>ENA-ORMS01000636-ORMS01000636.1-human-gut-metagenome-genome-assembly--contig:-NODE-636-length-33593-cov-5.888097_pt1 | contig 33593 bp, 33 predicted proteins | sample MGYA00242104_ERZ508997 | MGnify/ENA primary metagenome ERZ508997 (study PRJEB26280, sample SAMEA2338704) | human gut metagenome | biome: human gut; feature: human-associated habitat; material: faeces... | reverse complement strand
CTTCTTTATCCTTTACACCATTTTCGGATTTTACACCACCGAGGGTCTTCATTGTCGGGAACAGGAGGACATCGCGGATGGAAGGGCTGTCTGTCAGCAGCATGACCAATCGGTCAACGCCGAAGCCCAGACCACCTGTGGGCGGCATACCATATTCCAACGCATTGATGAAATCATAATCCACCTGCGCACGGCAATCCGGCTCCAGCTCCTTGCGCTCCGCGACCTGACGTTCGAAGCGTCCCTTCTGGTCGATGGGGTCGTTCAGCTCGGAGAAGGCATTGCCGAATTCCGTCGCGTTGATGAAGTATTCAAAGCGCTCGGTAAACGCAGGATCATCCGGCTTGCGCTTGGCCAGCGGGCTGATCTCCACCGGGTAATCGTAGATAAAGGTGGGCTGGATGAGCTTGTCCTCGACAAATGCGTCGAAGAACTCGGCGAGAATCGCGCCCTTGGTCGGGATCTCGGGCAGATCGACCTTGTGCTCCTTCGCACAGGCGATCGCGTCCTCGTCCGACTTCCATTCGTTGAAGTCCACACCGCTGTACTTCTTGACCGCCTCGATCATGGTCAGGCGCTCCCAGTGGCCGAGGTCGATCTCGTGGCCCTGATAGGGCACGACCAGCGTACCGCAGACCTTCTGCGCGACCTGCTTCATCATGTCCTCAACCAGATCCATCATGCCGTGGAAATCGGTGTAGGCCTGATACAGCTCGATCGTCGTGAATTCCGGGTTGTGCTTGGGGTCCATGCCCTCATTGCGGAAGATGCGGCCAACTTCATAAACGCGGTCCATGCCGCCGACGATCAGGCGCTTGAGGTAAAGCTCCGTTTCAATGCGGAGGACCATGTCGATGTCCAGCGTGTTGTGGTGGGTATAGAAGGGACGCGCGGAAGCGCCGATCTCAAAGGGCGTCAGGATGGGCGTGTCGACCTCAAGGAAGCCGCGCGCGTCGAGGAAGCTGCGCAGCTCGCGCATGATATTGCTGCGCTTGACGAAGGTGTCCTTTACATTGGGGTTGACGATCAGGTCGACATAACGCTGACGATAGCGGGTCTCCAGATTCGTCAGGCCATGGAACTTGTCCGGCAGCGGCAGCAGCGCCTTGGTCAGAAGGGTCTGCTCATGCACACGGACGGAAATCTCACCGCGCTGCGTGCGGAACACGTCGCCATGCACGCCGACGATGTCGCCGATATCGTATTTGCGGAAGTCATTGAACTGCTCCTCCGGCATCTCGTCAAACTTGACATAGAGCTGGATGCGCCCGGCGGCATCCTGCAAATCGCAGAAAAGCACCTTGCCCATGCCGCGCTTGGTCATGATGCGTCCGGCGAGGGAAACGGGCTTGCCCTCCATCTCGTCAAAGTGATTTTTGATCTCTTCGCTGGTGGTATTGGTTTCAAAACGGGTCTGGGCGAAGGGGTTCTTCCCCTCGCTCTGGAGCTGCGTCAGCTTTTCTCTGCGGATGCGCATCTGATCGGTCAGCGACAGCTCCTCCTGCGGTACAAACTTTGCCACGATCTATCTCCTTATTTTATCTCTCTACTGCCAGAATTTCAAACTTTACGATGCCAATCGGCGCCTCGACCTCGACGACATCGCCGATGTGCTTGCCGATCATCGCGCGGCCAAAGGGGGAGTCATCGGAAATGCGCGACTCGCGTGGGTTGGCTTCCTGAGAACCGACGATGGTATAGACCGCGTCCTCATCCAGCTCAACGTCATGCACTTTTACGGTGCATCCGAGGCCAACCGTTCCGGTGTGAGCCGCCTCGGCAGCCTCGTCGATCACGACGGCGTGCGTGAGGATGTTTTCCACTTCCGCGATGCGGCCATAGAGCTTGGCCTGCTCGTTTTTGGCTTCATCGTATTCACTGTTTTCGGAAAGGTCGCCGAAGGAGCGCGCTTCCTTGATCTGCTCGGCAACTTCTTTTTCCTTTGTGGTCTTGAGGTAATTCAGCTCCGCCTCAAGCTCTTTCAGACGTTCTCTGGTCAGTTTGAATTCTTTTGCCATTTTATATACCTCCTGTGCCGTAAGGCGATTGCAATACAAATTGATTCGTTATATTATAGAGGATGCGTCCCCCGCCTGTCAAGGATTTTCTTGCGGCAGCGCGGAAATTGCCGCCTGAAGCTGGGTATCCGCGGCCGCATCGACCAGGCCGAGGTACAAATTCTGATAGGTTTCGTCGTCGACCTCCACCACGATGTCCGGCGTCACGCCGACATCCGTGAGCGTTACGCCGTGCGGCGTCTTGTAATGGCCGGTGGAAACCGCCACGGCGGAACCGTCACTGAGCTGGAAGGTCTGCTGATAGTTGCCCTTGCCGCAGGTTTTGGTGCCGACGATGGTCGCCGCGCCGTATTCCTGAAGCGCCGCCGCAAAGAACTCCGCCGCGGAATAGGAGTCGTCGTTGACGATCACCGCCATGGGCATATCCAGATAGTTCGCGTCCGAATAGTCCGTGGTTTCGTTGCCGAGATAGTCCACGGAGGTGAAGAGCGGGCCCTCCGGAAGGAGATAATCCAGCACCGTCAGGAGCTCCGTTTTCATTCCGCCGGGGTTAAAGCGCAGGTCAAACACCAGCGACTGCGCACCCTGCTCCCGCAGCGACTCGATCGCGGCGATGGTGTCGCGCGCACAGTTGGAGTCAAAGTTGTTGATCTTGATATAGCCGATCCCGTTGTCCATGAGCCTGGAGGCAACGACCTCGACCTCGATCTTTGCGCGCATGACTTTGACATCAAAGGATTCCTCGCCGCGGAGGATGGTCAGCGTGACCTCCGTCCCTGCCTCGCCGCGCACGCGGTTTTTCGTTTCCGTCATGCCGAGGGTAACGGTACTCTCCCCTTCTACCGCAGTGATGATGTCGCCTGCCCGCAGCCCGGCTTCCTCGGCGGGGCTGCTGGGCGTCACGCTCTTGATGGCAAAGCCCTTGGCCGTCGCCTCATCCTCCGGCTTCTGGATGGTCACGCCAATGCCGACATAGGCATTCGCGTTGGACTCCAGATAAGAGGCAAAATCCTCCGCGCTGATATAGTAGCTCCAGCGGTCGCCGGTCGCTGCCACGGCAGCATTGGAGAGCGCATCGTCCAGCTTCTTCATATCCAGCCCGTCCACGTACTTTTCATCCAGCAGGGACACGAGCTCCTCTACCTTGGACAGATACGCCGGGGTCTGGGCATCGTCGGAAAGATCCGTCTGGGCATTGCGCTGCTCGCGGACGTGGAAGCCCGCCATGCAGCCCAGCACGGTCGACACAAACACAACGAGTGCCGTCACGCCGGCACAGAGGAAATAGGGCCATACTTTTCTGTTCTTTTCCATAATCTTCTCCGAGTCATAAAAGTCAATCGCCCACAGCCCCGCGCGGGGCTGTGGGGAAGTTAGCGGTTGCTACCAATTAGGATGATAGCCGGAACGCGCACCGTTTAACCGCTCAGACCAGCACCGAGGCCACAAGGCCAAGGATGATCACGAGCGCCAGCACGATGGCGATCACGGAAACGATCACACGCCGGTACTTATACATTCACAGTGCCTCCTCAGGGGACGGAAACATAGTCAAACGGATTTTGCAGCGAGCCGTTGTAGTAGACATTGAAGTGCAGATGGTTGCCGGTGGAGTTGCCGGTCGTGCCGACATAACCGATTACATCGCCCTGATTGACGTACTCGCCGACGCTGACCGCATAGTAACGCATATGCGCATACAGGGTGGAATATCCGTCGCCGTGGTTGATAACCACATAGTTTCCCCAGGAATACTTGGCATATGCCGCTGTTGTCACCGTGCCGCTCTTGGAGGCGTAGATGGGTGTGCCGCCGGCAGCGGCAAGATCCACGCCGCTGTGGAAGGTGTAAGTACCGCTGATCGGATGGTAGCGATAGCCATAGGGAGAGGTGCACCATGAGCCGCAGCTTCTCGGCAGCGGATAGAGGAAGGAACCGTCGCTGGTCGTACCGCCGCCGGAACCGCCTCCGGTCGAGCCGCCGCCATTATTGTTCTTATTGGCCTCCTCCTGCGCCCTGCGCTCGGCCTCGACCTTTTCGTTATACTCTTTTTCCTTCTGCGCAATCTCCTCGGCAAGCTCGTTCTTCATGGCGTCGTACTTCTCCATATCGGCGTCCAGAAGCTCTGCATTGGCGATCAGCTCATCGAGCAGCTTTTCGGATTCGGCGCGCTTGGCCTCCAGCTCCTCCTCCGCCGCGGCAAGCTCGGTCTTTTTCTCTTCAACCGTCACCTTCTCGGCGGCAAGCGTTTCCTTTGCGGAAAGCACGTCGCTGGCCAGCGTGCGGATCTCCTCCATCATGCGCTGGTCGCTCTTGGCGATCTCTTCGACCATGGAAATGCGGTTGAGCATCTCGGAAAAGCTGTTGGCACGGAAGATGACCGCCCAGTAGGAAATATCACCCTGCTCCTGCATGGCACGCAGGCGCTGCTTATAGTGCTCCAGCAGATCGTTCTGCTGCGCCTGAAGGTCGTCCAGCTCCGCCTGCTTTTCCGCGATCAGCAGATTGTACTGCCGGAGCTGCTCGTTGAGGTTCTGCACCTGCTGATAAATCAGCGTGACCTCATGATCGACCTGTGCGCGCTGGTCAACGACGTTGACCGTTTTTTCATCGTTGGCGTCGATCTGCGCCTGCAATTCGTTTTTCTGCGCGTCGATCTCGTCGGCCCGTTTCTCCAGCGCGTCCAGCTCATCCTGAATATCGGAGGAGCTGACTGCAAATGCGGAGGAAAACAGGCAGGCGATCAGCGACAGCGCCAGAAGCACTGCGCAAATGGAACGAAAGAAATGCTTCATCAGTGTATCACTCCTTAAACCTTGAGGAAGCGGCGGATGGACATCAAGCTACCGACAATACCGATCAGGAAGCCGACCACGAGGCAGATGCCGGCCATCGGCCACAGGACCTGCGTGAAGGGCACGATGGTGAGGAAATCCAGAGAGCCGGTCTTCTGGATGGCGCCGCGGATCGCCTCATAAAGGCCCCACTCAAGGAAGAAGGAGCACACGGCACCGATCAGCCCCAGCAGGAAACCTTCGACCACGAAAGGCAGTCGGATAAAGCTGTTGGTCGCACCGACCATCTTCATGATGGCAATTTCCTCCCGGCGGTCAAACATCGCAAGGCGGATGGTATTGGAAATAATGATCAGGGAAACGATCAGCAGCACCGCGGTGATGCAGACCGCCGCCAGATAGATCACATTGCGGATCGTGGAAAGGCCCTCGGCGATCTCCGGCTGGGCATAGACATCGGCGACGCCGGGCACATTGCGCAGCGTTTCGACGGTCTCTGCGAGTTTGTTGTTATCCTCCAGCGTGACGATATACTGGTCGCGCATGGTTTCGGCCGTGACGCCTTCGTACATGGCCTGATTGTATTCGTCGATAAACTCCTGCAGCGCCTGCTCGCGGGAAACGAACTCGGCATTGGCAACATTATCGACCAGATTGATCTGAGAGCCGACGCTCTTGGCCTCAGCGGAGGTGTAATTCTCGTCGATGCAGACCAGCACTTCGTTTTCCTTCTGCAAGTCCTCGACGATCAGGTTGAGGTTATAGGTGATCAGGCCGAAGCTGCTGACGATCACCAGGCAGGCGACCGTGATGCAGATGGCCGCAAAGGACATAAAGCCGTGCTTGAAGATGGCACGCACGCCCTCCTGCAGCAGAAAGCTGAAATTATTGTTCTTCTTCATAGTTATAGTACCCGTCCATTCCGTCGCTGATCACCTTGCCGTTGTTAATGGCAACGACGCGCTTTGTGAAGCGATCCACCAGAGATTTTTCATGCGTGACGACCATGACCGTCGTGCCCAGCGCATTGATCTGCTCCAGAAGCAGCATGATCTCAAAGGAACGCGCAGGGTCGAGGTTGCCGGTAGGCTCGTCCGCGATGATCATCGTCGGGTTGTTGATCAGCGCACGGGCAATGGCCACACGCTGCTGTTCGCCGCCGGACAGCTCGTTCGGCAGACGGCGGGCCTTATTTTCCAGCCCGACCAGCTCCAGCACGTAGGGCACACGCTTTTTGATCTCCTTGGTCGGCGCGCCGATGACGCGCATGGCAAAGGCGACGTTTTCGTAGACCGTTTTGTTCTCGATCAGACGGAAATCCTGAAAGATGACGCCGAGGGTGCGGCGCATGTACGGCACAGAGGAACGCTTAATGGATTCGAGCTTGTAGCCGTTGACGAGGATAGAGCCGGAGGTCGGCTTCAGCTCCGCCGTCAGGAGCTTGATGATGGTGGACTTGCCGGAGCCGGACTGCCCGACCAGAAAGACAAACTCGCCGTCGTCGATGTGCATATCAATGCCGTTGAGGGCGTGCGTTCCGGTTTCGTATGTTTTGGTAACGTTTATCAGATCAATCATAAAGTAAATGACTTCTTTCTTTAGAGCATATGGTTCTCGCGGGAAGCGAGGTACTTCTTGACCATCAGCGCGACCTTGAAGATGATCGCATCGTCAAATTCGCGCAGGTCAAGGCCGGTCAGCTTCTTGATCTTCTCCAAGCGGTAGACCAGCGTGTTGCGGTGGACAAAGAGCTTCCGCGAGGTTTCGGAAACGTTCAGACTGTTCTCAAAGAACATGTTGATGGTAAACAGAGTCTCCTGGTCAAGCGAGTCGATGGAGTTTTTCTTAAAGACCTCCGACAGGAAGATCTCGCACAAGGTCGTCGGGAGCTGATAGATCAGGCGGCCGATGCCGAGGTTTTCATAATTGATGATGGTCTTTTCCGTATCAAAGACCTTGCCGACCTCGATGGCGACCTGCGCCTCTTTATAGGAGTCGGCCAGCTCGCGCAGATGCTCGGACACCGTGCCGATGCCGATGGTCGTGCGGACGAACAGCTCGGACTTGAGACGGTCTTCGATCGTGCGGGCAAACCGGGTCAACTCTTCCGACGTAACATCGGCAGCGACCTGACGCACGACGGCAATGTCGGTTTCATTGACATTGATGACAAAATCCTGCTGGGTATCAGGGAACATGTTCTGCAGCAGCTCGACAGCGCTCACATCCGCCCGGCCGAGCTGGCGGATCAGAAAGACCACGCGCGGCAGCTCCGTCTGGAAATGCAGCTCCTTCGCGCGGATATAGATATCCCCCGGCAGAATATTGTCGGTGATGATATTCTTGACAAAGGTACCTCTGTCATGTTTTTCCTCATAATAGGTCTTGGTAAAGTTCAGGGACACCTGCGCCATACGGCAGACGGAAAGCGCGGTGTGATCCGTTCCTTTCGTAAAGACGGAAAAGCCGAAGGTCGGGTTCCATCCTTTCAGCGTCATGAAAGTATACTCTCCGCAGAAAACCGGCGCGTCCGGCATCGCCGCGATCGCCGTGACCGCATCCGGCCACTTTTCTCCGATCAGCGCCGCATCGCTGCAGGAAATTACGACACCGTCCGTGTCGATCACACCCATAGGCAGACCGGCAGCCTCGCTGAGCTGTGTTACAACACCCTGAAAAATACGACTGGACATACGCTTTGTCCTCCTTACCTTTGAAAGAAAATGTCGATATTCGGCAAATTTCAATAGTTATCATACTATCTTTTTCGTCGGATTGCAATAGGGTTGAGCATTTTATTTCAAAAAAGGCCGTCGTTTTTATGGATTTTTCATAATACCTTCGTCATAATGGCCAAAAGCAGCAGCATGATTTTGGCACATTGAATCAAATTCCGCTTCCCTCCGCTTCGTCAAAATGAACAGAGTCCAACAGCGAGAGCTCTTCGTTTGTCAATTCACGTGTCTTTCCGATCGGAAGCTCTCCAAGCTGCACGCCGCCTTCAGCAATTCTGCGCAGATACGTGACAGGCTTTCCCCGGCTGGCGAGCATCCGCCGCACCTGATGATACTTCCCCTCGCACACGTAGACGAGGCTTTTCCCCGGTCCCTGCGGCTCCAGCCGCGCCGGAAGGCACTTCGTCCCGTCGCGCAGCTCCACGCCCTCGCGGAAGGCCGCGATGTCCTGCGCGTCGGCTGTGCCCTCGTGCTCGGCGTAGTAGCATTTTTCCACACCGCGGCGCGGCGAGATCAGCCGGTGCGCAAGCTGGCCGTCGTTCGTAAAGAGCAGCAGCCCCTCCGTGTCCTTGTCCAGCCGTCCGACCGGCGTCAGATCGCGGTACTGCGGCGGTAAAAGCTCCATGACCGTCCGGTCGCGCGGGTCGGCCGTGGAAGTCACGAATCCCGCCGGCTTATGGAACATCAGCACGATGCGCCGCGCACCGCCGACGCGCACGCCGTCGAGAAAGATCTCGTCGTTCTTTTCGTCCACTTTATATTCCGGCTCGCGCACAACGCGCTCCCCCACCCGCACCCGTCCGGCGCGGATGATCTGGCGCAGCTCCCTGCGCGAGGCGACCTTGCTGTCGGAGAGAAACTTATCCAATCGCTGCATTGCTTGACCTCCATACGGCATATTTGTCCGAGGACGGACATACAGTGTATCACATCAATCACTTCTGGGGGGAATCTCATGTTTGTTATGACTGCAAAAATATCAAAGACAAAGCTGGCCGCAGCCGCCGTCGTTCTGGTCGCGGTCGTCCTCGTGGTCGTCCTGCTGGTCACCGGCAGCGGCGGCAAAAAAGCCTCGCTGGCAGACGCACCCGCCGGTGCGACCAACGACGAGCGCGTCGCCTACCTCGCCACCTTCGGCTGGAGCGTCAACGCAGAGCCGAAGGAAGTCCAGAAAATCCGCATTCCGGAAAGCAGCGACAACAAGGTCTTTGCACGCTACAACGAATTACAGCGCAGTCAGGGTTTCGACCTGACCGGCTTCGGCGGGAAGGAAGCCATGCGCTATGTATATGAGATCCTGAACTATCCGAACGCCGCAGCCCCGGTCTACGCCAGTGTGATCGTCTATGACGGTCACATCATCGGCGGCGACATTACCAACTCCGCACCGGAGGGAAAGATCCACGGCTTCAAGATGCCCGGCACGGCCCCGGAAACGAGCAGCGAGTCCGCCTCGGAATCCAGTTCCGGCGCATCCGGCGAAAGCACGGAGCCCTCTGAGCCGAGCGAAAGCACCGCACCGGAAACCACCGAGCCGACCGTCTCCTCTGCTTCCTAGTATACCACAGGCGGTCAAGGGCAGAAAGGGATTGACATCGGGCGCAGCGGTGCTATAATAAAAGCAACTCCATATGTGATCTTCAGGGCAGGGTGAAATTCCCGACCGGCGGTAGAGTCCGCGAGCGCCTTCGGGCGCAGGAACCGGTGCGATTCCGGTACCGACAGTATAGTCTGGATGGAAGAAGAAATGCAGTTTTTTATGCTGTCCAAGGAAGATCCTTTGGACAGTTTTCTTTTTGGAGGTGTTTTGTTATGAAACACGAAAAAACCAGACGGCTTGCCGTCACCGCCATGCTCTGCGCGCTGGCTTACGCCGCCGTCGCAGTCGCACGCATCCCCATCACGCCGGTGGAATTCCTGAAGTACGAGCCAAAGGACGTCATCATCGCCATCGGCGGCTTCCTCTACGGACCGCTGGCAGCGCTGAGCATCAGCGTGATTGTTTCGCTGATCGAGATGCTGACCATCAGCTCCACCGGATGGATCGGCTTTGCGATGAATGTTCTTTCCTCCGTAGCCTTCTCCGGTATCGCCGCACTTGTCTACCGCAAAAAGCGGACACTGGGCGGCGCAGTGCTGGGACTATGCCTCGGTGTGGTTTGCATGGCCGGAACCATGGTGCTGTGGAACTACCTCATCACTCCCCTGTACATGGGCACCTCGCGTGCGGACGTCGCCGCCATGCTGCTGCCGATCATTCTCCCCTTCAATCTGCTCAAGGGCTGCCTGAACGGCGCGCTGACGGCGCTGCTGTACCGCCCCGTGGTGCAGGGTCTGCGCCATGCGCATCTCTTCCCGGAAAGCAGCGCCGCACCCGCAAGGAAGCGCGGCAAGCTGCTGGTCTGGATCGGCTCCGGCGTGCTGTTGCTTGCCAGCATCGTCATTATTCTATTTTTACGCGGAATTTTCTGAAAAAAGCATGGCGGGATATCCTCCCGCCATGCTTTTATATCCGCATAAATCCGCAGCACCCAAGCTCTGAAAGCTCCTGAAATCCCATTGAGTGATAAAAAGCGAGCGTTTTCGGCGTGTTGTCTGTCATAAGCTCAATCTGCCGCACCGAAGCGAACCGCTTCAAAAGTTCCCGCAGAAGCGCCGATCCAATACCCTTACGCTGCTGTGCCGGATAGACCAGAATATCCTGCACGAACACGATGGTTTCCCCGTCGCCCACCGCGCGGAGGATCCCCTGCAAGTGTCCGTCCTCATAGGCCGCCAGCTTCAGAAGAGAACGTTCAAAGCCGCGTCGTAGTGCTTCCGGCCGGTCGGTATAGGCCGTCCAGCCCACAGCAGCATATAGAGGAAGGATTTCCTCCTCACGGTATTGGAGGTATTCTTTGATTTCAACCATTCGACGATTCTCCCTCGCCCAGCAGGTTCAAAAACTCCTGCTCGGTCAAAACAGGAATACCCAGCTCGTTGGCCTTTTTCAGCTTGCTGCCGGCATTCTCACCGGCGACCACATAGGTGGTTTTTTTCGACACGGAGCCTGCGGCCTTTCCGCCGCGGGCTTCAATTTTTTCCGTCGCCTCGTCGCGCGTGAAGAGCGTCAGCGCACCCGTGAGCACGATGGTCATCCCGGCCAGCCGGTCGTCGCCCTGCGGCGCGGTGCTCCGGAAATTCACCCCCGCCTCGCGCAGGCGCGAGATCACGTGCTGCGACTGCGGGCTTGCAAACCACGAAACGATGTTCTCCGCCGTGATCGCGCCGATGTCGCGCACCTCAGTCAGTTCCTCCGCCGTCGCCTGCATCAGCGCGTCCAGAGAGCCGAAGGTCTTGGCCAGCACCTTGGCCGCCTTCTCGCCCACCTGACGGATGCCGAGGGCGAAGATCAGGCGGCTGACGTCGTTTTGTTTGCTGGCCTCGATCGCCGTCAGGAGCTTCTGCGCAGCCTTGCTGCCGCTTTTCCACAGGCTTTTCAGCTCGTCCAGCGTCAGATAGTAGATATCCGCCGGGGAGTGGATCGCCCCCATGGCGATGAGCTGCTCGACGATGGAATCGCCCAGTCCCTCAATATCCATGGCATTGCGCGACACAAAATGCGCAATGTTTCTGGAAAGCTGCGCCGGGCACTCCGCACCGGTGCAGCGGATGGCCGCGCCGTCCGGATCGCGCTCCACGGGCGCGCCGCAGACCGGGCAGACCGCAGGAAGATGATAGGGCTGCGTCCCCGCCGGGCGCTTTTCCTGTACCACTGAAAGAATCTCCGGGATAATCTCTCCCGCCTTGCGGATGCGGACGGTATCGCCGATGCGGATGTCCTTTTCGGAAATAAAGTCCTGATTGTGCAGCGTCGCGTTCGTGACGGTCGTCCCGGCCAGACGCACCGGACTGACCACCGCCTTCGGTGTCAGGACGCCGGTTCTTCCAACCTGCACTGCAATGTCCTCCACGACCGCTTCCTTGATCTCCGGCGGATACTTGTAGGCGCAGGCCCAGCGCGGGAATTTCGCCGTACTACCAAGCACCGTGCGGTCGGAGAGGTCGTCCAGCTTGACGACCGCACCGTCGATGTCAAAGGAATAGTCATAGCGCTCCTGCCCAATGCGGCGGATCTCCGCAATGGCCTCCCCCGCCGTGCGGCAAAGTTTGTGTGGAATGACCTTGAAATGCCGCTCGGCAAGGTATTCCAGCGTCTGGGTGTGCGTGTTGAACCGAGCCTTCTCCGACAGCTGCAAATTGAAGATCAGAATATCCAGCCGGCGCGCCGCGGCGACCGACGGGTCAAGCTGACGCAGGCTGCCCGCTGCGGCATTGCGCGGATTGGCAAAGAGGGGCTTGCCCTCCTCCTCGCGTTTTTCATTGAGCGCTTCAAATACCGCCCGCGGCATGAAGACCTCGCCCCGGACGATCAGGCGGCCGGGCGTATTCTCCAGCCGCATGGGGATGGAGCGGACGGTCTTGAGGTTCTCCGTCACGTCCTCGCCCGTCACACCGTCGCCGCGCGTCGCGCCGCGGACAAACAGGCCGTCCTGATATTCCAGCGCGACGGACAGGCCGTCCACCTTCGGCTCCACGCTGTAGGCCGCATCCGGTGCGGTTTCGCGCAAATGCGTGTCAAAGTCCCGCACCTCATCCTCGGAAAACACATCCTGCAAGCTCTCCAGAGGGACTGCGTGCTGCACCTTTTCAAACTTGCTCAGTGCCTCGCCGCCGACGCGCTTCGTCGGTGAAAGAGGCGAGGCGTACTCCGGATAGGCGGCCTCCAGCTCCTCAAGCCTGCGCAGCTTGCGGTCGTATTCGTAGTCCTCCATCGTCGGCGCATCGAGCACATAGTAAAGGCGGTTGGCCTTCTCCAGCTCTTTCGTCAGCGCTTCGATCTCGTTTTTCGGATTCATGGCAGTTCCTCCATGTCAATATAAGTCGTCGGCACCTGCCCGACGATCACCGTTTCGGCAACCAGCACGCTGGAATCGACCGGTATCTCCTGCCTGCCCTCCAGCGATAAAATGGTCACCACCACGTGGATGTCAAAGAAAATGCGGTGCAGGGTCTGATTGATCCCTGCCTCCTGAAATTCGTTGCGGAATGCGGCGTCCGACGTGCGCACCGCGATGACGCGCACCGGCAGATTCGGTCCGCGCCCGGAAAACAGCTCCGGCAGCACGACGCTGCCCACCGGTACGCCAAGCTCCTCGACGGAAAGATCCATCAGCTTCTCGTCGATGCGCGTCAGGATCCGCGTGCGCAGGAAGTTGATCTCCCCGATGTTCGCGCGCATCGCGGTGACATTTCCGGCTGCGTCCTTTTCGATCGTGACCATTTTATCATAGTCGATCTCGCCGTCGGAGATCTGTTCCTGAATGGCTTCGTTGATCGCAGAGGACGCCTGATTGTCCAGCTGCGTCTGCATCAGGCCGTCTGCCAGCGGACGGAAGCGCACGCGCAGCAGCATGACAAAGCCCACCAGAGCGACCAGCGCTGCCGCCGCCAGAAGGCGAAACCGATCTCTTTGCTCCAACGTCATTTCAGACCACCCCGCAGATGGATATGCCGCGGGCGGCCGGAATATGCCGGATTTCCTTACGCCTTGTGCATCCGCGCCGCGGCGGCGCAGGCCATCAGGCGCTTCGTCCCGACCTGATCAAAGGCGATCTCCAGCATGGCGTCGTTGCCCATCTTCAGGACGGACAGGATCATACCACGGCCGAAGGTGTCGTGCACGATCATATCGCCCTTGCGGAAGTCCGGCAGCGCCGCCTGCGTCTTGCGGGTCTGAAAGGAATCCGTCCATGCCCGCGGCTGATGCTGCGGCTGGGCGGGCTTCTGATAGGTCTTGGGCAGCTCCGCCTTCTTGCCGGTGATCAGCTCCGGCGGGATTTCCTCAATAAAGCGCGAATGGCGGTTGACCGAGGTGCGGCCGTAGAGCATACGCTGTTTGGCGCAGGTCAGCGTCAGGTGCTTCTTTGCGCGCGTAATGGCCACGTAGCACAGCCGACGCTCCTCCTCCATCTCCTCCGGGTCGCCGATAGAGCGCATCCCGGGGAAAAGTCCCTCCTCCATGCCGATCACATAGACATTCGGGAATTCCAGTCCCTTGGCCGAGTGCATCGTCATCATGACGACGGCGTCCGCGTCCTGGTCGTACTGCTCAATGTCCGTATAGAGCGCGATCTCCTCCAGAAATCCGCTGAGGGTCGGCGTATCTGTGTTCTCCACATAATTGACGATGGAGGATTTCAGTTCGCGGACGTTTTCCAGACGGGTGCGGTTTTCCAGCTCGTCCTTTTCTTCCAGCATTTTGACATAGCCGGTGCGGATGAGCAGCTCCTCATAAAAGTCCGGCAGCGGCAGCGTCTGCGCCAGCTCCGCACATTCTTCGATCAGCACGGTAAAATTCATCAGCTTCTGCGCCGAGCGCTCCATCGCGGGATAGGAATAGGGATCGCTGACCACACTGTAAAGTGGCTTCCCGGACGCAGCACAGAGGCGCTCTATCGTTTCGACGGTCTTTGCGCCGATACCGCGCGGCGGCTGATTGATGATGCGCTTGAGGCGCAGGTCGTCGGCGCGGTTGCTGATCACCCAGAGGTAGGCCAGCATATCCTTGACCTCCGCGCGGTCAAAGAAGCGCGTGCCGCCGATGATGCGGTACGGAATGCCGCAGCGCTTGAAGGCATATTCCATCGCGTTCGACTGCGCGTTCGTGCGGTAGAGAATGGCAAAATCCTTGAAGTTTTTTCCGTGGGATTCCGTCAGAATATTATTTGCAACAAAATTCGCTTCATCCGACTCGTTGTACGCCTCGTAAAACAGAATATTGTCGCCCGCGCCGTTGTTCGTCCAGAGCTTCTTGCCCTTGCGGCCGTGGTTGTTGGAGATCACCGCGTTCGCCGCGTCGAGGATGGACTGCGTGGAGCGGTAGTTCTGCTCCAGACGGATGACGCGCGCGCCCTTGTACTCCTTTTCAAAGTCCAGAATATTGCGGATGGTCGCGCCGCGGAAGCGGTAGATGCTCTGGTCATCGTCGCCCACGACGCAGATGTTCTCATAACGTCCTGCCAGCAGCGAGGCCAGTAAGTATTGCAGATGGTTCGTGTCCTGATACTCGTCGATGAGGACATAACGGAACTTGCGCTGGTAATAATCGCGCACGTCCTCAAACTGCTGCAAAATCTGCACGGTCAGCAGGATGATGTCGTCAAAGTCCACGGCGTTGGATGCCTTCAGCCGCGACTGGTACTCCTTGTACAGCTCCGCAATCCGTTTGAGACGGTAGTCGTCGCCCGCGTCCTTGGCAAAGGCCTCCGGCGAGGCCATCTGATCCTTGGCCTTGGAGATCATGCCGAGAACGGAGCGCGGCGGGAAGGTCTTTTCGTCCAGATTCCGATCGCGCAGGATCTCCTTGATCACGCGCTCGGAATCCGCCGTGTCGTAGATCGTAAAGCTGCGGTCGTAGCCGATGCGCTCGATCTCCCGGCGCAGGATGCGGCAGCAGGCCGAATGGAAGGTCATTGCCCAGACGTCGTTGGCCTCCGGCCCCAGCATGGCGGTCAACCGTTCTTTCAGTTCGTTGGCCGCTTTGTTTGTAAATGTAATGGCGATGATGGACCACGGCGCCGCAGGATGCAGCGCGCACAGCTCGTCCGCCGCCGCGCGGTTTTCCTCGTGCGGCTTGGCAAGCTCGCCTTCCAAAAAACAGACGTCCTCCTCCGTGACCGGCCGCGCCAGCTCGTCCGAGCCGGCCGCGCAGCCGAAGCGGATGAGATTTGCAATGCGGTTGATGAGGACGGTCGTCTTGCCGCTGCCGGCGCCGGCCAGCAGCAGCAGCGGCCCCTCCGTCGTGAGGACGGCCTCCAGCTGCATGGGGTTCATGCGGGAAAACTGTCGGATGATGTATTCTTTTCTTGCGGTCAGAAACCGCTGTTCCAAGCTCTGTGCCATTGTCTGCTCCTGATCAAAATGATTTGCTTCTATTCTACTTCATTTTCCCCCGGAAATAAAGAGCCTGTTTTCCGCCGCAGGAAAAATCGGCAATTTCACCGAAGCGGGATTTTATATAGCTTTTTCCCCGCGGATTTGATATAATGTACTCAGTTTTGATCAGGAGGTGCGCCCATGTCCCTCTCCGCTTCCGCGCCATGGCGCAGATTCTACGGCAATATGCCCTGCACCATTGACTATCCAAGGCTCACCATGTATCAGCTCGTAGCGCAGACCGCCAAGCGCGTGCCGAATCTCTGCGCCTACGAATTCATGAACCGGAAAACCAGCTTTTCCGCCTTCCTGCGCCGGATCGACCGCGCCGCCGCCGCGCTCTATGCCCTCGGCATCCGCAAGGGCGACCGCGTCACGATCTGTATGCCGAACACCCCGCAGGCCGTGGACTGTTTTTACGCGCTCAGCCGCATCGGCGCGGTCTCCAATATGATCCATCCGCTGTCCGCGGTGGAGGAGATCACCTTTTACCTCAACCAGTCGGACAGCAAGGCGATTCTGACGCTCGACCGTCTGTACGGCAAGGTCACGCAGGCGATGCGCGGGGCAAAGCGCCGGCCGCTGCTGCTGATCGCGCGGATCTCGGATGAGCTTTCCCCTCCCATGAAGCTCGGCTACGCCCTGACGCAGGGACGCAAAACGCCGAAGCTGCCGCGCAGCGGCTACCTTCTCTGGGCCGACGCGCTGCGCTGCTTCCGCACCCACCTGCCCGACCCGGACGAGGACTATGCCGCCTGTGCTTCAATTCTCTATTCCGGCGGCACAACGGGAACGACCAAGGGCATCTGCCTTTCCAGCTACAACTTCAATGCGCTTGCGCTGCAAACCATCGCCGCCAGCGGCTATGCCAGTCTGGAAGGCCTGAAAATGCTGTCCGTCATGCCGATCTTCCACGGCTTCGGTCTCGGCATTGGCATCCACACCGCGCTGGTCGGCGGCGCACGCTGTATTCTCGTCCCCACCTTCACCATCAGGGGCTACGCGGAGCTGCTGCGTAGGAAGCACCCGAACTTCATTCCCGGCGTACCGACGCTCTTTGAAGCGCTGCTGCGCACGACGCATCTGGACAAGCTGGATATGTCCTTCCTGATGGGAATGTTCTCCGGCGGCGATACGCTCTCGGTCGAGCTGAAGCACAAGGTCGACCGTTTCCTCAAAGAGCACCGCGCCACCATCCAGATCCGCGAGGGCTACGGCACGACCGAATGTGTCACGGCAAGCTGCCTGACGCCGATCGACTACGCACGCGACGGCTCCATCGGTGTGCCCTTCCCGGATACCTATTATAAAATTGTCAAAACCGGCACCACGCAGGAGCTCGGCCCGGACGAGGAGGGCGAGATCTGCATCTCCGGCCCGACCGTCATGCTGGGGTATCTGGATAACCCGGAGGAAACCGCGCAGACACTCCGCCGCCATGACGACGGCAAGCTCTGGCTGCACACCGGCGACCTCGGCTGCATGGACGCCGACGGCTTTGTTTACTTCCGCCAGCGCATCAAGCGCGTCATTATCACTTCCGGCTACAATGTCTACCCCAGTCAGCTTGAAAACATCATTGACGGGCATGAAAAGGTGCTTCTTTCCTGCGTCATCGGCGTGAAGGACCCCTACAAGATGCACAAGGTCAAGGCCTTCGTCGTCCTCAAGCCGGGAATCACGCCTTCCGAGGCCGTCCGGCAGGAGCTTTTCGCCTACTGTCGGGAGCGCATTGCAAAATACGCCATGCCCTACGAGATCGAATTCCGCGACGAGCTTCCGAAAACGCTGGTCGGCAAAGTTGCCTACCGCGTTCTGGAGGAGGAAGCGGAGAAGGAGGCGCAGGCATGACACCGCAGAAAACCCGCATCTGGGAGCTGGACGCCCTGCGCGGCATCTGCATTCTGTGCATGATCGTCGTACATTTTGTCTTTGACCTGAATGAGTTTGCTAGTCTCGGCCTCACCATGCCCGGCTGGTTCAACTTCTGCCAGCGCTATGGCCACATTCTTTTCATTCTCATCTCCGGCATCTGCGCGACGCTCGCCTCCCGCAGCTTCCGCCGCGGCGTGATCGTCTTCTGCGCGGGGCTTCTGGTCACAGGCGTGACGCTTTTCATGGTCTGCGTGCTGAAATTTAACCGGAGCCTTTCCATTTTCTTTGGGATTCTGCATCTGCTCGGCATCTGCATGATGCTCTTCCCGCTCTTCAAAAAACTGCCCGTCTGGGCGCTTGCGGTGCTGGGCGCGGGCTTTGTCGCCCTCGGCGTATGGCTGGCGGCGCTGGAACCGGTCGCGGTTTCCTTCCCGAGCGCACAGGGTCTGCTTCTCGGCGCGATCGGCATCCGCCCCGCCGGCTTCTACAGCGGCGATTATTTCCCGATCTTCCCGAATCTTGGCTGGTTCCTGCTCGGCGCCGTTCTCGGCCGCACCGCCTACCGCCGCAGAGAAAGCCTGCTGCCGAAGGTGAACGCCGATTTCTTCCTGCTGCGCTTTTTCCGCTTCTGCGGCCGCCATTCCCTGTGGATCTATCTGCTGCATCAGCCGGTGCTGGCCGGGCTGACGATGCTCCTGGCCGCTTTCTTCTGAGAACGAAAACAAGCAATCGGCACAACCGTCGAAATGACAGGCTGTGCCGATTTGTTATGCAAAATATCCGCCCTGCCGACTCGGGCAGGGCGGCAAAGAATTAACGCTTATTACTGTATTGCTTTGTGGTGCGTACCATCATGATAATGCTGGCAACACCGCTTGCAGCAAACACCGCAAATGCATACAGGGCATATGGTACAAAGGTGTTGGCCATCCAGAGCGCAACCGCGCACAGACCCCACAAAACATGCACTACTCCCGTTCCGTAGCACCATCCGCGCAGCGTGCGCTCATCCTGAATGCGCGCCCGAACGCCCTTGGGAACCGTTCGCCCGTTGATAAGCAGGATGCCTTTAAAGATAAAAAACACACCAAAAAACAATAACAGGTAAATCATACGTCGCTCCTTCTTTCGATATCAGTCGAGCAGAATTCGATTTTTGATGCACATTCCTTTGGAATGCTCCAAAATTGCGGTTTCGATCTGCTCAAGCGGATAAGTCTCACTGACGAAGTCCTCTGCGCGGATCACTCCGTTTTTCAGCAGTTCAAAAGCCGTCATAGTATACACCGGTGTGGTGTGATAAAGCCCCATAATGGTAAGCTGTGAATAATGCACCAGATTTGCATCCGCAACGAGCTGTGTTCCGGCCTTGGTTCCGCCGAACAGCAACACCTTGCCACCCTTACGGGCCATACAGATGTTCTTTTCCCAGACCTCAGGGTAACCGGTCGCCTCAATTGCTATATCACAGCCTCTGCTTTCCTCGGTCAGTGCCTTCACCCGTGCAACCGTATCTCCCTGCGAAGCGTTTACGGTCTCTGCGGCGCCGAGCTTTCTAGCCATTGCAAGGCGAAGATCAGAAAGGTCGGTCGCGATCACACGCGCTCCCTTTCTGGTCAAAAGGGCTACATACATCAGGCCGATCGGCCCTGCGCCATTGACGACAACGGTATCGCCCAGATGTACACCGACTGACTCTACGCCGTAAGTGACGCAGGCCAGCGGCTCCATCAAAGCTGCTGTTTCAAACGTCATTTCGTCCGGGAGCAAAAATGTATTCTGCTCGACAATGCGCTGCGGGATGCACTGATACTGTGCAAAGGCGCCCATATTCCAAAGAATATCATCGCACATGGAGTGGATTCCTTTTTTGCAGTAATAGCACTTCTGACAGGGTGCGGAATTGTGGCAGACTACACGATCGCCGACATGAAAGCGTGTGACCCCCTCCCCCACGGCGGATACAACACCGGACGCCTCATGGCCGAAGCCGTAAGGCGGAATATCACCGGGATAACCGCGCAGATAGGTTTTTACGTCCGTACCGCAGGTCAGCGCAACCTGATTGTGCACAATGATCTCGCCGTAGGCAGGTTCCGGGATGGGCGCATCCTCAATTCGGATGTCTTTCGGCCCATAGAACATCACTTTTTTCATTCGTCGATCTCCGGCTGAACGCCATATGTTTCGAACTTTTTCAGCACGACGTCCATCTGCTCCTCAGAAAGCAAAACCGGTTCGCCCGCCAGCTTGCACTTGTAGTAGATCTCCGCACAGAATTCAATCTCCTCCGCTGTATCGAAGGCGGACGGCAGATCCGCACCGCCGGCCAACAGGCCGTGGTTGCCAAGCAGCACCGCATAGCGGTCCTTCATGCCCTCAAGCGCGGACTTTGCAAGCTCGGCCGTGCCGAAGGTCTCATACTTCGTGCAGCGGACATTCTTGCCTGCTGAGCCGATCAGATAGGTGCAGGGCTCAATGCCCCAGTTCAGGCTGGCCAGTACGCAGGAATAAATGCTGTGCGCATGTACTACGGAACGGATTTCCGGGCGCTCACGGTAGAAAATGCTGTGCATTTCATGCTCACTGGAGGGTTTGCGTTTGCCCTCCACGACGTTGCCGTGCAAATCCATCACAACGACATCCTCAGGTGTCAGGGTGAAGTAATCCATGCCGCTCGGGCTGATTGCCATAAGCCCTGCTTCCGGGTCGTAGATGCTGATATTGCCGCCGGTACCCTTGGTCAGGCCGTGCGTGATGAGCATTTTCAGATGTTCAACAATTTCCTGTCTTTCCTTTTGCATTAACGTCATAATTTTCTACCTCGCATCAGAATTTGTTGTAAACACGCGGCGTCCGTCCCTGCTCCAGAACCTCGCGCATCGCCTGCGCCAGCGGGTAGGGTGAAAGTGCAATCGCATCTACGGTGTCACCGGCAATGTGCGGCGTCAGCGTTACGTTGTCGAGCGTCAGCAGCGGAGAATCTGCCTTGAGCGGCTCGTCATTGAAAACATCCAGGGCCGCACCCGCGATGGCGTGCGTTTTGAGTGCCTGCACAAGCGCTGCTTCGTCGATTAAGCCGGCTCTGGCAGCATTGATCAGATACGCCGTCGGCTTCATGCTGCCTAGCAGTTCAGCGCCAATCATTCCCTCATTTTCCGGCGTCAGTCGTAAATGCAGAGAAATGACATCAGATTCCTTGAAAAGAGCTTCCAACGTCTTTACGGGCTCCACGGGAAGCGTTTTTATTACCTGTTGTGGAAGATAGGCATCAAAACCGAGCACACGAACGCCAAGTGCCGAGAGCTTTTTTGCCAGAAGCGCACCGATGTTTCCGAGGCCGGCAATGCCGACCGTCATATTTTTCAGTGTCGCGGTGTATTCGCTGTTCGGAAATTCGCTGGGCCATACCCCCTGCATCAGCAGGCGGTGGCTGCGCGCAATATTGCGTGTCTCGGCAAGCATCAGCCCGAGCGTAAACTCCGCGACCGCCTCAGCGTTGCGGATGATGTTCACAAGCGGGATCTTCTGCTCCGTCAGAGCATCAACGGCAATATTGTCCACACCGCCGCGGCATACACCGACCAGCTTCAGCCGCTTTGCACGTCTGAGCAGATGCGCAGGAAGCGGGCAGAAATGCACCATAAGCACATCAGCGGTTTCGATCAGGGTATCCAGCTCTGAGGGATATGGCGCTGCATCGGGTCCCTTGTGCTCAATGGCTGTCTGCATCTCGGAAAACTCGTCACGGTCACCGCTTCCCCACTGCAGTACATCGATCTTCGCTTGCGGGCAGTCCAGATCGGCGGCAGCTTTTTCCAGCGTGTGGGGGGACACATATGCGTCCCCTACCACAACAATTTGTTGAATTTTCGCTTTGTTGATCATCATGTTAAGCCTTTGCCTTCACGTCGTTGCAGGTGAGCATATAGTTCAGGACTGCTTCCTTGTTCTTACGGTACAGGAAGTAGGCAACGAAGTAGACAACAACCGTCAGACCGATCCAGATGGGACTTTGGGAAAGGAAGGCTGCAAACAGCAATGCCAGGAAGGGCATGAAGCAGGTGCAGGTGATGAGCATGGTAGAGCTTGCCAGCTCAAAGCCGACGCTCACAGCAACAGCGGTGTAAAGCTCTGCCATCCAGCCCCATACGTACAGTGCCAGGGAGAAGTAAAGGATCGCGCCGATGAGCGTCTTGAGCATGTTGCCCTTGGAGATGCTGATCATCGGGATCATACAGTAAGGCATCGCGATCAGGTCAACCATGATAAGCGCACGGTTGCCGGGCAGGAAGAAGGCCAGAACAAGCATAATGGGAATCATCAGCGTGCCGACCATGATGGTTGCGGGCTCGCCGTAGCCGGTCGCGTCATTGACGGACAGGTACCACTTGCGGTCCTTGCCGTGCTTCTTTGCAACGCCCTTGGTAGACTCAGTCAGAAGGGTGAATGCGGCGGCGAAGAGAGAAGCGATCTTCGGGAAAATGGCCATAACTGCCGCAGTTGCAATTCCGGCAGACGCGATTTCGCCCCAGGCAGCCAGCGTGTCGAGCTCCTTGATGTTTCCGATGAAGCCGAGCACCAGTCCGACGATCAGGCCAAGCACCATCGGCTCACCAAACAGGCCGAGCTTCTTCTGGACGGTCTTGAGATTGATGTCCACCTTGTTCAGGCCGATCTTGTTCATCAGGAAGTTCACCAGAACGTAGAACGGAACACCTTCAGCATGGTGCGGCGCAGTCAGTGCGCAGCCGGGATAGTTGTAATAGCTTGAGAAGCAAGGTGCCAGCATTTCTGCGAAGAGCAGAACATAGAGGTTCATCAGGACCATCAGGCCCAGAGACAGCCACACATTTTTGGTCGCAATGTACAGCGTGGAGCCCCAAAGCATGAACGAATACGTGTTCCACAGGTCAGAGGGCATGAAGATGTCCGTCCACTTTGTGATGAACAACACAACCTGCAGTACGATGGCAATGATCAGGAAAGCCATGCCGATCTTCGTGGAATATGCAACCAGAGCGCAGGCCTGCCAGCCCACATCGAGAACGGGCAGATTCACGCCGGTGTTGTTGACCATCTTGTCAACGATGCCACTGATGGTAGGCATATAGGCGTTGATGAGGAGGCTGAAGCCGGTCAGTGCAACGCCTGCCAGGAGAGCAGAGCGGAATGCCTTTGCAGGCTTTGCCTTCATAATCAGCGCAATGACAAAAATAATCAGCGGAACAGAAACCGATGCGCCAAAGGTATCAAACACTTTGGAAAGAGTTTCCAAAAACATTCTGTTTTCCTCCGTTTTTCTTTTTATTTTGAGTTATTTGCCGAGTTGATCCAGAACACGCAGTGCTTCTTCCATAAATTCTTCTTCTGCAAAGCCGGTCATAAAGCCGACAGCATTGATTTTCGGAATATCCACGTCATCCTCGATCGGGCTGGTATAAGCGATAAAATCGTAGTGGCCAGACATCAGTGCAAGCTTTACGCCGCCCGGGCTGACTTCCGTTGCCTCAAAGCGATAGCCGAGCGCCTCAAACTGCTCCTGCATTTTAACCGCAATCATCGTCGAACTGACAGTGCCTGAGCCACATACAGACAGGACGCTTACCGTCTTTCCTGCTCCGCGAAGGGCTTTCTTTTCCTCTTTCGCACCGTCATTTTTCTTACGAAACAGTCCCATAATTCTCCTCCCTTCTGTTTCTCATTTTTCCGTGCTGCTGTGTCGAAGCCCCGCTTCGTTTCAGCCGTTAAGACAGGCAAGCGCCGCGTACATATCCTCTGTGCTTGCGCTTGTCATCACTTCGCGCAGAACCTCTTCATCCGCAAACAGGCGGAGAATTCTGCGCAGCAGGCCGAGCTGTTCCTGCGGATTGGAGATTGCCATCATCATAACCAGCGAAACGGGAAGATGCTCGTCCTTCGTTCCCATTTCCAGAAAATCGACCGGTTCTTTCAGGCGAGCAACCGCAATGGCCGGTTCTATCACATGCTCTGCAAACGTGTGCGGCATGGCGATATTATATTCGCCCAGCGGCAGGCCCGTCGGGTAGGTCTGCTCTCGGATCAGAACCGCGTCTTTGTAGGTGTCGCGTACTTTTCCCGCCGCCAGAAGTTTGTCTGCCAGCAGAGAAATTGCCTGCTGTTTGTCCTTCGCTTCCAGGTCAAGAAAAATCAGCTCTTTGTGAATCATGCGCATTCCCCCTCGGTGATTCTTGTAAGTATTGACGAAAAACATGCGGTTGTTTTGTGATAACTCGTGCGGTTTTCCGCCTTGTTATGCAGTATAGCAGAAAACTTCCAGTTTTGAACGTCCAATCTTGTTCAATTTTCCGGAAGAAAATTAGTCTTCACGGAAATCGAAAAACGGTGTATGATAGGATCAACATCGGAAAGGAGGCGGCATTAAAATGCTGAACAAAAAACAATGTGATTTTTTTGATGAAATATGCCGGCGTCCCGATGTCTATCGAAGCTATGAGGAACTGGCCGCGATCTTGCAGGTCAGCACGCGCTCCATTCGCAATTACTGCGCGGCTGTTGCCGACTTTGCGGCAGAAATCGGCGCCGGCAGTCTTCTGAGCCTACAGCCTTCCGGCCTGACTCTCTGCGCAACGCGCGAACAGATTCTCTGCGTTCAATCTCACATCCGCGACAGTGGCTTTTATGCCTACCGCCTTTCTCAGGAGGAGCGTATTGTCGCCATCACACTGATGCTGCTGTCTTCGCAGCAGTCGGTGACCGTCACGCAGATCTGCGATAAGCTCTATGTCAGCCGCGCAACCGTTTTGAATGATATGGAGTGCACGCGCGAATTCTTCCAGCAGTATAACGTACAAATTCAGAATATCCGCGGTTACCGTTTGGCTGTAAGTGAGCACGAGCGGCGCAGCATTGTGCTCGCCGCCGTATTCCCGCATCTGGGTGGCTGGAATTTGCTTGGCGGCAGTTCAAACATGATCGGAAGTCTCCTGGAGGAGTCCTTCGGCCTGTCTACCCTTCTTGGTCAGACGGTGTCCGTTTTGCAGGATACGGAAAAGCAATATGCCATAACAGTCAACGATGCCGAGTTCAAACAGGCGGTGCTTGCAGTCGCGCTGACTCTGCGCCGTATCCTGGATGGCCAGATTCTCACACAGTATTCGCCGGAGCGTACCTTTGCGGCCAATTCGTCCGTGCAGCGCATCGCGCGCAGTGTGCTTCAGGCGCTCGCACCCGCCATTGACGTCGGTGAAGCCGAGATCACTGACCTTGCACAGCGGTTGTATGACTGCCGCTTTGATAAACTGCAAAATTTTGAGCATTCAATCGACATCCATTTATATTTGGAAATCCACCGTTTTCTCAGTGATGTGGGGAGCGACCTGCAATGCAGTCTGACGGAGGACCAGCAGCTCCTTATCATGCTGACGCGTCATATTCAGGGAATACAGAACCGTTATTGCAGCAGCGGTGATCTGCAGCAGTTTGAACAAGCTCTCGTTTCAGAATACCGCTCCTGCTACGACGCAGTCATGCCTCATATCAGCAGAATTGAAAATTTCCTTGGACATGCTTGCAGCTACAGTGAGATCTGTTCCATCCTGCTGCACATTATTTCCGCCATGGAGCGGCAAAACCGTGTCAGTGTCCGACCGCGCGTGTGCGTGATCTGCCACATCGGCATAGGCACAGCGCACTTCCTCGCCGAGCGGCTGAAAGAGACATTCAACCTTGAAATTGCCGGAGTAACCTCCATCCACAGCCTTCGTGCTGCCTTACAGGAAGAAGAATTTGATCTGCTCATCAGCACCGTGCCGCTCAAGATCGACGGCTATCACTGCGTACACATATCGCCAAGCCTTGCCGATTCAGATATTCTGGCATTGCAGGCAGCTCTGGCGCAGGTTCGCAAAGTACTGCGCGAGCAGCGCAAGCCGCTGCCGCACATGGCCGCTCCCTGCCTGACCGGAACAGTCCTCCCGGAACATGTTGTTCTGAACGTGCCGTGCAGTGACTGGCGCGATGCCGTACACATCTGCGGAGCGCCGCTTCTGGCTGAGGGTGCGATTCACCCGGAGTACCTCGAGGCCGTCATTCGTTCAGTACAGAGCAACGGTCCGTATTTTGTATTTTCGCCGCATATTGCGCTCGCACATGCTGCTCCCACGGATGGCGTCGAACGGTTCTGCTGCAGCATTTACCGCCCGGAAAAGCCCGTTGCGTTTCACCATCCGACCAACGACCCGGTTAAGCTGCTTGTGCTGATTGGCATTACTAATGTCAAAGCGCAAATCGGTAAAATATCCGCACTGATGAATCTATTGGCAAACAATGCCGTGCTTGAGCGTCTGCTTACAGTGCAGGACGCAAAAGAAATCGCCGCCATTCTGAATGGCAACATCTGAAGGAGGACAAATCATGTCAAATTCCGCATACTTTTTCCTGCCGAACGTTTCACTGTTCGGCACAGGCTGTCTGACTGAGATCGGCGCACAGGCCGTCCGTCTTGGGGTAAAAAAACTTCTCCTGGTTACAGACCGTTTCCTCGCAGGAACTGACGGCGCTGCACGCATTCGTCAGTATCTCCGGGAGAGCGGCGTCGAACTGGAAGTTTTTGACGGCGTCGAACCGAATCCCACCCTGCAAAGCGTCAACGCCGCTTTTGATCTGTACCAAAAAAACGGATGCGACGGTGTCATCAGTCTCGGCGGCGGTTCCAGCCACGATTGCGGCAAGGCCGTGTGCATTCTTGCAACCAATCCCTCCCCACTGGAGCAATATGTTGGCGTCGATCTGTTCAAATACCGCAGCGCACCCATGATCGCCGTAAATACCACTGCCGGCACCGCAAGCGAGATCACCAACTGCTTTATCATTACTGATACCGCCACGAATACCAAGCTGATTTTTGAAGGCGCAAACGCTCTGACGGACGTTGCCGTCAATGACCCGGAACTGATGCTCACACTCCCAAAGAGCTTGACCGCCGCAACGGGCATGGACGCATTAACGCATGCGGTGGAGTGCTACGTTTCCACCTTCTCTTTTAAGCTGACCAACGATCTGGCTGTGCTTGCCGTGCGCTACATCTTTGAAAACCTTGTGCGTGCCGTTGAGCAGCCTGACGATCTGGAAGCACGTGAGAACATGACCTACGGTGAATATATCGCTGGCATGGCTTTCGGCAGCGGCGGAGTAGGGCTGGTACACGCCATTGCACATCAGCTCGGCGGTCTGTATAATCTCCCCCACGGTCTGTGCAACGCCATTCTGCTGCCTCATGTGATTCGCTTCAATAAGCGTGCGTGCGCTCAGCGTTATGCTGATCTGCTCCGTGTCATTGAGCCGGAAACGACGCTTTCCGCTGAGGCCGGGGCTGACGCGCTGGCCGACCGCATCACAGCGCTTTCCACACGGATTGGAACCGCGATACCGCTTCGCGAGCTGGGTGTGCTGCGTGAGGATTTCCCCCTGCTTGCAAAAAAAGCGCTTGAGGACTCGTGCAGCAGCACAAATCCCGTTTCCGCACTTCCCGAAGAAATCATCGGCATCTTGGAAGCCGCCTACTGAGAAAGGAGCGCCCCAATGCTTTACAAAGGAACTCCCGTCTGCGCAGGCTATGCGCGCGGCAGCGTCTACCAATACCGTCCTTTTATCTGTGAGGTGGAGGAATCCAGTATCACGGATGCAGAGATCTCTTCGGCGCTCTCGCGCTGGCAGCAGATTCGCATTGACGCCGCCGCAGAACTGGAAGAAATTCGGCAGCGGCTTTCCGTGCATGATGCGGAAAAGGCCAAGGTTTTTTCTGCGCACATTGAAATTCTGAATGACGAAGCTATCGCTGAGGAGATTGAGGCTGCTATTTCTGAGGAAAATGCGGCGCTGGATTGGGCGATTGCAACCGTATTTGAGCGTTTTATCCACATTCTATCCAAAACCGCCGACCCTTTGATTCGCGAACGGACGGCCGATTTGCAAGACGTTAAGCTGCGGCTGCTGCGGCTGGAACGCGGCATCCCGGAGCGCAATCTTTCGGCGCTTTCCGGGCCAGTCGTCGTCGTTGCGCACGATCTGCTTCCCTCAGATACGGCAACCATTGACAGAGATAACGTTCTTGCCATTCTGACCGAAACCGGCGGTCCGACGTCGCATACCGCAATCATCGCAAGAAGCTATGCGATCCCTGCGATTCTGGGTCTTGACGAGATTTCATCGCACCTTGCAGACGGCGAAACCGTTCTTGTTGACGCCGTATGCGGAACTGTGCTTTCTGATCCGACAGAGGAGGCGCTGGAGGCGTTCTCCCATTTGCAGCACGACTATCTGCAAAAGCAGCAGAGCGACGCCGCCTATCTTGCCCATCCCTGTGCAACCGCCGATGGCATCCGCATCAGCATTGGCATGAATGTCGGCGCACTGAACGACGCCGAGCGGGAGCTCGTCCCCTGCTGTGATTTTGCCGGGCTCTTCCGCACAGAATTCCTCTATATGGATGCAGCACATTTGCCAACTGAGGAAGAACAATACCGCGCCTACCGAGCCACTCTTGAGGCCTTTGCAGGCAAGCCTGTCACCCTGCGCACACTGGATATCGGCGGAGATAAAACACTCCCCTATTTCCCGCTGCCGCAGGAGGATAATCCCTTTCTGGGCAATCGTGCGCTGCGACTGTGTCTGACACACCTTGACCTCTTCCTTACGCAGCTTCGCGCCGCTCTGCGTGCCGCTCAGTTTGGGGATCTCTGGCTGATGTTCCCCATGGTCGGCAGCATTTCGGACATTCACCGCGCACTTGATGCATTGAACGACGCAAGAACCTCACTGGAACGTGACGGTCTTTCTTACGGCGCCTGCAAGGTCGGCATCATGGTCGAGATTCCCGCCATTGCGCTGCTTGCCAAGGAAGCTGCTGCTCTGGTCGACTTTGCCAGTATTGGAACAAACGATCTGTGTCAGTATCTTTCTGCGGCGGATCGTCAAAATCCGCAGGTCGAGCCGTATTATCAGCAGTCGCTTCCTGCCGTATTGCGCATGATCGCGGGCATTGTCCGCGATTTCGGAGACAAGCCGCTGAGCGTTTGCGGCGAAATGGGCGGCGACCGTCTGCTTGCGCCCGTCCTTGCCGGTCTTGGATTGCACAAGCTCAGTATGAGTGCCGCGCGCATTGCGGGCGTAAAACACGTCCTGGCGGAAAAAACGCTGCCGCAATTGCAGGGTCTCGCACAGCATGCCCTCGCACTGCCGACCACAGAAGAAATCCGCGCCTATCTGGAACAATCGCTTTGAAAGGAGCATAACTCATGTATCAGAAACAAGTCACCGTTCTCAACCCCACAGGGCTGCACGCACGTCCTGCCTCCGATTTTGTTGCACTGGCCAAAACATTCCCCTGCAAGATCAAAATCCGTGACCTGATCTCCGATGAGCCGCCCGTCAATGCAAAATCCATCGTGATGCTGCTTTCTCTCGGCCTTGCGCAGGGCGCACAGGCAGAGCTCTCCGCCGACGGGGAAAATGAACGGCAGGCTGTGGACGAGCTTGCCGCCCTCATCGCCTCTGGTTTTGGCGAGCTGTAAGGAGGAATTGATATGACGATGAAGCGTTCTCGCATCGTCTCTGCAATTCTTGCGTTTCTGACGATCCTTTGCGGCGCTGCGCTGAAAATCTTCCGGAATTTTCCGCCGTTTTTGCGTATTGAAATCGCAATTTTGGCGATTCTCCTCGCCATTGTGACAGTATTTGTCATCGTCAAATGGCACCGCTGTCCGCATTGCGGGAAGTTTATTCCCATTACTGCACGTCCGAAAAAGTGTCTGTACTGCGATGAGCCGATTAGCTGACTGCTCTGACCATCATTGCCGCCGAGACCGCATTGCTGACTGCAAGTTTTCCCTTGGGACATACCACGTTCGAGCCAAAAGGCCCGGCAAAAAGCCTGCTGCCACTCGGCTTTCATGACTGCACCAATGAGAATTCCATCTTGTTCCGCAATTTTGATTAAGCAATTAACTTCCTGTTTCCTCTTCTCGGCACAGAAGTCTTCCCTTCTGGTACCGCAATTGATTGCCTGAAACTACACTTATTTTATTTTATAAAATTGCATCTGTCGCATATATCAGGGACTCTACCAACGGTAGAGTCCTGTTCTATTGAGAGGAGAGGCGCTTCTAGCATCCGTGGCGGTTCATTTCATGCACGGTTCTGCTCTTGATATTGACGCAGCAGAACTTTTATGTTATCATACGCGCACACATGAATACATGTGGCAGTGACCAAACTAACCGGAGGTTTTATATGGAACAAACATATGCCATTCTGACCGATTCCGCCGCCGACCTTTCGGCGGATCTGGTGGAGCGCCTGAACCTTGTCGTTCTGCCCCTGAGCGTGACGCTGGAGGGCAAAGAATATCTGAATTATCCCGACGAACGTGACATCACCGCCAAATACCTCTATGAGCGTCTGCGCGCCGGAGCGATGGCTACGACTGCCGCGCTCAACGTCGATACTTTTGAGCGAGAGGTGGAAACCTATCTGAAAGCGGGAAAGGATGTTCTCTACCTCAGCTTTTCCTCCGGTCTGAGCGCGACCTATAATGCCTCCTGCATCGCCGCGGAGGAGCTGCGCGAGAAGTACCCGGAGCGAAAGATTCTGATCGTCGACACGCTCTGCGCCTCCTCCGGTCAGGGCCTGCTGTGCTGCCTGACGGCAAAGCAGCGCGAGGCCGGCGCAACGATCGAGGAGGCCGCAAAGTACGCCGAGGAAACCAAACACCATCTGGCGCACTGGTTCACCGTGGATGATCTGCACTTTCTCAAGCGCGGCGGCCGCGTTTCTGCCGCCACCGCCATTCTGGGCACGGCGCTGGGCATCAAGCCGCTGCTTCACACAGACGACGCTGGCCATCTGGTTTCCGTGGACAAGGCCCGCGGCAGAAAGCGCGTGATCTCCGCCATGGTCGACCGCATGGAAAAGACCGCGATCCGTCCGCAGGAGCAGACCGTCTTTATCAGCCACGGCGACTGCGAGGAAGATGCGCAATTCCTTGCAAAGCTGGTGCAGGAGCGTCTGCATCCGAAGCAGATCGTCATTCAGGTCATCGGCCCGGTCATCGGCGCGCACTCCGGTCCCGGTACGCTGGCGCTGTTCTTCCTCGCCACAGAGCGTTGATTGTGCATATTGCATAATTATCCAAGTACATTCTTGTGTACTTTGTTCGGAGCAACAGTTGACTTTGCTGATTTAAAGCGGTATAGTATGAACAACAACTTTGAACGGAGGACACAGAAGATGTATCGTATGTCTGCTCAGAAACAGAATATGTGCAAGAGCGCTTCTGCGTCCGCCGCAGACGCTTCCTTCTGCGCGTCTGCTAACCTTGCGTCTGTCATGATGGGTGCCATTACTCTGGCATCCATCATTCTTTTTACCGTTGGTGGGGTAATTGGCATGATTCTTATGATTATTGTATCCCTGCTGATTCTGGTACTGAAGAATGTCGAATCGCGTCAGACAGGCACGTTGGTCGAACCGTTGTAACAGCGTATACGTTACCGGCCGCGTCCTCAAGACGCAGGCCGGTTTTTGTATATATTCTCAAGATTCCGAAAGGAGAAAAGGAAAATGAAAAAAGTATTCAGTGTAGTTCTCGTATTGGCGCTTGTCGCGTGTCTTTTCGCCGGCTGCGGAAAGAAGAGCAGTTCTGAGGGCGGCGCCCTCAAAATCGGCACCATTGGTCCGCTGACTGGTGATGCCGCGCAGTATGGCAACGCAACCAAGCACGGTGCAGAGCTTGCCGCAAAGGAAATCAATGCCAAGGGCGGACTTCAGATTGAAGTCAACGGTCAGGACGATGAAAGCGACGCCGAAAAATCCGTCAACGCTTACAACAACCTCCTCGACTGGGGTATGCAGGTTCTGGTCGGTCCGACCACCACGACACCTTCCATCGCCGTTTCCGCAGAGGCCAACCGCGACCGTGTCTTCATGCTGACTCCCTCCGCTTCTGCGGTCAAGGTCACGGAAGGCAAGGACAATGTCTATCAGATCTGCTTCAACGACCCGAACCAGGGCTCCGCTTCTGCGACTTATATTTCCGAGCATATGCCGGATGCAAAGATTGCCGTGATCTACGACAACGGCAGCGCTTACTCCAGCGGCATCTATCAGACCTTTGAAGCAAAGGCAAAGGAGCTGGGTCTGGACGTTGTTTCCGTCAGCACCTGCACCGAGGACACCAAGGACTATTCCGTCCAGCTTGCTGACGCGAAGAAGGCCGGCGCCGACCTCGTGTTCCTCCCCATCTATTACACCCCCGCTTCCCTGATCCTCAATCAGGCCAACGCCACCGGCTACAAGCCCACCTTCTTCGGTGTGGACGGCATGGACGGCATTCTCTCCCTCAAGGGCTTTGATACCAGCCTCGCAGAAGGCGTCATGCTTCTGACTCCGTTCGCCGCCGACTCCACCGACGAGGCCACCGCTTCCTTCGTCAAGGCTTATAAAGAGGCCTATGGCGAGACTCCGAACCAGTTCGCCGCCGACGCTTACGACTGCGTCTACGCCGTCTATCAGGCGTTCACCGCCAGCGGTCTTGACACCTCCGCGAATGCACAGGAGGTCTGCGACGCTATGACCAAGCAATTCAACACCATGAGTTTCAGCGGCATCACCGGCGCGAACATGGTCTGGAAGGACGGCCAAGTCGACAAGGCCCCGTTCGCAGTCGTCATCAAGGACGGCGCCTACACCAGCGCGACCTGATTTTCAAGCAGAATTTCTGTCTCGCGCCGTGATTTCCGGCGCGAGACTTCCCCGCGATTTTTCGATCCTGCAGCGATACAGAAACAGGAGGCAATCTTATGGCTTTTCTATCCAACCTGATCAACGGTTTGAGTCTGGGCAGCGTCTACGCCATCATTGCGCTGGGCTATACCATGGTCTACGGCATTGCAAAAATGTTGAACTTCGCCCATGGCGATGTTATCATGATCGGCGCCTACGTTTCCTTCGTCACCATTACCTCGTTGGGAACGCCTCCCCTGCTGGCGCTGGTCATTGCAATGCTCGTCTGCACCGGTCTCGGTATGCTCATCGAGCGGCTCGCTTATAAGCCCCTGCGCTCGGCCACCTCTCTGGCGGTGCTGATCACCGCCATCGGCGTGAGCTATTTCCTTCAAAACCTCGCGCAGCTCATCTGGTCGCCGAATACCGTCGTGTATCCCTCCATCGTGAGCTTCGGTCCCCTGCAGTTCTTTGACGGCCGTCTGATCATCACGGGCGAAGCGCTCGTCACCGTCGCGGCCTGCATTGTCATCATGGTCGCCTTGACGCTCTTTACCGGCAAGACCAAGACCGGCAAAGCCATGCGCGCCGTCGCGGAGGACCGCAGTGCAGCCGAGCTGATGGGCATCAGCGTCAACCGCACGATCTCCATCACCTTTGCCATTGGCTCCGCGCTTGCCGCTATCGCCGGCGTGCTGTACTGCTCAATGTACCCGGTGCTCTCCCCCACAACGGGTTCCCTGCCGGGCATCAAGGCGTTCACCGCCGCCGTGTTCGGCGGCATCGGCTCCATCCCCGGCGCGTTCCTCGGCGGCCTGCTCCTCGGCATCATCGAGGCCATGGCCAAGGCGTACATCTCGACGAACCTTGCCAACTCCATCGTGTTCGCCGTGCTGATCGTCGTGCTGCTCGTCAAGCCTGCCGGACTTCTCGGCAAGTCCGTGACGGAGAAAGTGTGAGGTGGCCGGAATGACACAGAAAATGAACAAATTCAACTCTCTCAAGAAGACCACAAAGGTCGACTTTGCGACCTATCTCGGCGTGATCGTCGTCTTTATCATCACGACGATCCTGCAGAACAACGGTTCGCTCAAGCGCTCCGCCATCGGTCTGCTCGTCCCCATCTGCTGCTATATGTCCATGGCCGTGTCGCTGAACCTGACGGTCGGTATCCTCGGTGAGCTGAGCCTCGGCCACGCGGGCTTTATGAGCGTCGGCGCATTTTCGCCTCGCAGAGCCTGATGGGCGCGATCCCGAACGCTCCCGTGCGTCTCGCCATCTCGATGGTCGTCGGCGCGATCTTCGCTGCCATCGTCGGCCTTCTCATCGGCACGCCGGTGCTCCGCTTACAGGGCGACTACCTCGCCATCGTCACGCTGGCCTTCGGCGAGATCATCAAAGAGCTCATCAACTGCCTCATCATCGGCTAC
>ENA-ORMS01000635-ORMS01000635.1-human-gut-metagenome-genome-assembly--contig:-NODE-635-length-33618-cov-8.431636_pt1 | contig 33618 bp, 48 predicted proteins | sample MGYA00242104_ERZ508997 | MGnify/ENA primary metagenome ERZ508997 (study PRJEB26280, sample SAMEA2338704) | human gut metagenome | biome: human gut; feature: human-associated habitat; material: faeces... | reverse complement strand
TTAGACTTCTCGTACTTTTCCCGGGCCTTGCTGCACATCTCCGCGCAAGCAGCGCCGCAGTAGCCCGCAGGATCATGCGCTCCGCCGGAGCGACACTTCAGGCAGCATTTCTCGCCGCCGCAAGTCGCCCAGCTGTTCGCCTTGAGGTCATGCCGAAAGAACTTATCCATGTGCGTACAGGCCGCGCCGCCGGGGCACTTAAAGGAGGCGGTCAGGTATTCCCCGCGCTTGACCGTATCGCGGATATTCCTGGCGCTGGGCGTAGTCTTAGGGCAAAGCCGCTTGATGCGCTCCTGCGTAGCCTCCGGCAGACTGGACAGCGCGTCCGCCGTGTCCTCCGGCAGCGTTCCGGCCTTCCATGCGTCCCGGTAGCATGATGCCAGCCCTTTCTCGATCTTTTCCAGTCTCGCCAGCTTACTCTTGCTGATGTTGCAGGCCTCCGCTACATGATCCCGCATACGCCCCGGAAACTCAAAGCCCTCCTCCTTCAGCTGGTAGAGCAACTCCCGCACCTTCTCGGCCTGTTGGGCAATCTCCGCAGAACTCAGCCGCCTGGTGGCACTGTTGGCGTAGATCAAGCGCAGCTCCCGCAGGGCCGGGGACGCATCGTCATGCTCCCGGATGCACGGAACTTCCCGCAGGTCAGCCCGACCATCCTCCAGCAGCAGGCGGATAGCCGCCGCCCGGCGGTGGCCCGACACGATCACCATGTGGCCATTCTCGCCATCGCGTACCAGGATGGGTTGCTGGAGGCCGATGGTGGCGATGCTGTCAGCTAATTCGGGGATGTCGTTCAGGCGGTAAAAGTTGTGCGGGTCACTGTCCAGCAGGTCGATGTCTATGTACTCGATCTGCGCCCGTTCCGTGCCCGACTCGGACACCGGCTGGGCCAGCGCCTTGGCAAAATCGCCCATGTCAAACTTTTTGGCCATCGTCTCTAACCTCCTCGTGCAAATATTCCCGCACCCACGCCCGGTAGTCCAGGGACGCCGCGCTGCGCGGGCTGTAATCCATCACGGGCCGCCGCATAAAGGTACTCTCCGGCAGCCGCTCCGTGCGGCGGATCACTGTGTTAAACACCGGCCAGCGCTGGCGCAGCAGCGCCTCGCCCTGCCGCACCGCCTCGCTGTTGTGCCACTGGCAGATCAGTATCCCGGCGATCTTGATAGCGGCATTGGCCTGCCGCATACTGGCGACCTGGGCGACCATGTCTCCCACGCCCATCAGCGAGAAGCCATCCACGACAGTAGGGATCACCACCTCGTCCGCGACCATCAGGGCGGCGCAGCTTGCCGCAGTAAAGCCGGGAGGGCAATCGAAGATCATGTAGTCCACGCCGTCCTCCGCCGCCGCGTCGCGAAAGTCCCGGAGAGAGTGGATGCTGTGGATGCTGCTCTTGAGCGCCTTAACGTCCAGCTCATAGAGCGTGCTCGATCCGGGCAGCAGCTGTATACGCCCCAGGGCGTCCTGCGGGATGGTGTTGTCGCTCCACACCGCCTCCGAGCAGCCCAGCAGCACGTCCGCCACGCTGGGCGCGTTGTCGAGGTCAAAATCCGGCAAGCAAAACCGCGTCAGGCTCATCTGACCGTCGCAGTCAACGAGCACAGAAGTCTTCCCGGCGCGGCGCAGCACGTCGCCCAAAGTGAGGGCGGTTACGGTTTTGCCCACGCCGCCCTTCAAATTCATAATTGCTATCGTCCTCACAGTTTCGTACCTCTTTCCTCATCGTTCTGTTGACCGGGACGCACTCCCGGTACGTGTAAAATCCCGTCCGCCGCTCCACGACGGCGAACCGGCCTTTTGGATGCACCCACACCACGATCCCCGGCACGCTGGGCGCTTTCAGCTCCGCCTCCTTCGCGTACCGCAGGACAAAGGGGATGAACATCACCTTGTCGCCTATCTGCACATCATTTCTCCTTTTCCGGCCACGGGCAGTCCGGGTCTCGCGAACTGATCTCACGCAGTCCGATCTGCCCCGGCGACTGCGCCCGTGCCTTCGTCTTTTGAGCTTTCCCGGCAGAGGTGAAATGCCGTAAGACAGACTGCCCATCCGGCCCGGTCATCACGCTGAACCGCTGGTGAGCACCGTCGAAGAACATGGGCCAGCGGCCCAGGCGGCCCTCTTTCTGCTTGTCGATCTTCAGCATTCTCGACTTCGCCGGATCGAGCGGCTCATCCAGCCACGGCACGCGATCCTTCGGGCCGGGCTTGTAGAGCAGCATGACCATATCCGCGTCCTGTTCCAGCTGTCCCGTCTCCTTTAGGTCGTGCATGGTCGGCTCTTTCCACCCGCCCTGCTTCTGCGGGCGGGCCAGCTGCGCCAGCTCCACCACCAGCGTCCCGCTGGACTGGGCGAAGGTGTGCAGCGACATGGAGATAGCGGCCACCGCCTGCACCGATCCGGCCCGAGGGTCGGTCTCCGGCCTGACCAGCTGAACATAGTCCACGAAGATCACGTCAAATCCGTAGGCCTTGCTCACCGCCTGTATCTGCGTGGCAGTCATGCCGCTGCCCCGCAGCAGCGTCAACCGCCGCGCCGTGAACTCCTGGCCGCCCTCGGCCACCGTCTGCCAATCGGCCTCCGTCATCTGCTGACGCTTGACGACGTTGAAGTCCAAGCCAAGCACTGTGGACACCAGGCGCTCCGTCAGCTTTTTCTGCCCCGTCTCAAGTGAGAAAAACCCCACGTTGCGGGTCTTAGCCATGTGATAAGCTAGCGCCAGCGCGAAGGCCGTCTTGCCGCTGGAGGGCTCACCGCCGATGACAACCACGTCCCCCGGCTCGGTGTACGTGCCCTCGTCAAGCTCCTGGATGCCGTAGCTAATGTACTCCCGCTTCTCGTCGCTACCCTGGGCCGCCATGAAGTACTGGTATGCGTCCTTCATGCTCCAGGCGTCCACGCCCTGGCCGGTGCTCATCAGCTCGCCCAGCGCCGCAATGCGCTCCCGGCAGTCGTCCACGTTGACAGCTCCAGCCAGCTCCGCCGCGATAGCCCGGATGCGCTCCAGCGCTGCCTGCTGGCGGACGATCTCCGCGTACTCCCGCCAGTTGGCGCTGGTGGGCGTGATCTCCATCAACTGGATCAACCGCTCCTCGATGCCCTGTCCCAGCTTGTCCCGGATCGTGACCGGGTCTACCGGCAAACCGTCCAGCATCAGCGCCCGCGCCGCCTGGAAGATCCTCCGATTGTCCAGGTTGCAGATGTCCGAGGCGTTCACCGCCGCCAAAATGGGCGACACGGTAGTCTCGTCAATGAGCATCGCGCCGATGACGGCGTTCTCCGCGGTCAGGCGACCCGCCAGGCTGTTGTCAGCCGCTACAGATGCCATCCGTACACCACCTCCCCGCCGCCGTCAGGCCCGTCAGGGATGTCCAGCTCGTCCGCGTCATGCCACCGCTCTCCGTTCAGCCACGTGGCCACGTGGGGGATGCCGATGTCGCGCTGCCACTCCTCCGTGGCCTTCAGCTTCGTCAGCGCCCGCGCCATAATGTCGATCAGCGCGTCGTCCGGCTTCAGCTTGTCCCACGCCTGGATGGCCCGCTGCTTGTTCTTCCGCCCATTGGAGGGGTAATAGCTCCACAGACCCGCGAAGCGCTCCGGCTTCCAGTCCGGCCCATCCTTGTGCACACGTGTTTTGCACACTTTTTCCCCCTGGGGGGTAAGGGGGGTATTATTAATTATATTATTCCTGTTATATTGTGGGGGTGTAGACAATTTTGCGGAGACCCCTAGACAATTTTGCGGAGACACCCCCTCCGCAAAATTGCGGAGACCCCCCGGATACACACCGGCGTAGATGCGCCGCGTCGCACCTGTCCCGGAGGCCACCATGTCCGTGTCTATGTAACCTCCGTCCCGGAGCGCAGACACCAGCCGTGTCACGGATTTTGCCGACCAGCCAAAAAGCTCCGCGAAGTACTCGTTGCCCGCCCAACAGAAGCCCTCCCGGTTGCACAAAGCGCTAATCTCGCCGTACAGCAGTTTGGCGTTGGGCGGCAGCTTGTCATCGTAGCGCACGTCGGCGGGGATCACGGCCCAGTAGGCCGGTTGCTCAATTTTTTTTGCCAAATTTCTCTCGCCTCCCCTTGCGAACGTCAAAATATCTGTTATACTGGTATTGTTCTCACAGGGCATTGTGCCTTGTACCAGCTGAACGCTTCCGTGCTCCACCACGGGAGCGTTCTTTTTTTGCGCATTTTCCGCAGCTGTCCACCAGCCGGACGACCGCCGCCGCGCCAGCCGCCGCACAGGCGTACTGCACGACCATGACCCACAGCTCCATGACCTCACCTCCCTTCAATTAACCTGGCACTTCAAACCTGTCTAAGAGCTCTGCGTAGCATTCCTGGCAAAGATACCCCATCACCTTGGGGACGCCGCTACCTGTTCGATGGAGAATACATTCGCTCATGCGCTTCAATCCCTCCCTTCCACATTCCATGCAGCGGCAAATATATCTCTCGTCCCCATAGACGAGATCGCGGTCTCGATCGTAATATCCCATAGCTCAACAGGCCTTCGCCCACAGGGCGAATAGCTCGTCCACCGGGATGCGCGTCACCCTCGCCAGCGCCGCGATCTCCTTGCCGGAGCAGCTGGGCAGATCCTTGATGCGGGCGTAAATGGTGCTGCGGCTCATGCCCGCGGCCCTCGCCGCCCCATCCAGGCCGCCGTGGATGGCATAGGCCTGCGACTTGATGCGGATGGCCATGTCCTTGGCCGCGTCCGTTTTCGCGCTCAACCTCGTCCTCGGCATGGTCACACCTCCTTCGCGTATTCCAACGCCAGCGCCGCCTGTACGATGTCTCCCAGCTCCGTGGTGATCTCGTCGAACAGAGCCCTCTCGCCCTCGCTGATGACTCCGTCCTCGGCGATCTCCATTAGCTGGTCGCTGCGGTGAGCCTCAGCGAAGGCCATGACCCGCCGCACCAGCTTGATCACCGCCATCGGCAGCGGCTCAGGCTTCGCCATCATCACGCACTCCGGCAGCAGCCAGGGCTTGCACTGCAAGTGCTGCGCCCCAAGATACTGCGCGTCATAGACCGCCATCATCCGCGTGACCACGTCGTCGCCCGGCAGCCGCAGGCCCGTCTCGTAGGCCCTCATACTCTCCACGCTTACCGCCAAACGCTCCGCTGCCGCTTCCTGCGTCAGTCCGGCAGCTTTTCGGGCGGCCTGATAGATATTTCCGTTGTCCCTCGGCATGGACAACACCCTCCCTTCTCTCGTATAATTTAGCTGGCAGCGTCGGCCAGCAGCTCCGCCTCGGTGCAGCCCAGCAGTTCGCACAGCGCGGGGCGGTACTTCCGCAGCGGCGTGCTGTCGCCGGTCTCCCACTTCGTCACCGCCGATCTGTCCACGTTGAGCTTGTCAGCCACCTGCGCCTGGGTCAGGCCGCGCCGCTCCCGCAGCTCCTTCATCGACACGCAACCCACTCCTTTCTGTTTTGTGAATTTTCACCTTGACCCCGGCGAAAACGGGTGGTATGATAGTCATGTCAGCAACCAAACACACCACCCGTTTCCTCGTCCGATGATACTTTTCGGGAGGAATACTCGCCGGGGGAAGACGAGTTGTGTCCAACTCAGGCGCAGAGATAAGAGGGGGTAATCGGATGGAAAATGAGAACCGCATCACCGCCGGCGATGCCGAAGTCCTGAAGTACTTCCGAGAACACAGCCCCGCGTCAGCTTCAGACGCTAAAAAAGCACTCCCGGACACAGGCGCTGTCGATCATCGCATCGCCGCGTTGTCCAAGCCAGATGTCCGCTTTCTGACCGAAGACATGGATACCGACCTGTCGGGAACACGCGAGCTTCACCGGGGTCTCGGAGTCTACCGCATCACGCCCAAGGGCGAGATGGCACTGGACGACTACCTCACGGAGCAAAGGCGGCATCAAAAAGAGCTTTTACTGAAAAGCGTGTGGATGCCCATTCTTGTGTCTATAGCAGCCAATCTAACAATAGCCGGAATACGACAGTTGTGGCCGCTGATACAGCAATGGTTATTCCATACTCCCGCATAAACTCTCGCCATCGTCGCATCTTCTCACCTCCCTCTTGCTCTTACCTGAGGGACAAGTTAATCATAAATTCGTAATCACGAAATGTCAAGTCGTATTTTTGTAATTACAAATAATTGTCACTTTGCATAAATCTATGTAGTATGAGGTCATCATGGACAAGGAGCTTTTTGTGCAGAATATCAAGACGCGTTGTGCCGCAAAAGGTGTCAAGCCCACGGTGGCGTGCCGCGAAGCTGGAGTTGGCGTAAGTTTCATAAATGATATTGAGCGAGGCCAAACGCCGTCCGTGGCAAAGGTGCAGATGCTGGCCCAGTACCTGGGCTGTACCGTCAGCGACCTGCTGGGCGAAGATCCTGCGCCGCCCGATCCCGTGCGGGATGAATTTGCCCGCCTGTTGGATGGCATGACCGCCGAACAGCGGAACGAACTCTTTGCCTTCATGCTCCGTCAGAAGCGCGAGCGGGAAAAGTAAAGCGGCGTCCGAATTGGACACCGTTTTATGCCACCTCTTCATTTTTGATTTTCCGTGCGGCTTCCAGCGCAGCCCTCTGCCCGTCGCTGTCCAGGCTGTCAAATATCTCCAGTATCTCGCCCCTTCGTTCTTCATCCATCACTCTTCCCCTTTCTGTTTATGCTTACAGCTTAACAGATAGGGCAAAAATGTCCAGCATCCCACGCGAAAAGTGCTGTCGGAAAGTGAAAAAATTGTCGTATTCCGACAATTTTGACATAAACTGGATTTTTGAGGAGGCGTATCATGTCTGCACTTGATGACCTATCCGATGAGATTTCTGCGTACCCTAACGCCATTCGCGTCGCCCGAGCCAAGGCCGGCATAAGCAACGAACAGTTGGCTGAGCTCTCGGGCGTTCCGTACTCCACAGTGTGCAAGGTGCAATCCGGCCTGCAGAACATCACCCTGCCGCAGGCGGCTGCCATCTACGCCACCCTGGGCATATCGCTGGACGCGCTGATCGGCCTGCCGGACACGCGCCGCGCTGCGGCAAATACCCATAAAATGGAGCTAAAGCTCTCCGACAAAGAAGGTGATGTCCGGGTGCTGGAGGCGGTCAACAAGATGCTTACATTGCAGCTCAAGCGGCTCAGATCGTGCCTGTATGTCACCATGGTGCTCTGTGCCTTGCTGGCGGTTGGCCTGATTACGTACATAGTTATCGACGCCCGCATACCGTATGCGGGATTTATACGATCCACCGGCCTCAGCGGCGGAGCGTGGCTGTTCATCCTTTTGGTCGTCGCAGCAGCGGTCGTCATGGGCGTCTTCCTGCTAAGATTGTCAACAAAATATACAGAAAATCACACAGAAAGGGGCAAAACATGAAGAAGATTATTGCAACCATCTTGGCGGTCGTATTGGCGCTATCACTGTGCGCCTGCGGTGAAGGCGGAGGTAATGCACCAGCTGTCGATGAACCCGCAGCGCCGCCGGACCTGACGGGTGAATGGAAACAAATCAACAGCAATTCCGACGACGCATGGCAGGCCGCTATAATTACTGGGGATACCATTACGATCAATTGGGTTACTGATGGAGGGGACGTTAAAAGTCTGTACTGGGCAGGCACGTTTACCGCTCCCGCTACGGCAGACGAACCATATTCCTGGGACTCTGCGAACGATAAGGATCAAACAAGCAAAGCCCTTTTGGCAAGCGGGGATGACACCAAAACTTTTACCTACGCCGATGGGCAGTTAAGCTATGAAGCCTCCGCGCTGGGTACGACCATGACCATCAGAATGGAGAAGGTCGGTTAATAGCTGCTTAAAGGCCGTGCCCAAGTCGGGCACGGCCTTTCCCTGGGAGAGTGACGTATGATCTGCAAAAACAAAGGCTGCGCCCGCGAAATCGATGCCGACAGTGTCTATTGCAAGTGGTGCGGCACACGCCAGGTGCGGGAAAGAAAGACGAAGGACACCGCGCCCACAGCGCGGCAGCTGCCCAGCGGGTCGTGGACGTGCCGCGTCCGCGTGGATGGGCGGGACGTGTCTATCACGCGCCCCACCAAAGCCGAGGCGCAGGCCGAAGCTATGGCCATCAAGCACGGCCTCAAAGCCCCGGACACGCCGGAGATCAATCTCACCCTGGGCGAGGCCATAGACCGCTATATCGAGATGCGGGAGGGCATCCTCTCTCCGTCCACCGTGGCCGGCTACAAGCGCATCCGCAAGAATGCCTTTCCTGCGCTCATGGGGCAAAAGCTCTCTGCGCTGTCGCACGAGCGCGTCCAACGCGCCGTGAATGCTATGGCGGGCAGCTCCTCCCCGAAGTCTGTCCGCAACGCCTACGGCCTCCTGAGCGCCGCCGTGGGCGAGTTTGCTCCCGACATATCGCTGCACGTGACCCTCCCTCAGAAGATCCGCGCAGAGATCGTTCTGCCCAGCGAGGACGACATTAAGGCCATCGCCGCTGCGGTGGCCGGCAAGTGGGTGGAGCTCCCTGTCCTGCTGGCTATGTGCCTGGGCCTCCGAATGTCGGAGATCCGTGGCCTCACCCGCGACTGCATCAATGGCAGCGTTCTCCATGTCAAGCAGGCTCTCGTGGACGAGGGCGAAAAAGCACCGAAGACGTACAACTCCGACCGCTATCTCACCGTCCCCGCTCATATCCTATCGCTGATCAGCGCTATCCCCGCGGATCAGGAGTACCTTTGCCCCCAGGGTCGCCGTGCCATCTACTACGCCTTTACCTCGGCCTGCGAAAGGGCGGGCATTAAGCACTACCGCTTCCACGACCTGAGGCACGTCAACGCTTCCGTGATGCTCAAGCTGGGCGTCCCGGACAAGTATGCCATGGAGCGCATGGGGCACGCCACGAACAATATGCTCAAAACTGTTTACCAGCACACCATGCCCGCCGAACGGGTCAAGGTGGACGAGGAGATCAACGAATACTTTTCCGCCATGTGGCAACAAAATGACAACGGAAAACTGAAAAACGACGGTATATAGCCACTTATGCGGCGTTTCAACCGGGGTTCGAATCCCCGACGAGGCACCAAGAAGAAAATCGCGCAACCGTGCGGGTTGCGCGATTTTCTTAGTTTTACGCGGGTTTCCGGCATTTTGAAATTCCGCCACGGCGCTAAATATGTCCGTGTTTTGGGACGCTTTGAGGGTCGGAAAAGACGCAAAGTGTCAACAAAATGGCAACGGAGCTAAGGTCATCATCCGCGATCCGGGCGGGTATACAGGCCCACCGCTTCCGCCAGCAGCAGGCGGACATAGTCCGCGCACTGGCGGTCGCCGGCTTCCCAGTTCTCCACCGTCCGGCGGGGGATGCAGTATCGGACGGCAAAGGCGGCCTGAGACAGGCCGGTATGGGCACGGATGTCGCGGATGGTCAAGTGGGCGGTGTCCCACAGCTGACCCAGCATCTCGATGCGGGCCGCCGGGACGTCCGCCTCCGGGGCGTCGCCCCAAGCGGAGGACAGCGCCCAGTCGGAGACGTAGACGTCGCGGTCAGCTATCTCTATGGCCGACCCAAATAGCTCGTAAAACAGCTTGTCGGGGAGGGCCACTGAGGTGTGGGGAGAAGTCTCCGCCCTACCCTCGATTGGGTCGATGATCTCTTGCTTAATTTTTTTCATAGGGGCGTGTTCCTTTCTATCATTTTTGACCGTGGCGACGCTTTTCGTCAGCGCGCCGCTGGGCGGCTTTTCGGTGGGCTGCGGCGCACGCCGGAGAACAAGTGACGGTGGGAGTGCCGGGGGTCATCTCCTTGCCGCAGACGGCACAAATTTTGATGCCGCTGCGGGGCCTTTCCCGGCGCTTGGCGTAGTAGTCGTTTTCCCTGTTCCAGCGGACGGTTTGTTCTCGATCAATCTCTCTAACCGCCTCCGGGGCGCAGTCGGGACAATACTTTTGTAGGCCGGAGCAGATGACATACTCGCCGCCGCAGATCAGGCAGGTGTCGGTGTCCCCCAGGTGCCGGGAGTAACCGACAAGCCGATACTTTTTTTCACGGGTCTTCTGCCGCTCGGCACGGCATGATGGACAGTACCATGCACGGGGGCCGCCGGGGAAAGCGGCGCCGCAGGTGCGGCAGGTTCGGGGGCGCAGAGTGGTAGATCGGGATGCGGCGAGACAGGCGTCGCACTTTGCCTGTTCGGTGCGGTCGGTGTAGAACACTTTGCCGCAGGCAACGCATTTTTTAGTACGCATGGCAATAGATCAAATCCAGGTCGTCGTAGCAGTAGTACACGCCGTCGATGATGACATTTTCCTCCGGCGACCAGCGCTTATCGCTGGCATCGTTGATGATCTCTCCTCCGGCGCACTCGATGGCCTCATCCAGTGACATACTGTGGTTGGATACAATCTCGCAGATCGTGGCGCCAGTAGTGGTGTCGATAAGTTTCTTTTTGAGGTCATTGTAGTCGTAGCGAATATTCATGTTCATGTCTTCCCCTCCTTTTAGTCCTCTTCGCACTCGATTATGCCTTCGACCTCTGCGGAGCAGACGTCGAAATTGTTATCCTCAATCGTGCCGTAAAAATCGCAATTTGGGAACTCGCTGTCGGAGCTCCACCACATCTCTAGGCTACGCTCAGGCGCTTCCGGGTCTATTACCTGGGCGCAGTATTCTCGCGGGACGCACAGCCGATCATCGTCCATGTAGCCCACGGAGACGTGGTCATTTCCGGCGTTTTCTGCCAGCACATAGGTTTTGCCCTGATAGGCAACGGATTTGCCCTTAGATCCAGGAACAACGATAGTAACAGCCATAATCTGCCCCTCCTTTCACCGCGCCTCGTAGCCTGCGAGTTCAAATTCGTCCTCAGCGATCTCCTTGTAGACGGGGTAGATTTGGATGTTGTCCGCGTCAAAATACTCGCCGTTCCAGTAGGTCTGTCCGTTTTCCCGAAACCACTCGCCAAGAGTTTTGAGGTTCTCCTGGGTCGGGTTGGCCTCGTAGGCTTTTTGAGGTCACTGTAATCGTAATAAGTGTTCGTGTTCATGTTTTCTCTTCCTTCGGTCGTTGTAGAGTTCGTCAAAAGTCTTCTCCGCCGCGGTAAATCGCAACACAGATCGGATCGGCGGTGGGGTTGCCGTCGTCGTCAAATTCGCCCGCGATTTCGGCGATCTGCTCATACCCAGCGGCCTTGGCCATCCTGACGGCTTCATCAAAGTCAAAACTGCCGTAGCTCCAATCGGCGTCTTCCGCATTTACCTGAACTGCAAAGAAGTTTCGGTTGTTGTTAGTCATATCTGTTTTCCTCCCTGCCGCTGTAGCGGCGATCCATATCTAACTTACAAGTTGATTGTACCACTCATCGGGTGGTATGTCAAGAGATTTTTTCAAAAAAATAAAACGGAAACGCACTCTTTCGAGTGCGTTTCGTTCGTTCATTTCGATTACTCTCTCAGTAGCTTCCGCCACGTGTTTTCGCCCACGATGCCGTCTGCCGCCAGGCCGTTGGCGACCTGAAAAGCCACGACCCGCCGATACGTCGCCGCGCCAAAGTCGCCGTCCGCACCGTATGTGCCCAGATCGTAGCCTCGGCCCAGCAGCAGCTCCTGGAGCACGCGCACCTTGTCGCCCTTATCGCCCTTGCTGAGCAGGGGAAAAATCGCCGTAAAGCCGCCTGCGGCGCTCTCTGCGGGCTTGTCCACTATGCCGCCCTCCACTATCGCCGCGAACGGGAAATGCGTCCCAGGGCAGCCCGTGGCGTTCACGTCGCTGTGCTTCTGCACCTTAGTGATACCGTACTTGTCCTTCAGGTACGCCACCAGTTCCGCACCGGCGGTGCGCTGCACTTCGTTCATCTGCTCCCGGTCGAAGTTGCCCTCGAAGCAGATGCCGATGCTGTCGTAGTTGTTATTCCCTGCGTGCGCGCCCACCGTGTCCTCCGGGCGTCCTCGATAGACGCTGCCGTCCTTCCGCACAAGGAAGTGGTAGCCGATGCCCACCCAGCCGTTGGCGAGATGCCAGCTGTGGATCTGCTGGGCACTGCACTTGCTGGCCGCCGCGTGGTGCAGGATGATGCGGGAAGTAGAGCGGCGCTTGCTCAGCGCGCCGTTCCATTTGTATGCAACCTCGTTAATTTTCATCGTCCGCCATGCCCTCCGTCTCCACCGGCACGGTCTCCGCCTGCTTTTCCGTCACGGTTTTCAGCTTTTTGATCAATTTAAGCAGGAACTCCGGCACAGGTGCGCCGATGGCTGCCACGTTCTCCAGGATGGAGATCAGCTCATTAATGATCAACCACACAATGACAATAGCCGCGATGAGAAACTCGACGCTGATATGCACGCCCACCTGATCCAGGCCGTAGCGCAGCAGGTAGTCCGCGCCCATCGCCACCGCCACGATGACCAGGTAGCCCACTTTTTTCAGGATGCCCCTGATGCCCGTGCGGCTGCACAGCGTTCCGGCGGTCCACGCCTTGACCATGCCCGTGCCGTAGTCCGCCAGCATGGCGATCACCAGCACGATCAGCGGCACGATCAGCTGTACCAGGTAGCTGGATGCCACGCCCAGCGCGGCGGCCAGCACGGCGATGATGGGATTGATGGTGTCTTTCATAGTTGTTCGTCCTTTCCGGGCCTATGCCCTTTCCGTTTTTAGTTTCCACTTCGCAGCAGTGCCGCAACACAGAAGCCGATGCACGCACCGAGGCTGATATAGATAATGGCCATGTATCACCCCTCCACGCTGTCATAGTTCTCGCCCGTGATCTGCTCGTACTCCGCAGCGGTGATGCCACGACCCGGCTTCGCCTCGTTCAGAGCCACCCAGCCCCGCAGCGTCTCCCGCGTGATGTAGCCCAGCCGCCACCGCTCCAGCAGCGCCTCAAACCTGTCGCTCATAATGCACCTCCTCTTATTGCAGCATGGCGATGGCAAGCTCGATGCCGCTCAGCGTCTGCTGTACGCTTTGGATGGCAGGGGCACGCATCATGTCGTACTCCTCCCGCGTGTACTCCCTCTGCTCGTACACCCATTCGGTCACGGTTGCGTCCGTGTTGCCGATGCCCACGCTCCGCGTCTCCTGTCGGATGTTTCGCCGCTCGTAGACCGTGGATTTGCTGGATGTGGCGTCCAGCGCCTCCGGGGTGGTGGTACGGCTATCATACACAGTTTTCCAGTCTGTCATTTTCGCTCTTTCCTTTCTGTTTTTCTACTATGCGGCGGCAATGCGCCGCCCTTACGCGGGGGATAGCTTTCCGCGCCCCCCCTCAAGAGGGACGTTTATAAGAAAGCGACGCGCCGCAGTCCCACCACGCAGACCCAGCCGTGCTGCTGACGGTTACGTCGCGGCCACACCTCCAGCCGGCCTCGCAAGACCCGCTGACGATAGGCACAGAGAGGACGCCCACGTTGATGTGGTGGTAGTCGCAGTAGTATGTGGCGTCGCTGCCTTCCAGTGCCGTGGGCAAGAGACCTTGAGGCGTGTTTCGCGCCGCAGAAAACCAGCCGCTAAAGGTCGCGTCCGCGCCCGGCTGCGGCACAGTCTCTCCTACAGCGTCATAGCCCGCGCCGGTCAGGTTGTAGCCGCTGCCCTCCGGGGTCATCTTCATCTTCCACACGCCATGATCCTGCAAGCACCCGACAATACGCTCCCAGCGGTCGCCCCAGCAGACCTCCGTATGGAACACCTTCACTGCGTTGGTGGTTTCGGCGTAGCCATAGAACCGGCCCTTGTCACTGAGCGTGCCGGTGGCCAGCAGGTCAGCGGCGGACGCGCCGCCGGTGGTGTGGCCCTGGCCGAACGTGGCCTGAAGGTTGGTGCTCTTTCCGATTAGGTAGCACATATCCATCAGCAGCTGCCAGTCTCCCCACTGGAGGATGTCGTAGCCGCCGCCGTTGGCCTGCGCCGCCGTCCGCTCCGCAGTTGTGTTAGTGTTGTTGTCCTGCGCCTGGTCCTTTAGACTGCGTAGCTTACCGTCTACCAAACTGCCCCGGAACGCAGGGTAAAAGAGATAGGGCATGATGCGGCCTTGCGCGTCCGTATGGGCGTAGGCAAAATAGCCGTCGTCATAGCGCTCCTCGCAAAACACTGTGTAGGAGTAGTCACCTTCTTGATAGCGCTTGACCCAAATCAGGGGAATGGCGGAGAAGCAGTTCCCGCCATAATCCGTGTTGGACACGTCGCTGGCGCTGCCGTCGGTGTACTTCTGCGTGTAATCGTCGTCTTTTAGCCAGTAGTCCACCGTGCCGTCCAACTTGAGCATGCAGGGGTGGTTGTCGCGGACGAACCAAATGTCCGCCCAACTGCCGTAGTTAAAAACGCCGGTGCTGAAATTCATGCTTGCCGGGGTCATGCCCTCCGCGTCGTATAGATACTCCACGCGGGTGTTGGGGTTGGGTTCAGAGTTTTTGATGCGGAAACCGTACCGCTTGGGACGCTGCCCGCGCAGGGTGGACAGGATCAGCTGGGATGTGCTTTCTTTCGCCACGTCGTCGTCGCCCCCTAATGCGTCAATGTTGTCCCGTGCCTGCTGCTTCTGCGCGTCGGTCAGGGTTTGGGGGATGCCGTAGCTGACAAATTCGCCGCCGATAGTATTCTGCGCCTGGTCTTTGTAATACTTGGCGTTATTGTGGTAGGCGGGGTCTGTGGAGGGGACGTCCGCCCCGTTACGCTGACCGACAGCCCATGCTTCCGCGTCCTCGGCGGAATCCTCCGCCGCGCCCTTGGCGGTTTCTGCAGCAGTCTTAGCTGTCTGAGCGTCTGTCTTTGCGTTTACAGCAACAACCTTTGCCTCGTTGGCCTCCGTCGCGTAAACTTCGGCAGCAGTTTTGGCAGCAATCGCGCCCGTTTTAGCTTCTTCAGCTTTGGCTGCTGCGCTTACCGCTTTTGCGATGTCATCAGCAACGATGTTAAAATAGTCACTGCTGATGATCTGCGCATCCGGGTAGGCGCTGGGCGTGACCTCCACCGCAAAGCGGAACGTGGCCAGCCGATCTGCCGCCTTGCCTAAGCCCGTGCCGTAGATGTCGATCTCTGCCTGCACCACGCCCGCCACAGCCAGCATCTGCGTGGCCACCGGCGCGGTGACGGTGTTGCCAGAGGCGGTCACAGCCGTCCCGGCCTCTGTTGCGTCGTATAGACCACCCGTGCCGTCCGGCTTGCGGAAGCGCACCATGACGGCGGCGCTGGCCGGGACGTTATAGGGTGTAGCTCCGTCCCACAGCGTGGCTACGATGGTTCGAGAGTTGGCGTCGCCCTGCGGCATGGACAACCGGGGCGGAATGCCGTCCACGGAAAGGTTAAGCCTTACTTCCTGGTTGACGTTCATGGTCACCACTCCCCTTACTTCGCCTGGTCGCGGCCCAGCACCAAAGTCATGGTGTAGAGCCGCTCGGATGCTGCGTAGTTGACGTTGGCGTCCCGGATTACGTTGTAGTCGCCCTGCACCGGCACGGCGAAGCTGCCGTCGCCCTCGCCGTCTACGACCTCAACGGTTACGAACGCGGGTGCGTCCACCAGTTGTTTGACGGCTGGGACGGATGCCACCTCGCCCAGTCGGCCCGTCCACACGGCGTTCAGCACACCGCGCCCCAGGCTCTCGCCGAAGTGGGTGATCTCCACCGCCCGCTGCGTTTCCGTTCCTTTGTCAAAGATGATCTTCATGGTCGTCCTCCTTATCGGTTATTGTAATAGATGATCGCGCTATTTAGCGCGTTCTTTAACGATCCGACGCCGTTGTAATAGCTGGCCAGGATGCTATCTCCGACACTGCGCTCTCCGGGCGTCGCACCATGCCCCGGCTGAGACGCGATGGCCGCCCGGACGGCGTTGAACCCCGCCGCCGTGATCCCGCTGCCAGCCGCGACCGGCGAATAGACAAACGATCCGCCGTTGCCCTCCGCCAGCTCCGCCAGCGTGGCCATAAGCCTGTTCCATCGAGATGCCGTCAAGTTGGACAGCGGCAGGCCCGCGGCGATGATGCTGCTGTCAGTGTTGCCGCTCCCGCCATCCCAGTAAAACTGGTCTATGCCTCGCTTCCATTGCGCCGTGAAACGGTTGATGGTGGGATCGTCTGCATTCGTAGATGTGGCGCTTACCGGCGCGTTGCCGGTGTAGACTACGCCCGTAGCATCGCTCCTCCAGCCCGTGAAGATGTAGCCCTGTCGGCTGGGTGTCTCCAGCAGCGTCACGTTAAACAACGCAGTGGTAGAGTTGGTCACAGTAACGGAGTCGTCCTGTGCCGGGTAGTAGGTGTACGCGCTGCCGTTGGCAAAAATGCCGCCGTTGCCGTCTGCCCGGACGTTGTAAAAGGTATAGGTGTCAGGCGTGGGCGGAGCGGAGCTCTCCGCCGAAATGTAGATCGTGCGGTTCGCGCCGGTATAGGCCACCTTCCAGCTATAGTTAATAGTCACCACGCCGTTGGTCGCCGTGCCGATCTGATTGCGGTCAGAGCCGTCGCTATGGCTGTCCCAGTAAAACGTGCCGCTCCAGCCGGACGAGACTACCGCAAAGTTAAAGCCCAAGTCATAGGAATACTTGAAGCTATGCGTACTGGGGTCGGTGCGCTTGACGGTGTAGCCGTTGCCAAAAGTCACCTCCGACACATAGGTCGTTTGGAATACGACGGTAAGTGTCGCTGACATGGTCTCACCTCCCCGTTACCCGAACACGGCGTTGCCGCCGGAGAGGATTGTATCCCAGGAAACAACGCTACCGCCGTTCTTAGATACGCCAGCGCCTCCGATGTCTACTAAGTTACCGACACCGCCAACCCTTATAGTCGTGCCGCAGGAGATGTGGTTGGTAGTCAGCTCCGACACGCTCAGCTCGCTCAGCGGGTGCGTAGCATCACTCAGGCGGGCAGCGGGCATATATCCTATCAGTTTAGTGCACTCCAGGTTCTCGATCTGTGCGTTAGTGACCGTCAGGTTGTAGATGTTTGCGCCGTTCACCTGTAGGTTGGTGGCGTCGATCTGCGATGCTGTCAACTGCCCGGTGATGTTCGCTGCCTTGACCAGCAGGTTGTCTGCGTTGATCTGACTGGCCTGGAGCTGGCCGTCCACGTTGGCGGCGTTTACGTGCAAGCTGGAGGCATCGATTTGGCTGGCCTGCAGCTGCCCGGTGACGTTGGCCGCCTTGACCTGAAGGTCATCAGCGTTTATCTGCGCCGCCGTCAGCTTTCCGACGATGTTCGCCGCGTAGACGTCCAGCCCCTCCGCCGTCACAAACTTTCCTACGATCGAGCCGTCCTGCGTGATGGCCGTCTCGTAAGGGCCGTTGACGCCGTTGCTGGAGAAGCCCAGGCCGCCCAAATTCCAACGCCACACGTTTTTGGCGTCCGCTGTTTCCGGCGCGTCCATGATAAGCAGCTCCGTAGCTTGTCCCGCATCGTTGCGCTTAAAGATCACGTAACCGCCGTTCGTGCCGGTGATCCAGCCGGTGGCGTTCAAAATCGCTTTCTGCAGCGCCTCCGTGGTGGGCAGGGAGCTGATGTCCTGGGCCTGTCCGGCAATGGTGTCCGCCACGCTGGGGCGGACGCTGCCCACCTCCACGCTGCTGTAGCGATTCCGCAGCACGTCAAACGTGGTTTTCACTACCTTCGCCGTGGCGGTGACGCCCATGGCCGCGAACACCACAGACACGGTGTCGCACAGTCCCACCTTCTCGCCGTCCAGCTGGGCGAAAGACAGCGTGATGGACACTCGCGGCACGCCCACATTATTGTCGGCGATGTAGTACTCCGCCGCCGTCCGCAGCTGGTCGGCGGTAGGCGCGTCCTCAAAGGCAGACGATAAATCGACTGTCAGAATGCGAGTGAAGTCGAACGTGCCCGAAACGGGCACAGTCTTCTCCGGCAGCTCCACGGTGGTCTCATCGCTAGTCCAGTATGGGTAGACTGCCGTATAGACCGCGGCACAGTTGGCGTCCTGCTCCAGGGACGTAAGATCCTTGCCGTAGCGGATAACTACGCCCCGGTCTGCGCCCCGGCGCGTCCACAGCCGCACCGTGAAGCGGTCAAACTCGTATTCGCCGCCGTAGATGTCCAGGATACTGCCCTTCACACCGCCCAGCAAAGAGCGGACGGACAGCGGGACGGAGCTGGACACGGCAGTCGCGCCGGGCCGGTCTGTCCAGTAACTGAAGCCATTGTCCGCCGGAATAGCGCCGGAGGCGATGGCGGCAAACACCGCCTGCGCCCCCTGTGCCGAGAACGGCGGCATGACCACGCCGGACAAATCGTAGCTGATGTGCTCGGCGTAGACCGTCACCAGCCCGCCCATGGGGCGCGTGATACGGTAGACGCGGAACGGCTGCGGGTCAGCCTCCGGGCGCGGTCGCGCCAGGATCAGACAGCGCTCCGCAATATCGGCGTAGTGGAGGCCGCTCACCGGGTACTGCATGGTCAGCTCATAGCCGCCGTTGTGCTCCTCTGTTACCTGGCAGGACGCTGCATCGGACAGCACGCCTAGGCCGTTGCTGTCAAACGCCCGTTCTTCGGGCGGATACAAGATCGGCCTCATAGCGTCCACCACCTAGGGATGACGCTCACGCCGGTGATGCTGCCCGTCCAGCTCACCGCCGTCTCCCCCGCTTCCAGCGCCGGGAACTCCGGCGCGGAGATGGCAGCATTTCGGTTGACACCGCCCGCGCCGTAGGCGTTCTGCGCCTCGCAGTCCAGGATCACATAGCCGTCCGGCAGACTCTTAATGGTGACAGTCCGGCCACCCACCGTCAGCGTACCTGCGCCCGTGCCGGTGACGGTGATCAGCGGCAGCGCCGTGAACGCCGTGGGGTTCAGCAACGTCTCTCCCTGCGACAGCTCCACCGTCTGATCGCCGGCGCGCAGAAATCGCTGCGGCTGGCAGTTAAACTCAATGGTCGCCCGTCCGAACTTGTGCAGTACGCTCTCCACGTCCAGCGGCCCGGCGAAATACGCCCGCCGGTACGTCTCTACGTCATAGTCGTCCTCCAGCTTCTGATAGCCCTTTGGGCCGCAGAGCCAGCTGGCCACCTCCCGCATAGCGCGAGGCAAACGGATGCGCTCCGCGCTGACGTAGACCTCGTATTGCTGGACGTAGTTCTCGTATGCGTCCTGGGGAAAGATCAGATCGCCGTTGCGTCCGGGGACGGACTGCACGTCCATCTTCCGGGCGGCCAGCGTCACGGAGGGGTAGCGCTCCACGATGACGTGGACGTCATCGGAAGATCTTCCGGCCCAAAAAATCACGCAAACACCGCCTCCTTCCGCTCCACCGCGCTTTGCAATCGGTACATCACCACATCGGCCAGGGCGTTCACATCCTGGCCCTCCGCGCCGTAGACGTTGATAACCACGCCGCCCATGTTGGTGGTCGTGCCGCCGCTGGGCAGCGGCAGCGTGGCCAGGGCGGACAGCTCCTCGCCCATGTCGCGCATGGCCCTGGGCATGGCCTGCTCCACGCCCAGCGTGATGCCGGGCGGGATAAATTTGCCGATTTCATCGGCAAAAACCTTCGAGGGAGAATGGATGCCGAGAAAGCCCTTGATCCAGCCGAGGATGTTGCTCACCCAGCCGGAGAGCTTGTCGTAGAGCCACTGTCCGGCGTTCTTGATGCCGTTCCACAGCCCTTCCACCAGCTGCTGGCCGACCATGCCGATAGCAGCCAGCCCCTTCAGCAACCCCTTGACGATGGCACTGATGATCTCCGGCAGGCGTCCGATCAGACGGGGTATCGCCTCGATCAATCCCTGCGCCAGGCCGGCGATCAGCTGACCAGCCGCAATAATCAACAGGTCAATGTGGTCGATAAGTCCCTCCGTAATGGTGATGATGGCATCCACCACGGCGGGGATCAGCGTCGGGAGGTTTTCCCCGATGCCGGACGCCAGCGCGGCGATGATCTCGACACCGGCAGAGATGATCTGCGGCAGCAGGATTGTCAGCTGCTCCACCAGCATAGGTATCACGGCGGAGATAGCTTCCACAGCCGCCGGCAGTGCCTGCACGATGCCGGACACCAGCCCGCCGATGCCCTGCATCAGCGAGGGCAGCAGTGCTTCCATAGCCGGGCCGACATAGGGTGCGAGTCCGTTGACCAACTGGGTCAAGCCCTCGGCAAAACGCGGCAGCATGATCTGCAGGCGGGGGATAAGATTATCCGCGAATGCGCCTACGCTATCCACTACATTCTGCACCAAGTCTCCCAGGTCGAGGTTTTCGTTGCTCATGCCGGTAAGAAGGTTGCTCCACGCCGACTTCATGGAGTTTGCACTGCCCTCAATGGTCGTCGCCGCCTCCTTGGCGGTCGTGCCGGTAATGCCCATCTCCGTCTGAACCACGTGGATCGCGTCCACAATGTCGGCGTAGCTGGAAATGTCATATTTGATGCCGGAGATCTTTTCTGCATCGGTCAGCAGGCGCTGCATCTCCTCCTTCGTGCCGCCATAGCCCAGCTTCAGGTTGTCCAGCATGGTGTAGTTCGCCTTGGCAAAGCCCTGGTAAGCGTTCTGCACGCTCTGCGCGTCCGAACCCATCTTGTTGACATTGTCGGACATGTCAGTAATCGCCTGATCTGCCTTTTCTGCCGCCGCTTTCGTGTCACCGCCTAAAGATTGCAGCAGAGACGCAGAAAAGCTGGTCACGGTCGCCATATATTCGTTCGCACTCATGCCCGCCGTCTTATAGGCGTTGTTCGCGTACTGCTGCACCTGCGCGGAATTATCCTTAAACAGAGTGTCCACGCCACCGATGAGCTGCTCCTGCTCGGCGAAGCCCTGGATGGACTGCTTCCCCAGGTCTACCAGCGCCGCGCCGACCTCCTTAATGGCGGAGGCCATAGCCTTGACGCCGGAGATGATCACATCGGACGCTAGGTTAGCCTTCAGCACGTCCCCGAAGGACAGCGCATTCTTCGCGCTGCTGTCCATTTCGCTGTCCATGTCCTGCAGCTCCGACGCGGTGTCCCGCAGCTCGTTCTGCATCTTGTTCAGCGTGGCCGTGGCCTCATTTAGGGCCTGCTGCCACTTCTGCGTCTTCGTGTCGCTCTCGCCGTACTTGGCGGCGGCCTTGCCGGTCTGCTCCGCCAGCAGCTTGATCATATTCCGCTGTGCTTTGATCTGCTCCGTCAGCACAGCCGCCGTCTTAGTATTTTTTTCCTCCGCCGACGTGGTGGCCGTGAACTGCGACGCCACCAGTTTCATCTGACTCTCCAGTGTCTTGGACTGCTGGATGATCTGCTTGATCTGCCGCCGATACTCCGCTTCGCCGTCCACACCGATCTTCGGCCCGATATTCACCGCCATAGTCTCACCTCACCTTCATGGCTTCGTCAAACGTCCAGTGTTTCGCTTTTTTGCGGGGCTTTGCCCCGTGGTAAATAGCGAGGCAGGCGATCATGTCCAGCATTTCACCGTATCGTGTGCACATGATCTCCTGCCTCCTCATATTCAGCTTCCGCCCGTAAAACAGGAGCCAGGCAAGGTTCAGCTGGACGCCTGATCCTTGCCGCCCTCTTTTTTTTCGGGCTCTACCTCTACCGTGGGCTTGCTGTCCTCCTTCCAGGCGCCCAGCGCCGCCTGCTGTAGCTGGGCAAACTCGTCCATCCGCAGCGTCATGACCTCGTCCACCGAGAGAGGTCTAGGCTTGTAGCCGGTCACTTCGTAGGCTTGCGCCTGCTCGTAGCCCTCACTCAGAGCGGCAATGATCGCCGCCGAGTCCCGCGCCACCTTGCCGTACTGACCGGCCAGCACTTCGCCCAGGCGGCTGATGTCGCCGTCCGGGCACAGGTCGGAGATCTTCGCGGACGCGCCCACCGTGAAGCGGAAGCCTACTTCTCTACCGTGTACCTGCATGGCGGCCTCCTTACACAGCGCCGCCCAGGAGCGCCTTCAGCACCGCCTCGGCCTCCGCCTCGGTGGACTGGTCGGCGGCCACCAGCTTCCAGTCGTGGTTGCTGGTGTCATCCCGCATCAGGTTGGCGGTCAGCTCCTGCGTCTGCCAGTCGATGGACTCCTCCTGCGTGGCGGCGTCCAGCCCGGCCTGCTGGAAACGGGCTTTGGTCAGCACCACCGGCGCGTAGGTGACGACCCCGGCGCTCTGATAGCGGACGACGAAGCCGATACCGACATAGGGCACGTCCATGCCGTCGCCGTAGTGGGACACGGCCACCTGATTGCCGCCGACCTCCACGTTGGCCGCCTCCGGCAGACCGTAGATGAACTTCTCCGCTGCTGCCAGCAGACCGTCCACCGTCAGGGTGGCCGTGCCGTCCGAGAACGTGGCGGCAGCCACCTCGGCGGCGATGTTGTCGGCGTAGAACGTATTGTCGTCCGTAGTGTTCAGCGACAGGGACACACTCACGCCCCGCGCCAGCAGCATCGCGCCGCTGTAACTCACCACGCCGCCGGTGTTGTTATATTTGGCCACATAAGGCTTGCTGAAGCCCGTACAGACCTTTCCCGCTGCGCTCATAGCAGCACCTCCTATTTCATGATTTTTTCGATTTCGCGGTTGCACGCCGCGTCCATCGCCGCTTCAGCAGCCTTCTTGCTGGCGCTCACCGCCTTGTCTACAAACCGCGTCTTTTTGCGGAAGGTCGTGCCGCTGTTGACGGCACGGGCGATCAGGGCGTTAGGCTGGCCCTGAGGATACTTGTCCGTCCGGGTAGCGTTGTACCCATCAAATCCCAACTTGACGTTGATGAAGCCGTTATCGTCCTGCATTGGGCTAATGCCGAATCCGTCCAGAAGCCCACGCTTCTGCGCCGCAGTCACCGTGTCGATAAGACCGCCGGCCTCAGCCTTTCCCGAACCGACAGGAAGAGACTCTATGGATTTTCGCACAGCGTCTGCCACCACAGCCGCTCCGGCGTATGTAGTTTTGGCAATTATTGCATCTTTCGTAACAAGGCGAAAGGTGTCCAGTTTATTGATGTACTCTTCGATTCCCCGAAATTCGAATCGCGCCATCAGGCAAACACCTCCCAGTCCCACTCGTAGTGCCAAAAGCCGGTCTCCTCCTCGAACTGGCAGCTGTTCAGACTCCACACGATCTCCGCCGCGTCCAGGGCCGCTTCCAGCTCGTCCCGCCAGGGGTCAAATTCCTGCTTCGTAAACAGATCCGTAGAGCCGGTGACAGCCTTCTCCGCGTGAACGCCGCCCGCCTCAAAGTCGTTCGCGCCGTCCTCCTGCCACACCAGGTAGCGGTCGGACTGCAGCCGCCCTCCGTGGCTTACGGCATCTGTCACGGCAAGATGCGCCGCGATGATCCGCTGCGCCCACAGCGGCGTTGCGTTTGTGCCCGACTCGGACACCGCTCGTCTCTTACTCATGAGACACCTCATACTTCTGCTCGATCTTAGCCAGCGTCAGATCCATGGACGCCGGGTAGACGTCCTCCGCCCGCTGCACCAGGTCGATGCCGTACTGCACGCCGTCCTCCGTCACCGCCACGCACTGGGGGTTCACGGCGGGACGGAGCTGCGTGCGGATCACCCGCTCCACCTGTACCTGCGCCTGCTTGCTGGAATAATACCGCTGCAAGCCCACGCGCCGCTCCTGGTAGAACAGCGTCTCCACCAGTGTCAGCGCGGGCCGTGGCTGGTAGCCCGGCTGGGCCGCGTCGGTCACGGCGTAGATCCGCACCACACCGTCCCGGTAGGACTGGGTGATCTGCCGGTCGTCCGGCCTAAACGGTATCTGCCGCATACTCTGCCACCCGCCTCTCATGCTGCATAGCCAGCAGCCGGTTCAGGTAGTTTGCCTCAAACACGTCCAGCGCGTCGCTCAGACCGTATCGGACATATTCCTTCAGCAGCGTCAGCGGCTCTCCGGGAGTGTCGTAGTCTCCCGCCGCGCCCAGCTTGCCGTCAATATAGGCCTCCCCGGAGGCGATGAGGTCGGACACCTTGGCGTCCGTAGCCTCATCGCTCCAGGTAATGCTGCACCACAGCTTGACGGCGCTCAAGAGCGCGGCACTCACCGCGCCCGCCATCGTCAGGACTTGGTGACAGTGACGGTGTAGGTCTTGGTGGCCTCGCCATCGGGGGCAGTCACCACCACCTTCACGGTGTTGCTGCCGGTCTGCCAGGTAGCGGCAGTGCCGTTGTCGATCTCCACATCGTTCACCGTCACCTTCAGGGCCGCTGCCGCGTCAGAGGGGACGGCGGTGATGGTGTTGGTGGCGTTGGTGGTGGTCGCGGCGTAGCTGACGGTATCCTTGGCAAAGGCGGGCGTCAGCGCCAAAGAGCCGATGGACAGCGCGCTCAGCGTGGCGTCATTGGACGGGGTGGGTGCGGTCACCTGCGTCACCTTGTAGGTGGCGGGCTGGATGCCGGAAATGTCCAGCACCTGGAAGGCGTTGTTGTCCAGCGGCATACCGTTGGCGTAGGCCTTGATCAGGTAGACGCGCTCGTCCTCCAGGAAGCGGTAGTGGTCGCTGTACTCAATGCGGCCCTCCGGGGACGTGCCTGCCATCGCCAGGTAGCGATAAGCGATGCCCATGATGGCCTTGCCGCGAGGCAGCGCTGCCGTCTGAATGACGTCCATGGGGTAGGGCATCACGTCGTTGCGATACGTACCGTCGGGAGACATCAGCGTGGTGGCAGGCATGACCTTCTGCAGGTAATCCTGGGGATTAACCAAGAAGATCACGTCCCGAACGCGGCGAGGTTTGCCGTTGGGATCAGCCGCCATAATCGACAGCAGATTACCCACGGTGGCCGGGGACAGGTCAGTGACCTTGATAGCCGCCTTCTCCGGGTACGCGCCGCCGGTCACGACCACGTTGTCGCCTACCTGGCGGTTCATGCCAATGGGCTTCTTGTTGCCGTCGCCGGTGACGATACCGGCCTCCAGGCCGTTACTCAGGGCCTCGTACAGGGTCTGCCGCACGAAGTTATCCAGCCACTCAGGGCCAAGCTCCAGCATAGCCTTGCACACCGGCAGGAACGCGGACAGCTTCAGCAGCGTGGCGGGAATCTTCTTGATGCCCGCGGTCAGCTCCTTGACGATGTCATCGCAAAGGTCGCCCCAAGCGGCCTCCTCGTAGCCGTTGGTGTTGACCATGATCTCCACCGCGCCGCCGGTAGCCCGGAAGTTGATGCGGCTCAGCAGAGGATGCGCCGTCTGAAGTTCCTCAAACACAGAGTCAATCACCGTCTTAGGCAGCGCCAAATCCAGGCCGGTCACAGCCTGCTGAGGGTTGGTGGACTTCATGGCCTCGCCCAGCCGCTGATAATAGGTGCGCTCCTCAGCCGTCAGCTGATGCACGCCGCGCTGAACCAGGATGCGGCCATCCAGCTCCTGCTGCAGGGACTGGATGCGCTGCTCATACTCCTCGCGCAGATCCAGGCCGATGCGCTGGTTCATCTCGTCCCAGGCGGCCAGGAAAGCCTGGGTGTCGCCGGAAGCTGCGGACTGCTGGAGCATCTGCCGCAGTTCCTCGCGGCTGCGAATGTCGTTGTTGTTCATCATCGTTCTCCTTTCGCGCCTCAGACAAACAGGCTGAGGACTTTGTTTTTCTCAGGGCTTCCGCCGCCCTGCGGGTCTACGTTAGGGGTCGCGCCCGGTGCAGGAGCTGCGGCCATGTCGCGCAGCTGCGCGGCCAGGGTCTTCTGATACTGGAGACGCTGCTCCATTCCGGCGTTGACCTTCTGCAAGATCGCCGCCGCGCCGCTCATGTCGGCGTCCTCGTCCGCCAGCCGGTCGGCAAGGCCCAGTTCGACGCAGCGCTCTGCGGTCAGCCACGTCTCCGCGTCCATCATCCGAACCAGCTCATCCTCCGGCAGCTTGTCGCCCGCCTTTTGCAGGTAGGCCTGACGGCCCGCGGTGTTGATCACGTCCAGGTCGTCCGCCGCCTTCCGCAGCTCCGCGGCGTTGCCGCAAGCAAACATCCACATATTGTGGATCATCATCAGCGTGTTGCGAGGCATGATCACTTCGTCGCCCGCCATGGCGATTACCGAGGCGATGGAGCAAGCGAAGCCGTCCACGTGCACTACCTTACGCGCCTGATGGCGCTTCAGCTGGTTGTAGATAGCCGTGCCCTCGAACACGTCTCCGCCGTAGCTGTTGACGTAGATGTCGATGCGCTCCGCGTTCGGGTACTTAGCCAGTTCCTCCCGGAAATGCTGGGTGCTGTTCTCGCTTTGGACGTAACGACAGTTCTCCATGTCCAGCGTCATGCTCTCTACGTCTCCGTAGATGTAGAGCTCCAGCCCGCCGCCGCTGGCGGCCTGCTTCAGCTCCCAAAGTTTTGCTTTCATTTGTTGCCTCCCTTCGCGCCGCTGACAGAGGTGACGGACTCGCTCAGCGGCGCAATATTTTTGGTGAGAAAGTGTTCATCCGCCCAGGGCTCCGGGATGGTAGGCAGTCCAGCCGCCCGAAGGATGTCGTTGACGGTAAACACCACCGAGCCCACCAGCTTTTCCACGTTGGTGGCATTATTGAACATGTCAAAGTGCCGGATGCCGCTGGTGTCGATGCGAAGATAGTCGCCCGCCCGCATTCGGTCATAGCCGTAGCGCTTGCGGTTGATCTCCTCCTGGAGCTGGTCGCAAATGGGGTCGATGCAGCCGGTCAGGAAACGCCCCTGGGCGTCCTCTGTCCCCTGGATGCTGCCGTCCACAAGCACAGCGGGGATTTGCAGGGCCTTTGCCGTAAAGCCAAGCACATCCTTCATCTGCGCTTGAATGTCCGCCAGCTCCACGCCGGACTTCCCGCCTTCGTTGGTATAGGCGTAGCCGTCGAACTCCGGCAGGATCGCGCCGCTGGAGTCCAGGAAGGTCTTCACCTGCTGCTCGATCATCTGCGAGAACTTTTCCGTGAAGTCCTCCGCGCCGGAGGCCAGCTGGCCCACATGAACCTTCCAATGCTGGCCTTTGTCCCACTCATACCGCTTCATGGCGGCGGTGATCAGGCGGCAGTAGGATGTATACAGGCCATCCAGCACCGGCTTGATGTTTACATGATTTAGCCGGAGATGCAGCACATCGCGCTCTCGGAAAGTCTTTTCGTAGCTTACATCGCCCACTTGCACATCGGTGTACTCGTTCTGCTTGCTGGGGTAGCAGCCGTTAAGCATATAGCTGTCCGCCACCACCAGGGCGTCGTAGCCTTCCCGCTGGCGGGTGCTAATGACAAGGCATTCGCCGTCCGTCAGCAGCTTGGTCACCAGTTTATGCAGGAACGCCGTGGAGTTTTGGTTTGCATTGGGCTCAACATTCCACAGGTAATGTTCGCGCTCCCGAATTTCTTTGCCATCCCGGAAGGTACGGAACTCGCACCGCCCCACGGCATTGGCGATCATGTTCGCGCAGATCCAAAAGCTCATGTCCCGCAGCTGGAACTCCTGCGCCGCTGCCAACAGCTCCCGGCACGATACCTCCACCGTAGTGGGCGACCGGGCCTTCCCGCCGGAAAGCCAATCCCAAAATTTGATACCCATGCACACCTCCTATAGTTTGATCGCCCCGATGGGCGGCAGCTTGACCGGCTCACCCGATCCCAGCACCGGCTCTTCCGTCATAGATGCCGCCAGCGCCATAAAGGGGTCAGTCTTTCGACTTTTCGGCTCAATTTTTGCGTAGTAAAAATTTCCCGTGTTCGTCCCAGCCCGCTGGCCACTGCGTACCCGCTTGGTGTTGTTCACCGCCCAGCGCAGAGGCGGATTGTCGCCCCAAGTAAACAACTCCCGGTCAAAGCACTCCTGGATCACCGGGTCAACCTGCATGATGTCGCTGGGTCTGACCAGCTTCACGCGGGTCTTGTCCTTGGCGTCAAAGCCAATCGCCCGCATCGCGTCTCCAACCAGCGTCCAGCGGAAGTGATCCATGGCCAGTTTCACAATGTTGTAGCGCCGCCCCATTTCCAGCAGATAGCCCGCCAGGAGCTTGGGGTCGATGCTCACATCATCCACCACCGTCAGATGCCCCGCCTCGGCCCACGCCCGCCAGGGCGCGACCACCCGGTGCAGGGTCTTGCTTTGCAGGCATACCCACGAGTGGCTGATGTCAAACCGCTGCGCTCCGATGCGAAAGTGCAGGTTCACGCTGGCCCAGTCGCTGATCTCTGCGTAGTCGATGCCTGCCACGCAGGACTTGCCCCGCAGCTCCGGCAGCGGACGGTTAGTGGCCTGCACCTTGGCGTAGTCCGTCACGCTGATCTCCAGCTGTCCGGCACGGATGCCCATCCGCTTCGTCAGGAAGTCCCCGTTCTGCTCCGGGTGCTCCAGCCAGTCCTTGTACTCGTCCGCCACTTCTTGCTGGAGGTGCGGCGAGTACGCCAGGGATGGGTTAGCCATATACCAGTTCTCCGGGTCGTGCACCTGCTCCCGGTTTTCCAGGCAGCAGATGAATGGCAGGAAGCCGCCGTCGTCCTCACCCTCAAACAAGATCCTCCGGCCCTGCGCCAGGAAGTCGTCCAGCGGCCCGTCCGACACGTCACCGTTTGAGGTAAACATCCCGATGCGGGGCTGGGCCACCTTGCCCAGGCCAGTGACAAAGACCTTGTAGTTGTTATAATTCTCGTAGGCGTGAACCTCGTTGAAGATCACCTTGCCGGAGCGCATACCGTCCCGGCCCTTGGGGTTGTTGGTGCGGCCCTTCATCACGCCCTTGTTCTTCAGGCCCTGCACCATCTCTTTGGTGTGGTAGTAATGCTTGCCGAGCTTCGCCTCCCACCTGGGGGACTCCAGCACGTCCGAGAGATCCTTTACCGGCGTCACCGCCTGCTCCTCGTTGTTGGCGCACACGTCCACGTTGTAGCGCTTCACAGGGTTATAGGGCGACAGTGCGCAGGCCGAGTCGAACGCGATGAAGCCGTCCTTGCCCGCTCCGCGGCCCACCATACACAGCAGCTTCTTCCACCTGGGCTGGCCGTCGGCCCGATACGTGCAGTCCCACAGCGCCAGCAGAAATTCCTCCCAGGGGAAAAGCCGGTCGTAAGGGAAATACTTCAACAGACTTAGATACCGGTGCAGCTGCTCCGTGTCCACGCGGAGATCTTCCTCGGCAAACACGCGGCGGATCAGCGCTGCCAGCGCGTGCTGCTCCGGGCAGGCACGAGGCGTGTCCGCCTCCACCAGCTCGATATACCGCAGCACCTCCGCCGGAATGTCACAACTCATCGTCGTCATCCCGCTGGCCGGAAGCCAGCGCGTCTTCCTTAAAGCCCAGCGTGGCGAAGATCGCCAGCATCTGCCGGGATACCTGGATCTCCAGCGACACGCTGCGGTTCTCCATCAGCCGTCCCCGGTCGTCCGTGACGGTCAGACCGCGCCGGGCGATGTCGTCCCGCAGCTCCTGCCGCCGCACCCAAAAGTCCATATACTCCTGCACCTTGTCGCGGTACACATCTTCGCCCAGGCTTCGGGCAGCCAGGTTATCCAGCATGGACTGTCGGAGCTCCCGGTATTCCCGCCGGCGTTCGTACGCTGGCCGCTTCTCATTCGCCATACCTAGCCACTCCTTTCTGTGCCCAATTTGGACACCGACCTCTGCGGCTTTGCGGGACGGGCGGACGAGCCGCCCACCCCTGAGGGGAAAGAGAATATGGCTGGGGCACGGCGCGCCCCGCAAAACCGCAGATTTGTCAAAATTGCCTGGCGATCCTCGCGTCTGCGCGCTGCGCGGCAACGCGCAGACGCGGAAATCGCTAGATTGTCTTGGACCCCCGCGAGTAGCGCGTAGGGCGCGGAGGTCGTTTTTCCGAAGGGGGGGGTCAATCCCACCGCTCCGCCGTCAGCGGCGGTGCACCAGGCGCATATTGCCGCTGGCTCTCCGGGTGCAACGCCTCGTGGCAGCCCTTGCACACAGCCTCCAGCTGCCGCCGCTCTCCGTCGTAGACGGACAGGGCCAGCTCCGGCGCGTCCCTCAGATGCCGCACGTGGTGGACGATGACCGCCCGTGAGTACACGCCGCGCCGCTTGCACTCCTGACACTCGCAGTTGTCCAGCTTCAGCACCTCCCGGCGCAACCGCCGCCACTCCGGCCAGGAATAAAACGCGTGCTCATCACCAGCGTCCAGCAGCCCGCGCAGCTCCGCCAAACGACCCTCAGATATGCCCATAGCCCCTCCTGGTCACGGCCTCCGGCGATACGGCTCGCGGCTATCACCTCGCGGCAAAACAAAAACGCCGGAGCCCATGACGCAGCACCAACTCGTGGTGTCTACTCATGGGCTCCGGCGTTCAACGCTCCGGCCTCTCGCTCGATATGCAGGATGATCTCCGTTTTGCAGTCCCGGCAGTACACTGGCAGCTTCGCAGCCACCGTGCCAGGAAGAACTCGCAGGAAGTGTCGGTTGCGTCCGCACCTGGGACAGGTCAACCAGCCATCCGTCCTTGGGGACATTGTACCGTATTCTGATGTTATTCGCAAGCGGTTTCGCCTCACTTTCTTAGTTTGTCACTAAATATTCATAAGATTTCAAGTAAATAGGAAGTAGTTCTATTGTAATCTTCTTATATACCTACCTTAGATTTAAAATAAAAGCACTAACTTCCAGCGACCAAGTATCGGCAATAGCCGAACACACCCCACCCGGTCAGCTTCGGCACGTCGTCCGCCGGGAGCAGAGCAGCACCCGGCGGCGGACGAACAGCGCCGCTGACAGATGCGCCAATGCGAGGCCGAGGGATATGCTTCCCAAGCGCCTGAGAACAGCCCCACGGATGCCGCCCCACTTCGGGCACTTCCTTTGTAAAGTACCGCGCCAAACCGCGGTAGCCCGCCACAAAGTCGGGATCGTAGTCCCGGCGCTCCAGTACCCGCTCCCGCGTCCACACCTCTGCCTCAATGTTACCACGCCCGCTCCAGGCCCAGGAGACTTCCTCCGCCGTGAAGTCGCTGCCGCGGAGAAAAACGTGGATGTGCCACCGTTTGTTGCCGTGCAGCCCCTCAATGCGATAGACATAGTAGTCAACAGGAGATCCTCTGCATCGTCGGAGCTTTCGCATAAACGCCTTCCACGCCTTGACCGCTTCGGCGCGGCTTACCGGGAGATGCGCGTCATCAAACGTCAGCGTCCAAAAAACGCCGTCATACTTAAACAGCGCCAACCGCAACTCCAGCTTGTCAACACTGGTGCGGCTCAGGGCCGGGCCACAGCGTCGCCGCGTGGCCTCCGGCCCATAAAGTCGCAGGTATCGGTAGTTGTCGGTGACCATGACTTTCTCAAGGTCGCCCGCCCGCTGCCTGACAACGACGTAGGACTTCTCGCCCGCCGTCACGTTATCTCCTCCATCAAGCCCGTGACCCGGTCACGGGCCTCGATCAACTCCACCGCCAGTAGGATCGCGTTATAGACCTTGGCCGGGATATTTGTCTCAGGGTCGGCCAAAAACTCCCGCAGTGTGTCAATAGGCCGTTCGCATAGCTTCACGTCAATTCCACCTCCACGTCATATTCTTTCAGCATTTGCCGGATGTCCGGCCAGGTAATATAGCCGCCAGCTACGCACTCGGCAGCATGGTTCAACTCCGCGGCCAGCTGCTGCACGTCGTCCATGGGCGCGGCGTGCTTGTCGATGAGCACGTAGAGCATCAGCTCAATGCCCCGGTTCAGCCCCTCCACGATGCCCGCGTCATAGGCCGCGTTTACGTCCTGCTGGGTGCGCGGGATGCGGCGTGGGTTCACATTAGCCGCCATCCTTATACACCATCACTTCCTGCCGGCCCACCGCGCCGGTGAGTTGCTCCAGCCGTTCAGCAGCGACCCGCATAATACGGCAGCCGCGAACAGAGCAGTTATGCTCATAACCACAGCCCAAACAAGCAATGCTCCCGGTCTGCACCTTCAGCCGCCGCAGCGCGGCAATCAGATCTTCGTCACGCATGCTCAGTTTCCCCTTTCTTCATCGCCTCCAGCGTTTTCTCCGCCTCCTCGCGGGTTAGGAAAATCGTTTTTCCTATGGAACTTTCCACGCATGAGCAGAACGGGTACGTTTCAATGTCCCACCGCCCCTGTATTGCGAAGTATTTCATGCTCCCAACTCGGTGCTCAAAGATTTCTCCGGCAAACACTCTGTATAATTTATCGCCCACCTTGCACGGCAGCACTACCAGCCGTCCGTCCTTGTTGGCCTCGGCCAGCTCTTTCATCCTGTCTACATCAACGCCGTTGAACAGCGACGCAATCTCCTGCATCACCGCGATCTCCTTGGCATACCGGGCGCAGCGGTCGATCAGCTCCTCAATCTTAGTTGCTGCGTCCATGGCGATGCGATCACAATCGCAGCCTACATAATCATTGCCGTCGATCAACTCGTTCTTGCCAAACTCGCAAGCGAAGCACCTAAGACTTCCGACAGGCGGCGTGGCTGAGCACCGCAGCGCAGCCACCAGATCAGTCGTCTTTACCATCCTTATCCACTCCTTTCTTCCGCTCCATCTTATCCAGCGCGGCGGCCACAGACCGCCACACCGCCACCGGGAAGCGTTCCCGGTTTAGCATTCTGCCCAGCATCTCCGGGGTGACAGCCTTGCCGTCCACCGGCGCACATAACTCCGCCAGCGGTGTAAAGCTGACCAGCCCAGCTCCGCGCCCACGATACGCTTCCAACCGCGCCAGCGTCGCCCGCTTAAGCTCCGCAGCCTCTGCCGCTCCGCCTCGCGGGGCAGCGGACGGCGCGGCGGATTTTACAGGCTCAGGGGGGGGCGTTGGCCGCTCACACACCACCGGCACATCGCTCACTGCCAACAAGGCCCGGCAGGAGAGCACCAGCAGCTCAATCTCGTCATAGCCGCTGTCCATACCCCGATCCACCGTGCGGCGGAGATACTCCCCTAGCGCCCGGCACTGCTGCACCGTCAGGTCAACTCTCGTCACGCTGCCGCCCCCCCTCATCAGACATTCCACACTGGCGCTTCAGCTCTGTGATGTCTACACAGCCAGCTACGCCGTCGAACTTCCGTTCCGTTGACCACATCGGAGAGTCCTTGTGGTTGATAGCCACGAGGATACAGCTCTTAAACGCCTGCCGGATACGGGGAGGCGCGCTGGTATATATTGCCGAGATGATCTCACAGCAGTCCACCGCCAGGGTCATCGCGTTGCCCTGCGCCTCAAGGACAGTCTCACCATTCTTGGTTCTGTCGCATTTGATCATTTTTATTCCTCCTCATTCTCCACCGGCGGCAGCGCCAGCCACCGCACTACCTCTGCGTCTATCTCAGCGCCGCCCTCGCGGAAGCGGAACGATGATCCGTCCCACTGGCACACCTTCCGCACGACTGCCTTCCTCCCTCGAACATCCTCGCCCACGACAAAATCCGCGACCACGTCGCACGGATCGCCCGGCGAGATGCCGCCGGGCATCCACGTGGCCAGCGCGCCCTGACCGGGCTCTGTGGCCACGGGCTTGAGCTCGTCCGTCAGACCCAACAGGTAGTCCACGGAGCAGTGCAACGCCTTGGCATTTTTTGCGGCATCCCTAGCTTTCCACGGCAAGACGTCTCCACCGTAGCGGTCGACCTCGCCATCGGGCGCTGTCCCATCGCTAAGCGCCCTCAAACGCCCGACAGTAACGCTTCCGCAGTAGTCACAAGACAATTTCACGTCGTCGCTCAGGCCTGCCGCGTCTGCCGCCCGGACAATGCGCCGCGCCTGCGCGCACACCCTGGCGGCAGCCTCGCTCTGCGCCTTCGCCGCAGCGGCAGCATCGGATGCTTTCTTCTTT
>ENA-ORMS01000626-ORMS01000626.1-human-gut-metagenome-genome-assembly--contig:-NODE-626-length-33915-cov-4.362493_pt1 | contig 33915 bp, 38 predicted proteins | sample MGYA00242104_ERZ508997 | MGnify/ENA primary metagenome ERZ508997 (study PRJEB26280, sample SAMEA2338704) | human gut metagenome | biome: human gut; feature: human-associated habitat; material: faeces... | reverse complement strand
CGCTAGGAATCATTGAATCCATAAGGTCCTGAAGAAGGATATCTGATTTTTGAATTGAACATGAAAGAACAAACGGATTCAATTGGCTCTGCGATAAAGATGACAGTGGAAGAGCAGACTGATCTACTGCTTAAAGGAAGAGATGATGACAATAACATCAACGTAGGTGAAGGAGGAAGTAGCGACCCTCTGAGACCGCATTTTATATTTATTTTATGCGATTTAAGCTGCATGAACTGAGTGTCCACTCGAATACACATTCAGTTGATGCAGTTTGAACTTAATTAACTTACTTTTAATAAAGGAGAATTAGAATATGAGAATTATAAGCGTATTAAACCAGAAAGGCGGAGTAGGTAAGACAACCACAAGTGTCAACCTTGCTGTCGGATATGCCAATGACGGCTATAAAGTATTGCTGATTGATGCAGACCCTCAGGGGAATGCTTCAAGATGCTTCTTTGATGATTATCATAAGCTTGACTATAACAAGTTTGCTGAATTCAAGGTTGAAGACAGAACAGACCAGTATGAAACAGCCAATGAGCTTAGAAAGATGCTACTTTCATACACAAATAAGAAGGATATCAATGACCTGCTTCAGAAGGAAGATGATGCAGAAGAATGCATCCATTCTACAAAGGTAGAGAATCTAGATATCGTACCATCATTCGGAGCACGACTCATTGAGACTGTCACATTTCTTCAGAATAATGGTGCTCAGGGAAAACCAGTCTATAACGTTCTTAAGGGAAGTCTTAGAAAGGCTTTGAAGAAGAATGGATATGACCTTGTCATCATTGATAATGCTCCAACATTCAATTTGATCACTGTCAATTCACTCTATGCGAGTAATGAGATACTCATTCCATTGAAGGTCGGTATCTATGAACTGGATGGATTCGTATCAACATGCAAGGAAATCAGCAATTTCAACGATGCATATGGAAAGGATATTGACTTCAAAATCCTAATCACAATGATGCAGAGAGGGAACAGACCAGATTACAAGAAGTTTGTAGAAGAAATCAGATATCTCTTCCCTAATAGAGTCTATGCATCAACAATCGGTTATCAGGATGCAGTAGTGAACAGAACATCTATGAAACAGGAGTTCCTAGTAAATCATGACAGCAATGTCGGAGATGACTACAGAAGTCTTGTTAAGGAACTTGAAGAAAAAAATATGAAGGAGGCACAGTAGAATGGCTTTAACAGATATCGAGGCTGGCTTATCAAGTCAGCCTATCAATCAGAAACTAGAGAAAACAAATATCCTTAAGATTGATATTGATGATATTCATCCGAATGAGCTGAATATCATGTCTACAGAAGATATTGATGAACTAGCAGAAAGCATCAAGAAGGATGGACTGATCAATCCTCTTAAGGTGTACAAGAATAATGATGGTTCATATGAACTTCTTGGCGGACACAGAAGATGGCTGGCAATCAAGAAGATTGTTGACGAGGATGATGACTTTGACCCAGAAGTCAACTGTATTGTTCTCTCAAGACCTGATGACAAGCTACGTGAACAGATGCAAATCATTCAGGACAATGCTCAGCGTGATATGACCAGCGAAGATAAGAAGAAGCTATTTCAGAAGCTGAATGATATCTTTGATACTGCGGAGGCAGAAGGTAATTATGCTATCGTTGGCGGTCGTTCTAAATCCGACTGGATAGCAGTGAATCTTGGTGTAAGTCAGCGTACTGTTCAGAGATGGCTTAAAGAGATTCAGGATAAGAAGGAATCTCCTGAAGAAGAGAAGCCAGTTGCAAAGAGTGAGGATAAGCCTTCAAAATCAGCAATACCAGAAGATCCAGATGCCCCAGGTAAGGAAGATATTGCACAGGCAAAAGATATCCTTTCTTCTAAGTTTGCTTCAGTGAATGTGACAAAAGGAAAAATCACATTCAAGTTTGAAACTAAGGATGATCTAGCAGAACTTGTTGAAATGCTTACAGGAATAGAAATGGCGGTGTAACCTGCAATGATTTGCTCCAATCTATGGGGAGTGGTTGCCTTCATTAGAGTCACACAAGTGGCAGACTCTTGGAACATGTGCCGATTATTACGGATTTGACTGGAATTCAATGGAAGACTATGTATCTGGTTCATTAAGAGACTGCTATGCAATCCTTCACTGCTACAGATGCATGAAGAAACAGGCGAAAACAATTATGAATCAATGTAGAAAGAAGGAATAACATGGATAGATTAACAGATGAAGAACTCAAAGAAGTTAGAATATATCCTGTAAGGGAAAAGGTGGATATCATAACAATGCCTCAGAAGAGACAGCTTGAAGAGATCAGACGTCACCTGAAGGATGTTCTTGATGCCGATGTGGATGAAAAAGTACATAATATCCTGTCTGTTGTGGATTATCAGAAAAGAACCACCAATTTTTCCTCAGCTAAGCAGGGCGAACACTGTATCAGAAACATCCTGATGAACTGGCAGTATGATACTATCGTATCTGTTAGAAAGAATCTCGAATCAAAAGGATATGACTATGACAGATTATATTCTGTTATTGAAAAAAGACTTCCAACTGATGAAAAATATCTGTCAGATGAACTACTATTCATAAGAAAACATCTAAAGGATTATCTGGATTCAGATGTTTATGAACGAGCGGAAGAAGTATCTCTATATCCAGAAGATTCTGTTGAAAAATTGAAGGATAATCCTGAAGAACTTAAAGCAGAATTCTATGATATCTGTTTTGAATGGGAATATGATACAATCGAATCAGTCAGAAAGGATCTCAGGTCAAAGGGATATGACCTTGATGGTCTTCTATCATTAGAAATCGTAAAGGAGAAGGAAAGAATGGCAGAGAACAGAAAAATAGAGAATGAGGTGTACCGACAAGTCCCAAAAGAAAAGATTCTTTGTTTTGACGTAGAGACAACTGGATTGTCTCGTGAAGAAGATGAAATCCTTCAGCTGTCAATTGTAGATGGCACAGGAAAGACAGTATTCAATGAATATATCAAGCCTACTCATCATGAATCATGGGATGGGGCAGAAGCAATCCACGGTATCTCTCCAAGTGATGTAGCTGATAAGCCTACAATCGAGGAATACAGAGATATTATCAATGATATCTTCAAGGATGCAAAGCTTCTTGTAGGATACAACAACAAATACTTTGATAATGCCTTCCTCAAGAAGGCAGGTATCCAGTTCCCAGAAGATATCAAGATGTATGACGTGATGCTAAAATTCGCACCAATCTATGGTGAGTGGAACGAAATGAGACAGGACTACAAGTGGCAGAAACTTGCTAAATGTGCTGAATATTACGGCTTCCATGGAGATGGTCAATTCCACGACAGTCTGGAAGATGTAAGAGCAACACTATACTGCTTCAACAGCATGATCAGTGAAGGTCAGGTAAAAGAAAAAGAAGATACTGCTGAAAAGGATGTTCCCCTCCCACCCAGAAGAAGAGGCATGAGTCGATGAAGTACATGAGTTATGCATCAGGACAGTATGTGATGTCTATAGATGAAGTAGAGGATATATCAGAAATCAGAGAGAGTGGTGTGTATGCACTTGAAGGTTATGCTCATCCTGTTGCAGTACATATCATAAAGAATGATGATACAGAAGAGACAGATGATGGTTCACAGATTTTCTATTCAGACAAAGGTATCAGATATCTTGTAAGAGAGCTGAAGAATGAATTCTGTGATAGAAACTATCATCTGAACCTGGAGGGGTGCTCATGATCATTATTGATGGAAACAGATTTGTCACAACAGAAGGAGCACAGTCCTTCTATCTTGAAAGAAGACAGACTCATATTGGTGACTGGGATATATGGCTAATCAAGCAGGATGAATATTCTATTCATCTTGCTGTTCCGCCTGATGAGATGGAGAAGAACCTCTACAGACTCATCAAGAATTCAGAAACATTCCCAAAAGAAGAGGAAGAAGCTTATGAAGATATGCTCCACCAAAGCAACTATATCAGCCAGAGAATGCATGAGATAGACGAAGAAGACAGAATCGATGCCATAGAGGACAGAGAAGAAGCTGAGATGGTAGCTTATTACTGTGCCTTATATGACATGGAGAACGGCATGTCTGAAGGAAAATCACTGGACAGGCTTCAGGATGAATATATGAGCATGCCTGAAGAGGAACTCCTATTCCAGTATCAGACAAAATATGAGGAGAAGCCTCTTCTCCATGAAACACAGGAAAGATTAAGAACACGAACACATGGCGGTCGTGTAAGGGTGAAGGAAGAATAAATCAAGGAGGTGATTCTATGAATGATGTCAATATTATCGGTTATATCAATTCCAAGCCTTCCATGAAGCAGAAGGATGAACGAACAGCGGTTAATTTCCTTATCTCTCCAAGACACAAGAAAGGTACGCCAGTAAACTACATACCATGTGTGGTTTTTGGAAAATATGCTGAAAGCGTATTTCCATACATCCACAAGGGAGATATGGTAGCGGTCGGTGGAAGACTGAGTGGAAGATATGTCAGTGAAGACAACGGTCTTATAAGAGTATCAGTCATTGCAGATAATATTGAATTCCTGAAAGAAGGGAAGCATTCTCCTGATGCACCATCACCAGAAGAAACAGAAGAAGAGAGATTCACTGCAAATATAGATGAAAGAGTGATGTACGGTGCTCTCAATCGAGGAGGTGATTAATATGGATGCAACAGCATCTACACTAAGAATTCTGAATATACCCGAAGAAACAGTCAGGATTCTAAAAAAAGATGGAATACTATCAGTCAACCAGCTTGAATCACTTTCATATGATCAACTGAGAGGTCTTGACGGTATGTCTGAGAAGAGATGCCGTACCGTCATTATCAGAATGGCTGAGAATGATGCCTACCTTAGAGAATGCGACAAGAACAGGGATACAAAGAATTATATTGTATCGTTGCTGAAGGATTATTATGAAGGAAGACTCAGAGGTATTGCATTAAGATTCCAGTAAGGTTATTATGAAATATAAAAGAAGATGCAGAAACTGTCTCAGAACAGGTGCTGCATCGCTCAGGGAAGGAGAGATAAGATATGAAAAAGAAAATCAGTAAGAAAAATGCTGTAATCATTGCAGGAGCCGTTGTTGCGGTGACTGCTGTAGGTGGTACAGCATATGCGATGAGCGGTCCAAAGCTTGCCTTGAATAAGGATAAAGTGACTGTAGAATATGGCACACAATACAAGCCTGAATTAAAGGATATCGTGAAGGATTATAAGGACTTCGATAAGAAGAGTCTCAAGCTCATCAACAAGATTCCAAACGAAAAGGACAAGACATATCCAGCTGTAGGTAAGTATACTATCACAGTCAAGTATAAGAAGAAGTCTTTAAAACAGAGTGTCATTGTGAAGGATACGAAAGCCCCTGAAGTGGCTGTACCAGCGGATATCGAAGTATTACAGGGAACAGACCTAGCGACTTTCGACTTCAAGTCTCTCATGAATGTCAGTGATGCATCAGAAACAACTATTGATGTGGATACCAGCAAGGTGGATGTCAATACGCCTGCTCAGTATGATATCAATGTGACTGTCACTGACAAGCATGGCAACAAGACTGTGAAGGCTGGCAATGTGACTGTCACTGCGAAACCAGAAATCAGTGATGATGAACAGGTTGTACAGGAAACAGTCAAGAATTCAGACGGCACAACAGCCGTAAGAAACAGCGTACAGAAGAAATCACAGTCTTCTGGAAAGAAGGTCGTATCAAACAGTTCGAATGTGACAAGAAAGTCAACAACTTCATCACAGTCTGCCTCAAGCAACAGAACATCTACAAACAGCAAAAAGACTTCTGGAGGAAACAAGACATCTGGCTCATCAACAAAGAGCAATGGCACATCTGGAAGCAGTAACAATAATTCAGGCAGTTCCTCATCAGGAAGCCATAAGGGCTCTATGGATGTTGAAATGAATAAAGATTCATATCATAAAACAGATGATGGTTGGTCAATGGGTGGAGATATGAATGGCTCTGACTTTGACAAACTTACAGGCGGTGACTGGAAGGACTTCAACTAAAAAAAACAGAATACATCTTTCCCTTGGGAGGCTCGCTATAGAGACCTCCCTTTTTCGTGCGAAAACTAACAGCAGGCGTCACGTCTGACTGGTCTATATATAACCTCGCATGGCATAGATATATGCCTCTCTAATTCGGAAAGGGAGAAGAAAAATGAACCGAAATATATTAAAAAAGCTCGGTGCTGTTGCTTTATCTGCCCTCATGACACTTGGCATAGCCTCACAGGGTATCAGTACTGTAGAAGCGTTTTCTGCTCATGTAGATTACGATGGCAAGAGCACAGCGTATGGAAGCACATGCGGAAAGTTCAGAATCAATGGCAGACAAGCCTGGTGTCTTGAACATGCCAAGAAGACACCAGGTAGTCAAGACATGAATGCTGAAATATATACAAGCACTGAAGCGAGATACGCAAACATCAGAAAAATCATGTACTACGGCTGGTTCGGCTATGAAGAATGGAGCGGACTGCATGGAAAATCAGATAACGAGAAGAATGTCATCATGTCAAAGGCACTCTCACATGCCTACTCAGGCTCATCAATCAGCAAGGGTATCATGACAGACTTCTACAACTATGCAACATCCAAGCCTGACCCATTGCATCAAAACAATCTAGTATTCAGCAAATATGTCGTGAATACATGGTATGACCAGAATGCAAAGATCCAGAAGTCTGAGTCTTCCAGACTTAATGGTCCTAATGGATATCACATCACAATCAACACCCAGACAAACAGAGTGAAGGTTGTGAACGAGACAAAAGGATGGGCAGGACAGGTCGTTGATGTATATGGCGGTGACACAGTCCACTATGAAGCCGATGCAGGATACACTGGACATGCCTACTCAGGATATCTTAAAGGCGGGTTCACATTTGCACCGCTTATTGCATATAACGGTAATAGCAAACAACAGCAAATTGGAACATGGCTTACTGTTGACCCTGGAGTGAATACATTCCTTAATGCAGAATTCAGAGCTCAGCTAGGAAGTCTCAAGCTCAGAAAGACAGATAAAGGCGGTAAGCTTCTTGATGGAGCAGTATTCCATGTTTCTGGAAACGGCTATGACAGGGATGTCACAGTCACAAATGGTGAAATCACTGTGAATGAACTTCCAATCGGTGACTACACAGTCACTGAAAAGACAGCCCCTAACGGCTATCTTGTAAATGTTGCACCATTCAAGACTACAGTCTCTGCTAATCAGACAGCTGAGACTACAATCACTGATGAAGCCCCAACAGGAAAGATCTCTATCAAGAAATCAGACTCAAAGGGCAATGTTCAGGGTGAAGCTTCACTTGAAGGTGCTGAATACACAGTATACAGTGCTGATGGTCAGGAAGTGGGTAAAATCACTACTGACAAGGACGGTAACGGCAGTCTAGAAAATCTAGTACTTGGTACTTATACTGTCAAGGAAACTAAGGCTCCAGAAGCATATGACTTAGACTGGAATACCTACACAGTAGAACTTACCTACAAGGACCAGAATACAGCAATCATTCTTGGTAACGTTGACTCAAAAGAAAACGTAAAGACAGGAAAGATTGAGATCAAGAAGACAGATACTGAAGGCAACCCTCTAAAGAGCGGTGAATTTGGTATCTATGCAAATGCTGATATGTATATCGGCGATACGCTTTATAAGAAAGGTCAGCTTGTTGTATCAATCAAGACTGACGACAGCGGTGTGGCAAGATCTGATGATTTACCATACGGCTCTTATTATGTAAAAGAAATCAGTGCTCCAACTCAGGAGGCTGGAAACAGCCATAACTTCGTATTATCTGATGATACTCAGTATGTGAAGATCAATGGCAAGAATAAGACTGATACAGTCACATTCGTTGATAAGAAGGTGACTGCAAGCAAGACTACAATCACTGGTACAGACGAAATCAAAGGAGCAGTCATGACTGTAACTGATGACGATGGCAAGGTAATTGACACATGGACTTCTGATGGAAATCCTCATTCTATCAAGGGATTACACGAAGGATGGGAATACACTCTAACAGAAACAACTGCTCCAAAGGGATACGTAAAGGCTGAATCTATCAAATTCACAGTATCTACAGATAAGAAAGACCAGACTCTTGTCATGAAGGACAAGCAGTTTACAGCATCTAAGAAGGATGTTTCTGGTAAGAATTATGTTGAAGGTGCAAAACTTGAAGTTAGAGATGACCAGAACAGAGTCGTTGACTCATGGACATCTACTAAGGAAGACCACTATGTAAGTGGTCTTGAAGAAGGCAAGACATATAGACTTGTCGAAGTAGAAGCACCAAAAGGATGTGTGAAGGCATCTGATATCTACTTCACTGTATCTAAGGATAAGGTGAACCAGAAAGTAAACATGCTTGATAAGCAGGTTTCTGTCACTAAGACAGATATCACTGGTACTCAGGAAGTTCCTGGTGCCACTCTAACTGTCAAGGATGAAGATGGAAATACTGTTGATACATGGGTATCTGGTGATAAGGAACATTATGTAAGTGGTCTTGAAGAAGGAAAGACTTACACTCTTATCGAAGAGAATGCTCCTGAAGGATATGTAAGAGCAGAAGAAATCACATTTACTGTCACAAACGAAAAAATTGACCATGAAGTCAACATGTTTGATGCACAGGTGAAGGTGACTAAGACTGATGCATTGACTGGTGATGCAGTCAAAGGTGCTGAATTCACAGTATTTGACAAGGATGGAAACATCGTTGACAAGTGGACTACAGACGGCACTGCTCATGCAGTAAGTGGATTAGATGCTGGAAAGGAATATATTTTAAAGGAAACTAAGACTCCTGAAGGATATATGACTGCACCAGACAGAACTCTTGTAGTATCTGGTGAGCAGAATATGGATGTAGAAATCAAAGAACAGCCTGTTCTAACAGATATCGAAGTCCAGAAAGTTGACGCTCAGACTAAGAAAGTCATCAAATCAAAGGATTTTGAATTCACTATGTATTCAGATGCAGAATGCAAGAATGCTATTACAACTGTCTCAGCTGACAAGAATGCTGGTACAGCTACATTCAAGGATCTAAGATATGGTACTTACTATATCAAGGAGACTAAAGCTCCAACAGGATACTTATTATCTAAGGAAGTCAAGAAGGTAGTTGTTGATGATAAACTAGAAAATGTCGGTAAGACATATTCATTCATTTATCAGGATACACCTATGCCAACAACAGGCGTTAAGACTGGTGATGGTACAGATATCCAGAAATTCACTGCTTTAACAGGCATTTCTGGTATCGTTCTTCTTATCTGCGTGATTCTTATCCTCAGAAAGAAAAAAAACGCTCAGTAAGAGCATAAGAGCATAATCAATGATTAAGGCTGGAGATAATCTTCAGCCTTTTCATTGTTTAATTACTAACAAATATTGATATAAGCATACGAATGATAATTCGTGTGCTTATATTTCTACTTGTTGGATAAAGTAGAAAAGTAGATTGATTAGAAGGAGGAAGAAAGAAAATGATTTTATCTACAGCTTTGACAAATCTCAAGACAGCAGTCATCATGACACCTTATGTGCTTGACGGCTTCAACAGCGGACTGGCACAGTCCACCGCCAAGAAGTATATTGACCCGATCACTACATTCCTGATGTGGGTAGTACCGCTTGTTGCAGTAATCGTATGTCTTATCTCATTCGTCAAATGGTTTGTTATGGACGAGGATGAAAAGGAAAGACACAAGCCTTTCAGAATGATCAAAAAAATCATCATCGTGACAATCATTGCGGAACTTATCACTACATTATTCAAAATCTTTGGATTACAGTAACAGAACACGAAGAATAAAGGGGTGATCATATGGACGTAGTTGGTTCAATCACAGGATTTTTTAGAAACATTCTCTGGTCAATCATCTATCTGCTCCTATGGGTGACGGATACGATATGGCAGGTGGTGATGAAGATTGCTACACTGGACTTCTTTGAGAAGGGCAATGTGGCGGAATGGTTCACAGCTATATCAGGAATCATTATCATGTTTGTGGTATTCAGGGTTGTAAAGATTATGGTTAAGTTCATGACTTCAGAGGAATACAGAACCAGACTGGACCCGATTCATCTTATCTTCATGATTGGGGTTGCATCATTCAGCATTGCATTTGCTCCAATCGGATATCAGTATCTGAATAATGTGGCAATCACATCAGTGAAGGAAATGAGTAATTTTGCTCCATCAGATGCAGATATCAATAACAGCAGGAATGCAAAGATATCAAATATACTTGTTGAAGCAAGTTCTATCAATTTGACAGGAGATTCTGAAACAGGTTCGCTTGACCAGCAGATAAAGCAACTTGATAAGGATATCGCTAGATATCAGAAGGAGATAGAACAAGCTAAAGCTGAAAAGAAGAAATCTCAGCCTGGTGATGCTGTATGGAATGGAGCAAATCAGACTATCACAAAAAACAGGGAACTCATCAAGGAGGCAGAAGCCACTAAAAAACAACTATCTGACAAAAAGAAAGGTCTTAATATCTATGACAGCAATGGATTTGATATCAACGCAGAGGATTCAGACGGGAATTATATGTATTTCTCTTCATGGACAAGCCTTTTCTTCATGATAGGTGTTGCATTTCTTGGATTCAGGACTTTCCTTGGTGTAGCACTCAGCATCGGCAAGAGAAGCATCCTTATATGCATCCAGTATCTGCTTGCTCCATACGCAATCGCTTCTCTAATAGATTCAGAATCAAAGGATTTTGAGACATGGGTACGAATGATTGCAGGTAACTTCATGATCAACTTTGTACAGATATATGGATGTTATTTTGTACTGTACATGATAAACAGCAACATCATACAGAGTGCACTTGGCGGTGATATGGTCGGTATTCTTGCCAAGATAATTCTGCTTATTGCAGGATTCATGGCGATTGAGAATATCCCATCGTATGTAGGCAGAATTCTTGGTGGTTCATCATCGACTGTCGGTCAGGCTTGGAACGAAGCACAGGGTGTCGGAAAAATGGGACTTGGTGCAGGCTCATTTGCGACAGGTGCAATGCTTGGCTCAGTCGGAACAGTCGCATCCATGGTTGGTGGAGGAATTGCAGGATTCAGATCAACTCAGGGTGCAGGTGCAAGAACTCTTGCCACAGCTAAGGGGTTAGCTTCTGGTGTTGCTAGAAGTGCCTCAGATGTTTCAGCAGGAATGAGAGGAAGAAAAAGTTCTGCTTCAATTGGAGCAGGAATACTGTCTTCTGGTGTAGGAGGCATAACTCAGGCAGTTAGAGGTACTGGCGGTCAGCAATCTTCTCAAGTATCCAGCATAGGAGAAACAGGTACTCTTCCAAGAGGCGGAGGTCATTATACTGGTTATTCGGGAGATGGCGAATTATCGGATACACAGATAGCGGAAGCTGAAAGTGCTGGAATGGATGTTACTGGTATGAGTTCTGAGGAGTATTATGCAGAGTCTCAGTCACACGGTATCGAACAGTTAGATCCTACAGCAGAAGAAAAAGTCAAATATGAAGACAACAATCCAGCAAGGTCAGCTGGTCAGCAGGCATATAAAGCACAGGCACAGGAGAGATTAACAGACCTCTACAAAGAGAATGGACATACAGCTGGCAATGTAAACAGTCAGCTTAGAAATCAGAGAATAGTTGATGATACAAACCATAGAAAGGAGAGATAGTGTATGGAAAAGAAAGAAGAAAGAAGATTCACTGAGGAGGAATTAGAACAGTGTCGAAAGGTTCTTGAAGATAGAGGTTATACAGCCTCTCTTGACCTTGATGATTCCGATTATGGTGAACCAGACAGTGTTGTAGTGGTTACAGAGGATGATATCCTGAAAGGGGAGATCTGATATGGCAGTAGAAAGCAAGACTCGTGAACTACTGGCAGATATTTTCATCAAGAGCCTTAATGAAGAGAAACTGCCTTGGAGCAAAGGATGGAGTACAGACCATGTTCCATTCCGTGACAAGAATTATTCGACAGGATATGAATATAACGGCATCAACAAGGTGATGCTTGAAGTATGGGCTGAAGATAAAGGATATGCATCCAACGAATGGATGACACTGCCACAGGCAAACAAGCTTGGATTCTACCTTCAGAAGGGCGAGCATGGAGTCCCTATCGAAAAGTTTGAATACTATGACCGCACAAAAGGCAAACCAATGTCTATGAAGGAATATTACGAACGTAAGATGTCAGAAGATCCTGAGGTCAGAGATTCCTGCTATATGTTTATCAAGAATTATACTGTATTCAATGCTCTTCAGTTTCCAAAGTTAAGGGAGCAGATTGAAAAGGACCTTGCTGAGAAATACAAATCAGAAAAAGAAAAGAACATAGCATATGGAAGAATATCACATCAGAAATATGCGGAATCAGTCTTGATGGAATACTGCAAGAATGAAGGAATCAAGATTGATGTAAGCTACACAAATGATGCATCATTTTACGAACCGAAGAATGATAAGATTGTGTTACCTGAGAGATTCAAATTTCATTCAGATGTGGAGTATGTGCATACTTTGTGCCACGAAATAGCACATTCCACCTTGAAGGACACAAGACTAAACAGACCTTCATCTGCTAAATTTGGTTCACGTGATTACGCGATTGAAGAACTACGAGCAGAGATTGCCTCATCCTTCTATCTTGCTGAATTTGGACTAGTTGATGACATCCTGGATGACAGAAAAGCCTATATCCAAGGATGGAGCGAAAAAATCAAGAAAGATCACAAGGTGCTCTTTGAAGCAATCAAGGATGCCGAAAAGATTGTAGATTATATCAAGGAGAAGGGAGGATATGACCGTGCTCTAGAGGCAGAGAAGCGACTACAGGAGACTCGAACAGGACCTATGCCTGTTCCGCAAAGAAGAGGCAGAGGAAGATAGTCTTATTCTTCTGAGCATGGATCATCTGGAAATTGAATGAAGAATGATAAGGAAGAATATAGAACCATATATATAGGAGGAAGCAGAAACTTCCTCCTTATTAAGTATGCTGATTCAAAAAAAGAATATCCATACATGGTTTACATTGATTACGAGAAGGCTGAAGGATGGAAATGGTCTGTGAAATGCAGAAACATCAATGAGGTACGACATGTCCTTTATGACATGTATGGCAATTCAATCGAAAGATGTATGAAGCTTTCAGAACTCATCAACAGTAAAGAAGGAACATCAGAAGGATTCCTCGAAACGATGCAGAAAAGAGAAATCATCAGTGATGATATGGTATCGCCATATGCATATGGACTGGGTGTCAGAACAAAAGAAAGGCTTGAACCGCCTCTAGAAATCGTAAATCTTGAACAGACGGCAGATGAAAGCCGACATCTTGATGGAAGCAGTTATATGAGAATTATACTTGACTGGAGAACAGGGGAACTAAGAACTACCCGTGCACAGAAGGATCCAATGCTGTTCTTCCGTGAGGATTCAATCTACTGTGGTGATATCAACGAACCAATCACGGTTGATGAACTTAAAGCGATAGTTTCAATGGGCATCAGGACATTCTCAGCAGGACGAATCAAAAAGATGAACTATGTATTCAAGAACTAAATAAAAAAAGGAGGTTCATCCTCCTAATTGATACCGCAAGACGACTTGCAGTATGAACTAAGTGGATGAACGAAAGGAGATACATATGAAGAAGGAATATAGGAAACCAGCCTATTCAATCAGAAGACTTGAGGATATGACTCAGGAGGAACGAGAAGAATATGAGGCAGTCATAAGAAGAATAAAGGAGGATAAGAAATATGGTATTCCAGTGTCCAAAGAACTTTAAAAGAGGAAAATATCTATTTGGGAAGTACAGATGGATTGACCTCATCATCCTGTTTGGATGCGGTTGTGTAGGACTCTTCACGGCACTCGCTATGGTCAGTCTGGCATCAGCATTAAAAAGCTTTGTTTTAGGAGTGGTTGGACTCTGTGCAGGCATCCTCATCATGCTTGTGGGAGGACTGCTTACACTGCCAGTCAATCATTATCACAACATGCTGGAATGGCTCAATACAATCATTGACTATTATGCAAGAACCAGAAGATTCGTCTGGATTGGATTCAACTGGTCAGATGATGAAGAAGAAGATACACATATGATTGAAGGAGATGACGAATTTGAAGAAGAGAAATAAGAAGGAAGGGTTTAAAAGACTCTCTCCAAAACAGATTAAGAAGCAGAAGGAAAAGGAAGCAAAGGAACTCAAATCAACTCTTGACTGGATGGATATTGAAAGCATCTCAGCAGATGGAATAGTCCTTGCAAGAGGGAAGAAGAAACGCTATGTGAAGGGATTCCTTATCAAGCCAACAAACATACACCTTCTCCCTGAGGCAGAAACGAAGCATGCTGTGCTCATGTGTGCAAATGCACTTGATCATATGAAATATCCAGTATACTGGAAATTCATTAAGACACGTCCAGATGTCGGTGTCCAGCAACAGCGATATGCTGACATGATGAAGCATGTCGATAAGCCAGCAATTCGAAACCTCATGCAGAGTGAGATAGACAAGCTTGAATGGTTTGAGGAGACACATCGAGAGATCACATTTGTGGCACTCATTCAGGCGGATGAGATAAATTTCGAGAAGACATGGCACTCTCTTGCAGAGGAATTGTACAGAGCCTTTGGAAGAAAACCTGTGCCAATGCGACTCATGGATTATGAGAATCTTGTATCACAGGAATTCGAAAATGATAATGTCAACAGATACATGACGACACAGCTTGTACTGCCTGATGTGGCAGAGTCAGAGGAAGGAGTGGAAATCTAATGAGATTACTTAATAGACGTTCTACAATTGCTCCAACAGCATTTGCGGAACATGAAGATTACATGATAAAGGGTGACAAGTTCGAGAAGGTGCTGACATTCTGGGAGTATCCAACAGAATTCATCGAGGGCTATCTTGCTCCATTCCTTCTCAATTCGAACTATACAATGGATATGAGAACTGAGCAGATTGATTTGGATTATGCATCCCTCCTCAAGGGAGAAAGAAATGATCTTCAGGAGAAGCTGAACCGTTCAACAGACCCTTCAGAACAGACAAAGCTTTCTGAAAGAATCAGAGCACTAGATACTCATATCCGAGAATCCATCAGAACATCGTCCAGAACAATGAATGTAATCATAAATCTATACGTTCGTGGTGATACCTTGGAAGAATGCAGTGAACGAGCCAGAGATATCAAGGCGTGTTATGGCGGTCAGGAGTATCAGGTGAAGCTGAGAGGAATCAAGTTCCTACAGCAGGGACTCTATAAGCTTAATTCACCATTATTCATTGATGATGGACTGAGAAAAGAACCGAAATATCTGCAAGGTCAGCCGATGACAACGGCATCGGTCGCAGGCTTGTGGCCATGGATTTTTGATACACTTGAGGACCCCGAAGGAACGCTTATTGGGCGTGAACTCACATCAGGCGGAAAAATCATATTTGACCAGTTCTACTATATGCATGATGTCATTCAGGCACCGCTTGATGGAAGAGTGAATGGCAACATGATCATTGTTGGTACGACTGGTTCAGGAAAATCTACTTTGATGGGACTCATAATCAAAAATCACATCATGAATGGTCGCAAGATTGTGTGGATTGACCCAGAAAATAGAAATGAACGTCTTACAAGACGTGTCGGAGGGGATTTCATCTCACTAGGACGAAATGGGCACCTTATCAACATCTTCGACCTCAAGCCATGCAGTAGTGATGGTGACTCTTGGACAAAGAGAGAGATGTATGATACAAGACAGGCAGTAGCGAATGTCGTCGAAGAGATAAAGATAACATTCAAGATGCTATTTGCAGATATCACACAGAATGAATTAGCAATGCTTCCATCACTTGTATCAAAGACTTATGAATATGTCGGTATCGACCCGACTGACGGCACTTTCGAGAAGCTTACAGTCAATGCATTCCCAACATTCCAGACGTTTGCGACAGTCGTGAAGCAGGAAATCAAAAAGTACACAAAAGAGGACAGCATTGCGAATGCTTTAGAAATCTCAGCACTAAGAGCACTTAACATGAAGATGAGACATCTTACATGCTATGACGGTGTGGATGGAGAATATGCTAAATACTTCAACGGTACAACAACAATTTCATCTGCACTTATGAAAGACAGCACTGTACTGTCTTTTGGTACAAAGGACCTATTCCAGGTAGATGATTCATTGAAGAACGCACTTCTTCGAATGATCTTCCAGTATGCATGGTCATTATGTCTAGGTAACGAAGACCAGGAATGTGTATTTGCAGTGGACGAGGAACATATGTTCATTCAGGAACCAAAATTAGCTGAAATCCTTGCAGTATTCCAGAGACGAAGCCGTAAGTATCATACAGTAACATTATCGAGTACTCAGGAAGTTGTAGAATATACAAACCCTGCCATCCTGACTCATGGCAAAGCGATATTCAACAACTCAGCATATCAGGTGTATATGACTCTTAAGAAGAATTCAGTGTCTGAACTATCGAAGCTAACAAGCCTCTATGACTACGAGATGATGCAGATTGAAAGACAGCCAGCACATCAGGCAATCATGGTAGTCGGAAACAGACATATCCCGATTGAAGTGCTTGCAACAAGACGTGACCTACAGCTACTTGAGTAAGGAGGAAAATGAATATGAGACTCATAATTGCAGAAAAGCCAGAGCTTGGAAGAGCCATCGCTGATGCACTCTTTACACATCCAGAAACACATGATTCCGTGATAACTGAGGGTAATACCTCAGTTATCTGGTGCTTTGGGCATATGCTGTCATTAAAGGACCCGAAAGATATAGAAGAAGACAGAAACAGAACACTTGAACAGTTACCCATCTATCACAGGGACTGGGAAAAGGTGATCTCCTCAGGCAAGGAGAAAAGGACAAGACAGATTGGAAGCCTCATGAAGAAGGCAGATGAAATCATCAATGCTGGTGACCCCGATGACGAAGGACAGCTACTCATTGATGAACTCATTAAATACTTTGATTACAGAGAACCTGTTAAAAGAGTCCTTATCAATGACAACCTGCCAGATAAGATAAGACAGGCATTTGCAGGTTTAAGAGACAACAGAGATTTTGAATCACTAGGCAGTTCAGCCAATGCGAGAGCGATGGCTGATCTGTGTTTTGGGGTGAACCATTCTAGAATCCTCAGTGCAACTATGAAGGCATCCATGAGTGTCGGAAGAGTCATGACACCGACTCTTGGACTGGTAGTTGCAAGAGACTATGCAATAGAGAATCATGTGAAGCAGAAATACTATGATATAGAAGCAGTCTATGATGTCAGTGGAGAGTCAGCAGTCTTCACATTCAAAAAGGATGATGGCTCATATGTAATGGACAGTCAGGAGGCAGATGAAATATCTTCAGTGCTTCCTGAGAACAGTGATCTGTCATTCACTAATGCAGTCAAGACTTCAGCACCGCCACTTCCATACAATCAGACTAAGCTTCAGGCTGATATGAATAAAATGTACGGCTATTCACTTGATGAGACACTGGAAGCAACACAGACATTAAGAGATAAGTATAAGGCAATCACATACAACCGCAGTGACTGTCAGTATCTTGCTGAAGAGCATTTTAAAGAAGCACCAGAAGTAGTTGCAACAGCACTTTCAAATATCGGTCGCAGTGACCTGCCTGTTGAATATGACAGACACAGCCGATGCTTCAATGATAAAAATGTCTCAGCACATCATGCAATCATTCCACAGAATAAGCATATTGATATCTCTTCGATGTCTGAAAGAGAAAGAAATGTCTATATTTCCATAGTAGAAAGATATGCAATGCAGTTTCTTCCACCAGAAACCAGACTTGAATCAAAGTCCTCATTCAAACTGAAGGACGGCTCATTCAGATACAGTGCCTCAGCGGTTCAGGATGAAGGGTACAAGAGATACTTCAGGAATGATGACAAGGAACTTGTTTCAAAGAAACAGGCTGTCATTCCTTCAGGCACGTACAATTCTTCTCTCATTTCCTCACGAAAAGCTGAGAAATATACAAACCCGCCTAAACGATATACGCAGGGAACTCTGGTAGAGGATATGTCATCTATTGCAAAATATGTCACAGACCCAGAAATCAAGGCGATATTAAAGAAGAAGGATGAAGAGAAGAAGGGCGAGAATGGAAGCATCGGTACGACAGCTACACGTGCATCCATAGTTAAGAAACTTCTGGAAAGAGGATATCTGAGAGAGGAACGTAAGTACATAGTATCTACAGATAAGGCAAGACAGCTGTGCAAACAGATACCAGATAGAATATCCAAGCCAGATGTGACAGCAAGATGGTGGCTTATTCAGGAAGAAATCAAAGAGGGCAGAAGAAATCAAAATGACCTCATGATGGAGGTTGCTGATGAAGTCAGGGAAATGCTCAGCAATGAATACAAAAATATCAGACCTATTGAAACAACCATCAGTGCAGATGATATCATTGGAAGATGCCCTATCTGTGGTAAGGATGTTGTCAGAAGAAAGATGAAGAATGGCAAGTCATTTTATCCATGCAGTAACAAGGATTGTGGATTTGCATTATTCGAGGATATGAAGAGATTTGATGATACAGTACATATCACACCCACATCTGCGAAAAGACTGCTGAAAGGCGGTAAAATGAAGGCGAAGCTTCATAATCGACAGGGCAGAGAGTATGAGGCTTATCTCAAGATGAAAATGAATGGAAAATATGTCAATCTGGAAATTGATGGATTTCCAGATAAGAAATGATCAGGAGCAGTTTCTAACTGCTCCTTCATTATAAAAAACACGATTATACATATGACCTCAAAAAAGACAACGTAGACAAGTTCCAGGTTGTCTTTTTTGAATCCATATGTCCCATAGGAGGCGAGGCAAGCAAGCCTTGATGAAGATTAGGAGGAAAAGAAGATGAAAGAATTAATGATTGAAATCATGCATGAAGATAACATCAATATGGCAAGGTACTGCTTCATCCACGAAGGCATCGAATGCAGAGGCTATGTGGAATTTGAAGAAGATGAAGAAGAAAACGAAGCTGATGTAATCAGAAGAATTGAGGAGGAAAAGGTCTGGGAAAAACCAGCATTAACCAGCATGAGCCCATTCACGCAGTGGCTGGTATGTCGATGTGAGAATTCGGGAGCACTCATGAATTTCTATGAACCAGAAGATATGGAAGAAGATCTCAATAATGGCAATTATACACCCGAAGACCTGGATGCATTCGAGAATGAGAGCAAGGAACTAGAGGTGGAATATGACTATGAGATAGAGAAAGAAGATGGACGATACAGAGTCAAGTCAGATGATGCATCAATCACTATCTATGCATCTACATTATCAAAGTTCAATCTAGATTGTACGCTTAGACAGGCGGAAGAGAAGCTACAGCATAAAGAACCGATGAGAAGAAGGGGAAGGGTGAGATAAGATGGCAAAAGACAAAGTGCAGACTGCTAGAAGAAACGCAGTGCGAGGATATCCAATCAGTCAGCTTGCTGAGGAATATGGAATGACGCTTGTAAAGAAGAGAGGAAGAAGACCAATCCTATCAACAGTGGAGCACGACTCCATCGTCATTTGGGAAGATGAGAACAAGTATCATAGATACTCGAATGGCAATGGCGGTGATGCAGTCGCATTCATGATGGAATTCAGTGGAATTGATGAATCAAACCTGAACAAGCATGATCAGGTGAATGAATGCATCAGAATACTTGAGCAGAGACTCAAGATTAATCCAGAGCTTGCTGTACAGCAGGTCAGATATAAGAGGGAGAAGCCTAAATTCGTAATGCCTGAAAAGGCAGATACAACCAGAAAGGTAAGAGACTATCTATGCAGGACAAGAGGCATTGAAGAAAGGATTGTAGATAAGTGGATACATGAAGGACTTCTCTTTCAGGAGGCTGGCAGATACGGGAACTGTGTTTTTGTAAGCAGAGACAAGAACGGCAAGCCAGTTTATGGTGTCAAGCGTTCAGCTGATCCAAAACGTAAATTCGTTGTCGATGTGGAGGGAAGTGACTACAGCCAAGGATTTTTTATTAAAGGCAAACTTGATTATTACACAAAAGTGTCCGATAACTTTGCTTCAGAACATTCATCACTCTTTGTGGCAGAAGCAGTCATCGATCTCATGTCATTGCAGTCACTCTATCTAAGACGTAGAGATTACGAACTTCGCCAGCAGGGCAAGCTTGACTGTGATCCAGAAGATTATGAAAATAGATTTCTGAATTCAAACTGGTATTCACTCAATGGATGTCGAAAATATGACGGTCTTCTCAATACAATCGCATCACATAAGGGGATTAAAGATATATTTCTTGCTTTAGATAATGACGAGGCTGGAAGAAATGCCTCAAAGGCAATCAAGGAAGAGATTCAGAAGAGATTTCCTGACAGGAAGATAGATGTATCTATCAGGGTTCCTCCGACTGAAGGACGTGACTGGAATGATGAACTCAAGGCAGGATTTTCTCTTTCAGCACGTGATGATGCACTCATGGATCTTCAGGAAAAATATGGTAGAGATGTTAATGAACTTTACCATCAGGATGAATATCGAGATGCAGTGAAATTTAGAATGTATCATCCTCGTAACAATATCCTGCCAGTCAATGCAAAAGACTATGTAGAGGAGATGATTGAAGGAATTGGATACTTCACAGCTGATACGCCAGTCTTCTCCGTACTGGAGAGTGACTATGAACCTGCAAGAAAGATTACAGGCATTCCAGTAGCAGAAGCAGATAAGATACTTAAAGAAATTACCAAGCGTATTGCGAATGATGACAAAGTAGAAAGTGCAGTAGCAAGATTTAGAATAGATTATGTCATTGACGGCATGCACCGAAATTATCAGGGGGATTTCCTTCTAAAGAGCGACTGGGCAGAGAGTCCTGGTATTATAGAGCATATCAGACAGTTCAACTATAGATGCATCCATGACAGCCGTTTTGATAAGATGGACCCTAAATACAAGGATTATCTGAATTATGCATATAATCGTCTTGTTCCCTATCTGGAAAAGCACGTCCAGGTGTATGAGTTTGAGAAACTGAACGATAGAATGGCAGAAAAGGAGAAGAAGGGGGATATTCCAGATGATACTGATCCGAATTACTATCACGCATATCTTGACATAGCTGACCAGTATGCAAGCCGTGCTAAAAGACTTCTTAATGAAGGACTGGAGAGCGAAATCAGAAGGATAGATACAAGCGGAGTTGAAAGAATGATTAAGTATGGCGTTAATCCTGGCGAACTAGATATCAACTATCAGTATGTCATGGCGATTGGAGAACGAATGGAGATGGAAGATGATAATGTGAAATCATATGACATTGTCCCATCAACTGAAGCAGAAGTAAAAGATGAACAGAAAGTGAATCTAAAGAATGACAGAACAGTATCACAGGGATATAATAGACCATATCAATCCAGAAGAAGGAGATGATGTATTTGAAGAGAGAAAGCTATGTAGAAGTGAGGCATCAGGGATGCCTCTACTCCTATTTCCATGTGGATGGAGATGATAAGAACAGATATATGTCACTTTCAGAACTTCTAAGATATCATCCCGAAGCAATGGAATATGTAGACAATCACCGCAAATCTCTTGAAGAGGATTTCAACAATGGAAAGGTGGGAAAGAGATGAATCAGGAATTAAAGGATGTACAGGAAGAATTTAGAAGAAAGCTTGCAGAAGATAATAGAGATGGTCTAGATATGGTCAGACTCCAGTTCAAGAAGGAAAAGAAGCTTCTATCCGACAAGCCGTGTCGCACTATTGCAGACACGCTTGACATTCTCGGTCAGACGTTCAAATCTTGGAACAGGGAAGTATCAATGGGGGTCATGTTAGATGATAAATTCAGAGTCATATGTGTGCAGGTATTATCATTAGGTACAAATAATACTTCTGATTTTTATACAAAGGACCTGTATACAGGAGTTGTGCTTTCAAATGCAAAGTTCTGCGTCTTAGTGCATAATCACCCTAGTGGTGACTGCACACCAAGCAGAATTGATAGACAGACGCATGACAACCTTGTGAAGGTTGCCAAAACAGTAGGGTTTGGATATTATGATTCGATAGTGCTTGGTGCTCAGACCTACTATTCATTCAGTCAGAATCGCATCAGACCTTATCGAAGAGATAAGAATAGACCAGAATATATCGGCAAAAAGCTTGAAAGGTGTACATATCCAGCAAAAAGGAGTTTGATACATTCATGAACAGTAACAACAGCATAGCAGTGAAGATAGCAGTCGCTTTCCTAGCGACTGCTATTTTAATTTGTGGAGCATTTGGAATCGGAGCTTCAACAACAGAAGCATCAGCAGGAACAATTGATGGAAGCATCATCGTACAGTCAGCACAGATGGAAATGGAGGAATACCAGTCAAAAGGAATGAGCGGTGGAGACAAATATAGAAAGTGGCTCACAGGCAGGGCAGATGGTGCCAGCTGGTGTGCCACGTGGGTATCCTATGTGCTAGTCGCCAGAGTGGGATTGTCAGAAGCCAGTTTCCATAGGACTGGATCATGTCAGGAGATGTACGATGACTTCAGAAATGGGAAGTCCTTAGGTCAGATACATGATAAGAAGTATGTTCCATCACCAGGCGATATCATATTCTTCGACTACAAGAATGAGGGAGAGACACATCATGTCGGTATTGTAACTGAGGTAGATAATACATCCATCAGATACATATCAGGCAACTCAGGCAGTAGACCTGGCACATGCAGAAAGTCAAGCATTGCGATAGGAAGCAGTAAGATTTATGGATTTGCAACTCTCAGCTACTCCCAGCAGTCAGGCGTGACACTTGCAGGTGGAGCAAAGAATGCTGAAAAGGTATACTACACTCTCCTTGCCAACGGATGGACGAAGCAATCAGCTTCAGGAGTCATTGGAAATCTGCTATGGGAGACAGGCGGTGCGAACAGCAAGAATCCTACCAATATCAGTGGTGATATCAATCCAGCTGATAAGTCAGCTACAAGACATGCAGGAAAGTATGCCTACGGAATCGTCCAGTGGGACGAAGGGGAATCACCAGACAGAACATCAAAGATGTTCCAGTACTGTGCCTCAAGAGGAAAGGACTGGACAGACCTGGAATCACAGGTCAGCTATATGCTCAACGAGATGGCAACCTTCAGCAAAGTGAAGAAGAATGGTGGCATTCAGAAATGGAAGTCCATGACTTCGCCAGAAGAGTCTGCTAAATTCGATGCAGACAACTATGAGATATGTGCCCAAAAACTCAGACCGAAGAGACAGATCACTGCCAGAGCATGGTATGAAGCATACAAGGATAAATAACACAAAGGGGGAAAATGAAATGAATGCAGGCAGAATCAGATACATCATTGCAGGAGCACTTGTGGTGATGCTTATCTCAGCAACATTAGGAGGATTATACATCTATCATCAGGCGGATGTGATCAGAAAGGAACAGCAGACATCTGAAGTTTCTACAAAGAAGACCACTTCAGATAGTCAGAAGAAGAAAACAGACAAGAAAGCATCTACAGCAGTAACTGAAAAGAAAGAGACAGAAGACGAGGACTCTGCATATATCAATAAGAATGCTACGTGGAATCTTGGAACACTTCCAGTGACAAAGATTCAGAAAGAAAATATCAGAATCAGAATAAGTCGATACATTGCACAGCAGAATCTTGGCATGATCAGAAACGCCTATCTATGGAATGATAAGGGCATCCAGAAGAATGGTACGTTGACTGAGTTCTATGTCATCTGTCAGCTTGAAGATGCATATTATGTGACATTCGATGTCAAGGCGGACAGCAGTACAAAAGAACTCCATGTGGACAAGGTGCTTGCAGATTATGCTTCACCAGAATCTGCTCCGCCAGCAAGTGACGGCTCTCACTATACAACAGATTAGGGTGGTGATTTGAATGGGAATCAAGATACATAAGCTGAGGTTCCTGATATACGGTTCACAGCCTCCAAAAGGCTCAAGGTTCAAGGGAACTCTAGATACTGGATCACTCATAGGATATACACAGTATACAGATAGAGATGATGCAAAAGGGAACGAGAAAAAGCTTGGAAAGAGAAAAGATGGATATCTTGGATATACATCCTCTCATCACAAGGATGCGACAATATCTTCAGAAGGAGTGATTGATTCAAAAAAAAAGAGAGAAGAACTCTATAAGAAGATGGAAAAAGCCTTCTCGAAGAAAGGTGATATCTTCTATGAGGAAATCATCTCACTTGAGTCTCACGAAGAAGCTGAAAGACTCTCATTAGGACAGAGCGCAAAGCAGTGGGAGCCTCTTCTAAATGAGGTGCTACCAAAAGTATTCAGACACAAGGGGTTTGACCCGAAGAATATGCTATGGACAGCGGACCTTCATACAAACACTCAGCATCCCCATGTGCATCTCCTCTTCATGGAGAAGAAGCATACAATGGACCGTGCCAAGTTCACCCAGTCAGACATGAAATATCTGAAGAGACAGCTTCTCAGTGCACTTGAAAGAAGGCAGGCGTACTGCGACAGGCTGGATGCATCGGTTGATGATGTCTTCAAGAAGAAGGATCAGCAGTTCAGACATCTTATGAGCGATGTGGAAGATTCTCTCCTTAATAAGAAGGACATCAAACTCAAGGAACTTCTCAAAGCCCTTCCGACAAGAGGAAGGATGCAGTACAACTCATACAATATGAAGGATTACAGACCGCTCATTGATAACTATATAGACCATCTCATCAGGACAGATAAGAATGCGAATGCATCATTCAAAAAATTGATGGAGACTCTAGACAGGCTTGAAGAAAATATCAATGATGCTGGAAATGAGAAGATTTCTACTCTCAAGGAAGCAGAAATCAGAAAGATATATGAAAGAATCGGCAACATGATTCTTCAGAAGGCGAAAGATCCAGACTACAAGGAAATCAAGACCGTCAATAAAAGGACTGGAGAGACTCAGGTCAGAAGATACAGACAGCCTCTTACAAACATATCCATAAGCAGGGCGATTGCTGATGTGGCAAATGCTCAGGAACAGGAGATGGAGGAGGCTCTAGACGAATTCTACTATCGTGCATCTCATACACGAATGGTTCAATAAAAGGAGAACAAAGAATGAATATTATAGGAATAATCATTGCGACAGTCACATGCCTATTCCTCAGCTATACAGGATTCACATGGCTTGCGAATATCCTGTATTTCAAGAGAATGAGCATCACATTTGACTATAGCCTCCTCTTCTTCAGAGGAGATATGAAGCTTTTCATCATTGCAACACTGCTTGCATTCCTTCCTATATTCTATTATGCGACAGTCAAAATTGGTGAAAAATTAATGGTGCTTGGAAGAAGTGACAGAAAGGACTTCAACAAGAAGATGAGCAAGTTCCATGCAAGGAAGCTTTTTCTTCCAGTCACATTCAATAGCAGGGAGATTATCTATCCATGGTGGGACAGACTCTATATCACTCTCTTCCACCCGAAAAAGTATCAGATAGGGGATAAAAAGGAGTATAAAAGAGCAGGACTTCCAGTCATGTCATCAAAGAATAGAATGTGGGTTGACTCGACAGATTCACATTCACTCATTCTTGGTACTACCAACTCTGGTAAGACAGTGACAATCATCCTTCCTCTCATCAACATGGTGAGAATGGCAGGAGAATCAGCTGTAATAGTGGACCTTAAAGGTGAACTATCCCAGATGACATATGATGACTTTGTCAGAGATGGATACAGAGTCTATATACTTGATTTTATTGACCCGCAGAAATCAGATGGATGGAACCCGCTACAGATGGCAAGTGAGCACTATTATAAGGAGAAGGAGAAGGCAGACAGGAAGAAGGAGAAGCTTCAGAAGGTACTTGATGATGCCAAAAAAGAATATGTAAGAACTTATGGTACAGCGGAAGGATTTGATGCTTCCGCTGCACTTGGCAGGGATGAGAATGGCAATCCGTATTTCGTCAATGGTGAGATAAATACATATCCAGATTACTCGGAAGCACAGTCAGTAGTTGAAGATGTAGCCAATGCAATATGTTCAGACCCGAATTCAAAGGATCAGGTGTGGAATAACTGGGCATCTGATATCCTTAAAGGGCTTATCTATCTCCTTCTTGAGGAGGGAGACCCTGAAGCAGTTAATATACCATCTGCAAAAGCTGTTCTTGATGTCGGTTCTCAGCCGTCAACGACTGATGCTCCAAACTCATATGGAGAATATCCATCAATACTTAATCAGTACGTCAAGCTGAGAAGAACGCCAAAGGATATGTCATATGTCAAGCTGAATACATATCTTGATTCAGCACCAGACACAGCAAAATCAATGCGTTCAACCTTCAATGAAAGAATTGACAAGGTTCTGCTTTCTCAGCAGGTACAGAATATCATGGCAACAAATGAAATTAACCTGCCTGACCTCGATACACAGAAGACCGTCATATTCCTGAAGGTGCATGATGAAAAGAGTACGTATTACCCTCTCGTTAATATATTCATGCAACAGCTACAGCAGTCTCTCATTGCAATAGCACGTGAGCATGAGTCACTAAGACTCAATTATCCTTTCAACTTCATCTGGGATGAATTTGGGAACTTCCCTAAGTATCCAGCTGTCACTTCACTGCTTGGTGCAGGACGTTCAAGAGGTATCAGACTGGATCTTGTTGTTCAGGGATATGATCAGCTTGAGAGTACATACGGACATGATACGGCACGCTCTATCAAGAATGGATGTATGAATAAGATATATCTGCTTTCATCAGACACTTCAACACTGGATGAGATATCCAAATCAGCAGGACACAAGCTGGTGAAGAAGGAAGGAAAGTATGTCAAGGAACCGATATTCACTAATGAGAGACTGAGCAAGTTTCAGTATGGTGAGATTCTATTGCTACGTCAGAAGGAGAATCCTTTCTACACGAAGATGATACCGAACAACAAGTACGTGTATTATCATAACAGCAAGCATTTGTTTATAGACAACCCTAAGAAGGTGGCTGTGAAATTTGATATCTCAGCTGAATATGAAAGATTTCAGAAGACACCTGAATATAGAATAAGACTAAAAGAACTACAAGGAGGAAAATAGCATATGACAAAGGAACAGATGATCACAGCAATTAGAGAAGTGATTGAAAGATACAATATCAGTGAACAGGGATTCAATACCAGAGCCTTCAATGATAAGGCACCTGAACGAATCGAGATCAAGAAGGCAGAACTGCACTGCAATAATGATGAGAAGGTCAAGACCTGCATGATAATCAATTGTGATATCTCAGATAAGCTTGAGCCGTTCCGCTCAAAAATGAACAACTATGAAGAGATATCATTCGATAATGCGGATATCAGCAGAGCAGAATTCGTGAGCGACCAGTTCTATAAGGTATCGTTCGAAAGTGCAAGAATCAGCGGAATATTCATCAACTGTCATTTTGACCAGGCTTTATTCAATAAGATGACATTCAGCAACGTGGCATTCGTCAACTGCTCATTTGATGATACAGTCAGTGATAACTCAAACTATAAGAATACATACTTCATCGGCTGTCATTATCATGACCTGATTGAAAAAGGAGAAAATGATACTGATACAATGCATGAATTTCCTTTCTGCGATATACAGCCATCTCCATGTGAAGATGGCACAATCCATCATTCATCGGATATGGATGAAAAGAATATACAGGAAGAACTTAACAATCATGATAATGAAGGAATACTTGAAGAACTAACACATGATCCAAACAAAATGTTTGAAGGCAATGATGATGGGAAAAATCAAAATGCCACAGAATTCCATCAGCAATCGATTGATGATTATCCCGAAGTGACAGAAGTAAGAGACTCATCCAATGATGAAGGAAGCAATCTAGAAACAGAAAAGAACAGTACAGAAAATGATGAAGGAGAAGAAAACAACATGGAACAGACAGTAAAAACAGAAGCACAGAAAATTGATATTGAAGGACAGACTTTTACTCAGAATGAATTTGAGAATGGCTTCAAATTCAAGGGCAAGAGATTTGATAAATGCAAATTCAAGGATATTAAAGTCAGTGAATACCTTCCTACAGGAGCACCATTCAGTGAGTGCACATTTGAAAATGTGGTCTTTGATGTGGCAGTGGCAAACATGCAGTTTGCTAACTGTACATTCAGCAATGTACTCTTCACAAAGATGGTAAAGAACGTGCTATTTGAAGGATGCGATATCAATTTCAGTTCTGAACAGATGAAGGAGGTATTCACAGCATGCTCATATATTGCCAGTGAAGAGAAACGTGATGAGACAGTAGAAAACATCATCTGCGGAGAGCCAAGAGTAAAGGGATTGACTGAAGAAGAGAAGCAGTCACTTATCGAGGAGGAAGTTGAAAAGCGTGTCGGAGAGGAAAGAAAGACAGCATACGATGAAGGAATGAAGGCTGGAAAAGAATCAGTACAGCAGGAAGAATCAGAAAATGCTTCAATGGAAGACCTAGTGGAATCCATCAGAAACCTTGCAGAATGCATGTCAGAAGGCATGCTTGACGTAGTCAACAAGGCTGGTTCTGTTGTAGAGAAGGAAGCTGATAAGCATAAAACAATCGAAAAGGAAGTTGTCAGAGAAATGACTGAAGAAGAGAAGAAGAATATGGTAATCAGATATATCCATGACAACATCAATCAGGTGGGCGAACTCATTACATCTGCACAGAACTACAAGTCTAAAGAGACTAAAGAGTCTGAAGAGAGCGAGTTAGAACAGGGATTAGGAGTTTTATAAAATAGTATATAGAGCACATGACAATGAAAGACACGTGTCTTTCATTGTCATTATATAAGTATAGGTTGTAAAAAATATATAAAGGTGATAGTGATGAATAGTACTAACGGAACAGGAAAGAATGAACCAGGAAAGATACATATGATAATAAGTGATGGTGAGACACGTACCTACTATTGCAGAAGTGAACTCTATAATAAAGGATTCCGTTTCATCCGCAAGGATGAGAAATGGCATAGAGACACGACTGATCCATTATTTGTGGAAAAGTATAGAGACTATGCAAAAAGGAATGGTCTTGCTTTCGTTGCATATGATTCCACCAGAACGAGATGTAACAGCTACAGAGATACATTCTTTGAAGCAAACGAACCAATGATTGGTAAATATTATGTATGTGCATACTGCTTCAAGCTATTGAAAAAGAAGGATGTGACAGTAGATCATATCATATCTGTCAATAAATCGCAGAAGAACAGGATGGCTAACTGGCTGATGGACAGGATGGAAATCAGCAATGTCAATGATGAAAGGAATCTATGCTGTGCATGCAGGGAATGCAACTCCAGAAAGGGGAGTAAGGCAGGTCTGTGGCTTTTGAGAGGATTTCTTGGAAAGAAGAAGGAAGTTATATGGGGAGTCTATATTGGGACGATTGCTATGCTGATTGTTCTGGTAGGAACAGTCATCCAGATACTAAGCAAAGGATAGGAGGAATAAGACATGAAAACATTATCATTCAGACCATCTGATAATTTCATAAATAAGTACAATAAGATACTTTCTCTCGAGGAACAGGAAGAGTACCCTTTGAAGAAGTCAGAGATATTTGATGAGATGATCAATCTATATTATGCCAAGAAGGTGCTTGGAGATAATACAGAAATTCTGGAAGAAGAAATCGACAGAGTAATGAAGGATAATCTTTCAATGTTTTCTGAACGTATTGCGGTTATGGTCAATTCAATACACGGTGTGATGGATGAAATCAATGGAAAAGTATCAGAAAAATGATTACAAAAAGATGAAAATCATAATTACATCATGTTTACAAAAAAGTAATCATTTAACAAATTAAAAAGATGTTGAAAATCAGAAGATAAACTGCCCGTTGGGCAGTTCTACAAGTTGAAGAAAGTAATCAAAATGTTTACTTTCTTCCTTATCCTGCTTTAGTTCAAATAATTACAAATGGACTAAAAAAATAATTACACGGCGAGGTGAAAAGGAATGTCAGTAAAAAAATCAACATGCTATAGAGTAACCGATAAAACGAATGAAAGAATTGTTAAGCTTTCAAAGATACTCGGTGTGAACAAAGGAGATATAGTAGATAATGCAGTCAGTAGTTATTATTCTACAATAGAAAAAGAATCTGAAATGAATACGAACATTGATGAGATGAAATATAAGCTTGATGAAATGATGAATGAAATCAAGGTTATCAGAATGTATCATATCCTTGACACATTGAAGCGAAGCGACTACAGCAACATCAAAGATGTACCTTCACTCACATTGAAGTTTGATGAAGATGGCAGATACGGCAACAAAGGAGATTATGTGGTCAAGATAGAAGATGTAGATAAACTTACAGATTACTTATCTAAGACAACAAACTACTACGATAAGGCATTGAGTGAGGTGGCTAAGAAAACAACGCAGGCAGATAAAAAATGAAACAAAGTTGTAAAATAAAATATATAGGTGAAATAGTCATGAGCGACACGTGTCGCTCATGACTATTAAAAATCAATATCTTAAAATAAAACACACACTGGGTGTTTTATTTTAAGATTCCAACAGGAGGGTTTGGCAGTGAGTCAGCAATACAAGAAATACTGCGAAAAGTATGCTTACAGCACTCAGCAGAAGATGCAGTTGAAGAAGGCGGATGATGAAGGACTGGACCTCAGCTACATGTGTGACCCACGTTATGACTGGGAACAGATGAAGGAGATAAGGCTATGTCTTTCTCAGGGTATTGATCCAACGCCTTTTTGTCATCCTGATATTCCTTCAGAACAGATGAAGGGAATGCGACAGGGACTGTTTGAAAATAATGCAGTGTATGATGCGAAGCATGAGGCAGTGCAGAAAAAAAGACTGCTTAGATATATCATCGTTGCAGTCTTTATAGCAGTGATTGTGTCAGCGTCTGCACTATGCTTCTGGAAGAAGGATACAATCACAAATATGTTTCAGAGTATAAATCTGGAGCTGAAGACAGATAACCTATCAATCGGTGAGTCAAAGGCAGGAAGCATCGACTATATGGATTACATAAAATCCTACAGCAAAGACTGCCATCTGACTATTCCAAAAGCAAAGCTTGATAAGATGGGAACGTATAGAGTCAAGTATGTTCTTTCCAATGATATGAAGAAGATAGAGAAATATATGATAATCAGAGTATATGATGATGTACCTCCAGTTCTGTCTATTTCAAAGACAGATGAAAGCATTGCGTATGGAGGCTCATTCAATTCAGAATCCTACATACAGAATGCAGTCGATAATGAAGATGGAGACATAAAAAATAGAGTGAAGACAGAAGGAAGTGTTGACTGTTCTAAATCTGGAACGTATAAGATAAGATATTATGTAGAGGATGATGCAGGAAACATGACTGAAAAATATCTCAATGTATCAGTGGCAGAAAAGCCACAGCAGACAGTCAGTCCATCAGCTGGTCAGCAGTCTGCATCGAATAGTTCTCAGCAGAGCAATCCACCCAAGACAAGCGGTTCCAGCAGTTCCAGAAAGGTGACTGCATCTTCAAGGGTGTTCAATTTCTCATCATCAAGTGATATGAACCAGACATATAATCAGGCAGTCCAGTATGCACAGAGTCAGATTAATGCAGGTCATGCTAATGGATATAATGTTGTTCCAATTCAGGGTAGTGATGGAATATATACAGGATACAGAGTAACGTTTTCATAGAGAGGAGATATCATGTCTCTTCTTTTTTTTATTTAACAGGAAGCATCCATGTAATGCCCGTTGAATAGTATCTTGTAAAATACAGCCATCATTGAGATGTAATCTACATGGATGCCTGTCTCGTTTCTGACTGCTCTTTCAGTGCTTTTCGCCTTATAAGGACTGATCGTACCATTCAGTCTCTTATAGTAGTCATTAGTGATAAATTCTTTGTAAACAGGTTTTTCAGTTCCATCGGTGATGTATTCATCAATGACGGATATATCCTTACTGCCCTGAATCCTGATTCTATTTTCAATTACAGTAGCTAGTCTGATGCCTTTTCGATGGGCGATATCTATATCACTCATCCCTGAAGAGAACATCTCTTCATAACTCTTCTTTTCTGCTTCAGCTGGAAATTTAAGATATGAAAGAAGTTCTTCAATGATGCTTTTTCGTAGATTCTGTGAAATCCAGTCTTTTTCCGCCTTACTGAAGATATCCTTTCTGCTGACATCCTTTCTATGTAGCATATTGTTCATGTGTTCTGGAACAGGAATGATAGTCATATGCTGATACTGCGTGTCAGGTTCATTGGAGTTCATTTCATCCTTTGATTGAATGCCAGTAAAGATGTGAAGCCTATATTCCTCATCATAGGATACTCTTGCATAAGTGCATTCCTTCTTTATCCATTTAGATATCCTAGTTCTGATCTCATCATAATTTATAGTCATATAGCTGACTGAATGACTACCCTCAGTTCTTGAGATGAGATTAGTTGAACGTGAGCAGTATTCTGTGTCAATCCAGTTGATGATGCGAAAGAAGCTGTCTCTATCTTCTTTGTTAGCGATATCCTTTTCTGAAATTGTAGCGTTGCTGTCTTCTAGACGTTCTCTCAGAAGCAGGAATGTTCTAAGGATGATGAGTGCATCATCCTTAGCCTCATTTCCATTGACGGGAAAGCCGTATAATTTAGCAATGTCATTGATTGAAGGTCTGCTGACTGTGCCGTGTGATTTTCTATTGAAGTCGAAATCTGTATAGAATGAAATATCAATGAAATTATATGACTGAAGAGTGATACCATGCTTCACGATGAAGCTGATAAGTGTCTGTGGTTCATATCCAACAATGAGATCACAACCACTAAAAGCATGCTTAACATTCATGATGAATGCTTCATCTTCTGGAGAAGCATTGCAAAGCAGATTTCCCTTCATATCATAGACTGCTAGTCTTCCATCCTTTACATGCCCTGCAACTATTCTTTTATTATCATTCATAATCATCACACCCCATTTCAAATTCATAGCACATATAGTCACGTAGCAGGTCTTCGTATGCTTCTCTCAGGTCCCTGTATTCTTCACACAGAATATTATACTTCTTATAGAGTTCTTCATATTTTTCTTTATCTGTCATATGGTTTATTTTCCTCCAATCACTCTGACTTTCAATTCCACCTCGCATCTCTTGCAGTAGAATAAATCTGAGTCTCTGACTAATTTGCATCTGGTTTTTCTTCTCCATGTTGCCCCGCAGACTGGGCAGTATACTTCATATTTATAGAGACTTTCCTGTTTTCTTTCCATTATTGTCTCCTCCTTTTAATCCTTTCTGAGTAACAGTTCAATTAATTCATCTTTTTCCTCATTTGTCATTTTGCTCTTATTTTGCTCTAGAATTCGTTTTACGCTAAAAAAATCTAATAAATCGTCCTTGCCTAAAATATAGTTGATTGTTGTACTTAATGCATAGGCAATATTTACTGATGCGACTCCTGAAGGAATACGGTCTCCTTTGATGTAATGCGATATAGCACTTTCTGTTACACCAGACAATTCAGCTAATTGTCTCTGTGTCATCTTTTTCTCATTAAGTAATGCTTTTATACGTTCTCCAGTACTTTTCATTTTATCATTTTCAGAGAAATCTATTGGAGCTGGCTGGTTTATAGTTATTATATCGGAATTTTTTTAGAGAAAATTTCTGAATTTCATCTTGCATCTTCAAGCTTTCCTCTGTCATAAACTGAATCAGATCAAGTAGTGAAATTGGGC
>ENA-ORMS01000623-ORMS01000623.1-human-gut-metagenome-genome-assembly--contig:-NODE-623-length-34080-cov-4.920206_pt1 | contig 34080 bp, 29 predicted proteins | sample MGYA00242104_ERZ508997 | MGnify/ENA primary metagenome ERZ508997 (study PRJEB26280, sample SAMEA2338704) | human gut metagenome | biome: human gut; feature: human-associated habitat; material: faeces... | reverse complement strand
AGTGCTAAGGCGCAAGGAGGACTTTGCTAGGAAAGCAAAGAAGCTTTGCGCTTTTTGTTTGAAATGGAAAGGATTTTAGGTATGCCGAAATCAGCCAATCAGAAGTTAAAGCTTCTTTATCTGCTGAAAATTTTTCATGAAAAAACAGATGAAAGCCATTGCCTTTCCGCAGCAGAGCTGGCAGGAGAGCTTTCTGCATATGACATCCGGGCTGAGAGAAAAAGCATTTATGATGATGTAGAATGTCTGATCCAGGCGGGCTATGATATTGTCTATGTTAAGGCCAAAAAGGGCGGTGGATATTATCTGGCAAGCCGGGAATTTGAACTGCCGGAATTAAAGCTGCTGGTAGATGCTGTTCAGGCCTCCAGGTTTATCACCCAAAAGAAATCCAGGGAACTGATCTCAAAGATCGAAAAGCTGGCAGGACCCTATGAGGGAAAACAGCTTCAGAGACAGGTTTATGTAGCGGGAAGGGTAAAAACGGAAAACGAAAGCATTTATTACAATGTTGACAGGATCCATCATGCCATACAGGAAAACGCACCGATCTCCTTTGGCTATCTGGAATGGAATGTGAAAAAGGAGCTGCAGCCAAGAAGAGAGGGAAAAGTTTACCGCATCAGCCCATGGGCGCTTGCCTGGCAGGATGAAAACTACTATCTGGTAGGATATGATGAGGAAGCTGAAAAGATCAAGCATTTCCGTGTAGACAAGATGAACCGTATTACAGAGCTGACCGGTCAGAGTCGGAAGGGCATGGAGGATTTTGGTAAGCTTGATGTGGCAGAATATACAAACAGAACTTTTGGAATGTTTGGTGGAAAGCCGGAAACGGTAACCCTGAGGCTGCCTTCCCATATGGTAGGAATTGTAATCGACCGGTTTGGAAAGGATACGGATATCAGACCTCTTGAGGATGGCTTTATCAGCGCCAGAATATCTGCGGCGGTCAGCGGTCAGTTTTTTGGATGGGTTACAGGACTTGGCAGGGGAGTGACGATCCTATCCCCAGCCCGGGTAAGACAGGATTACCTGGATTACCTGGAACAGATTAAAACAGGTTATGATGAAAATGAAATAGAAAGGCAAAAGAAAGGATGACTGAAAGATGAAACTACAGGTTGCAGGCAGAATGAAGGATTACGAGGAAGGTATTTTCCAGCTTTTAAATGAAAAGAAAAAGGAAGTGGAAAAAACAGGGAAAAAGGTTTATAACCTTTCTGTTGGAACGCCGGACTTTCAGACAGAGGAACATATTATGAAAGCGGTGATGGAAGCGGCAGGAAATTCCGACAATTATAAATATTCTCTGGGAATGATCCCTGAGCTTACGGATGCGGTGATCAGACGCTTTGCCCACCGCTATCATGTGACGCTTTCTAAGGAGGAGATCACAGATGTTTACGGCTCTCAGGAAGGCATTGCCCACATTGCCCTGTCCCTTTGTGATCCGGGGGATGTGGTTCTGGTACCTAATCCCGGCTATCCTATTTTTTCCATAGGGCCGTCCCTGGCTCTGGCAGATGTAAGAACCTATGATCTGAAGCCGGAAAATGAATATCTTCCTGTGCTCTCTGAAATGGACGGGGAGCTGTTGGACAAAACAAAATTTATGATCGTTTCCTATCCCTTAAATCCTGTTTGCAAAACAGCGCCGGACAGCTTTTATGAGGAGCTGATCCCTTGGGCGAAGAAGCATAATATTATCATTATTCATGACAATGCCTATTCAGATATTATTTATGATGGAAAGGTGGGAAAATCCATCTTACAGTTTGAGGGAGCAAAGGACATCTGTATTGAGTTTTATTCCCTTTCCAAGAGCTATAATTATACGGGAGCCAGATGCGGCTTCCTGGTAGGAAATGAGCAGCTGGTACAAAACTTTAAAAAGCTTCGTTCCCAGATCGATTACGGAGCATTCCTTCCGGTGCAGTATGGAGCGATCGCGGCCTTAGACGGGCCGGAGGAAGGCATTTTTGAGCGCTGCAGGGAATACCAGAGAAGAAGAGATGCGCTTTGCGGCGGCTTCCGCAGGATTGGCTGGAACATTCCGGACAGCCAGGGAACAATGTTTGCCTGGGGAGAAATACCGGAAGGCTTTACAGATGATGTGGCGTTTGTAATGGAGCTTCTGGAAAAGTCGGGAGTTCTCTGCACGCCGGGAAGCAGCTTCGGAAGCCTTGGCCGGGGACATGTCCGTTTTGCATTAACCCTTCCGGTAGAAAAGATCACGGAAGCTGTACAGGCAGTGGCAGACTGCGGTATTTTGAAAAACAAGCAAGTTTGTAACAAATAAACTTGTGGCAAATAAATTTGTAACAAATTAGCAAGGTTCATTTTGTACATTTTTCCTCGACCCATTGCATTGACATCCTTTTGTAGTTTTAATATACTAGATTATACAATATCTTGTTGGTGAAATGAGATGTATACAATATTTGGCGTTTGCAAGTTACAGAAAGGCATGGTATGTAAAATGGGAAATGAACAGCAGAAGGATGATACTGCAAAATACGGAGAGATCTATCAGCCGTCCAGAAAGGTCATGGTGATCAAGAAGGATGGAAGCCTTGAGGCGTTCAATGTTCAGAAGGTAGTGGACGCTGTGGGGAAAAGTGCATACAGGGCACTTACCAAGTTTACAGAGGATGAAAAACAGCATATTTGTCAGTATGTTGTAGATAAAGTCAATGAGCTTGAGGAAGATCAGATCCCGATTCCCATTATGCATAATATCGTGGAAAGCGCGTTGGAAGAGGTAAAACCCATCGTGGCAAAAAGCTATCGGGATTACCGGAATTATAAGCAGGATTTTGTCCGCATGATGGATGATGTTTACAAAAAGAGCCAGTCTATCATGTATGTAGGGGATAAGGAAAATGCCAATACGGACAGCGCCCTTGTATCCACCAAAAGAAGCCTGATCTTTAATCAGTTTAATAAGGAGCTTTATCAGAAGTTCTTTATGACAACAGAGGAAATCCAGGCGTGCAGGGACGGTTATATTTATGTGCATGATATGTCTGCCAGACGTGATACCATGAACTGCTGCTTATTTGATGTATCCAGTGTTCTGACCGGCGGCTTTGAGATGGGAAATATCTGGTACAATGAGCCAAAGACCCTTGATGTTGCTTTTGATGTGATCGGAGATATTGTTTTAAGCGCTGCAAGTCAGCAGTACGGCGGATTTACAGTACCTGAAGTTGATAAAATACTGGAACCCTATGCGGAAAAAACCTATCAGAGAAGTTATGAAAGGTACAGAAAGCTGGCCATTGACGAGGAGACTGCAAGGGCAGAGGCTTATGCAGACGTGAAAAGAGAGTTTGAGCAGGGCTTCCAGGGCTGGGAATATAAATTTAACACCGTGGCATCCAGCAGAGGGGATTATCCCTTTATTACGGTAACGGCCGGAATTGGAACCGGACGCTTTGCCAGACTTGCTACCATTTCCCTTTTGAACGTAAGAAGAAAGGGACAGGGAAAGAAGGGCTGCAAGAAGCCTGTACTGTTCCCGAAGATCGTCTTTTTATATGATGAAAATCTCCATGGTCCCGGGAAGGAGCTGGAAGATGTATTTGAGGCAGGAGTGAAATGCTCCGCAAAAACCATGTATCCTGACTGGCTTTCCTTAACCGGAAAGGGATACATTGCCAGCATGTACAAAAAATACGGAAAGGTCATTTCCCCTATGGGCTGCAGGGCCTTTTTATCTCCCTGGTATGAGCGGGGTGGGATGCATCCGGCAGATGATAAGGATGTACCGGTTTTCGTGGGAAGATTTAATATTGGGGCTGTTTCCCTGCATCTTCCTATGATCCTGGCAAAGGCAAGGCAGGAAAGCAGAGACTTTTATGAGGTCCTTGATTATTATCTGAATTTGATCAGGCAGCTTCACATCAGAACCTACGCTTACCTGGGAGAAATGAGAGCTTCGACCAACCCGCTTGCCTATTGTGAAGGAGGTTTCCTGGGAGGGCACCTGAAGCTTTCCGATAAGATCAAGCCTGTTTTGAAGTCGGCAACAGCCAGCTTTGGCATTACCGCCTTTAATGAGCTGCAGGAGCTTTATAACGGAAAGTCCCTGGTGGAGGATGGTACCTTTGCCCTTGAGGTTTTAGAGCATATCAATCAGAAAATAGATGAATTTAAGGAAGCGGACGGAAACCTTTATGCGATCTACGGAACGCCCGCAGAGAGCCTGTGCGGTCTTCAGGTAAAGCAGTTCCGTGCAAAATACGGCATTGTTGAGGGCGTATCTGACAGAGAGTATGTTTCAAACAGCTTTCATTGCCATGTGACCGAGGATATCACCCCCATTGAAAAGCAGGATCTGGAATATCGTTTCTGGGAGCTTTCCAATGGAGGAAAGATCCAGTATGTGAAATATCCCATTGATTACAATACCGAAGCGATCAAGACCCTGATCCGCAGGGCAATGGATATGGGCTTTTATGAGGGAGTCAATCTTTCGCTGGCTTATTGTGACGATTGTGGTCATCAGGAGCTGGAAATGGATGTTTGTCCTGTATGCGGAAGTAAAAATCTGACCAAGATCGAAAGGATGAATGGGTATCTTTCCTATTCCAGAGTCCATGGGGATACCCGTTTAAATGATGCGAAAATGGCAGAGATTGCAGAAAGGAAGAGCATGTAGATTCATGAGATACCACAATATAACAAAGGACGATATGCTAAATGGCGACGGTCTCAGGGTAGTTCTATGGGTGGCAGGCTGTTCCCATTGCTGTAAGGAATGTCAAAATCCCATTACCTGGGATCCGGAGGGCGGGATTGCTTTTGACGAGGCAGCCAAGCAGGAGATCTTTGAACAGCTTGAAAAACCCTATATTTCCGGGATAACTTTTTCAGGCGGAGATCCGCTGCATGCGGCAAACCGCTATGATGTCAGAAACCTGATGGCCGAGATCAAGGAGAAATTCCCGGATAAGACAATCTGGCTGTATACCGGCGACTTATGGGAAAATATCATGCATTATGCGATCATGCAGTATGTGGATGTGCTGGTAGACGGAGAGTTTGAAATAGACAAAAAGGATAATAAGCTTCTCTGGAAAGGAAGCAGCAACCAGAGGGTGATCGATGTACAGAAAAGCTTAAAGCTTACGGATCCTTCAAACCCTGTATTGCACTGTGGCGATTATGCATAATGGATTGCGGAACGGAGAACAGATGGAAACAATTCAAATAAAGTATTTTACGGATAAAATAGACAAGCTGACTTACATAGATGGAAAGTCTGACTGGATCGACCTGCGCGCTGCGGAGGATGTTGATCTGAAAAAGGGAGAATTTAAGCTGATCCCCCTTGGGGTTGCCATGAAGCTTCCCGCAGGGTATGAAGCCCATGTGGTACCCAGAAGTTCCACCTTCAAAAATTATGGGATCATTCAGACAAACCATCAGGGAGTGATCGACGGTTCTTACTGCGGAGATAATGACCAGTGGCATATGCCTGTATATGCGCTGAGGGATACCCATATTTCATTAAACGACAGGATCTGCCAGTTCAGGATCGTAGAAAATCAGCCGAAGATCCTGTTTCAGGAGGTGGCTGCTCTTGATGGACAGGACAGAGGCGGATTCGGCAGTACGGGAAAACAGTAGGAATAAAGAAGGCGTTTTTGTTTCACAATAGAAAAGCAGGATGAAAAAAGAGGCTCCGGCAAAATGCCGGAGCCTGTCAGATTGTTAGCAGCCTAAGCCGAAATATTTGCAAAGTGCATTAAATAACTCGGAACAGCTATTGAAATTAAAACACATAGTTTCGTCCTCCTTATTTTTTTGTATTTGTATCAGCTGATTACAAAAGAATTGTAACAATTTTGTAACATTTATGCAATAGGAGATTTCTGGAAAAAGAAAGGATGATGGAAATGACGGGAATGAAGAATATCAGTAAGGCAGAGGTTCTTGTGCTTAAGGAACAGGTTGCATATCAGGAAGGTCAGGTGGTCAGCAAAACCCTTGCACAAAATGATGCCCTGAGCGTTACCCTGTTTTCTTTTGATAAAGGGGAAGAGATCAGCACCCACGCCTCAGGAGGAGATGCGTTTGTGACCTGCCTTGACGGCATGGGGGAGATCACTATTGACGGAGTAAAGTATGAACTGAAGGAAGGGGAGTCTATTGTGATGCCGGCGGGCCATCCCCATGCAGTATACGGTAAGGAACAGTTCAAAATGCTTCTTGTGGTGGTATTTTAGAAGCAGCCCGTATCTGCTTTTATCAGTCGATCATGATCAAATCCTGGCGTTTCGTGCAATAATGACATTTCTTAAATAAACGTATAAAAAACTCCTTCCAGAACATACTATGGGAAATAATGACATAGTATCGGAAGGAGTTTTTAGTATGAATGAACAGCCTTTAATGAGTACCTCCTTAGAACAGAACCTGGAATATATGAAAGAAAGAATGTGCCCGGATCTAAGCTTTGACGTGGTATACCGGGTGATAGAGATCGGCGGACGGAAGGCATGTATTTATTTTATTGATGGCTTCTGCAAGGATGAACTGATGGAAAAAATGCTGCAGTATTTTCTGGATCTAAAAGAGGAAGAAATGCCGGAAAATGCCTATGAGATGGCAAAAAGGACAGTTCCTTATGTAGAGGTAGATCTGAAGGAAAAATGGGATGACATTCTGTACAATATTTTATCAGGGGTGTTTGCGCTTTTTATAGACGGCTATGACAGATGTATCCTGATCGATTCCAGAACCTATCCGGCAAGAGGAGTGGATGAACCGGATAAGGACAAGACCCTTAGAGGATCCAAGGATGGCTTTGTGGAGACCGTGGTATGCAATACGGCATTGATCAGAAGGCGGATCCGCAGTTCCCAGCTTAGAATGGAAATGCTGAATGCAGGGAAAAGCTCCAGAACAGATATTGTGCTTTGCTATATGGATCAGCGGGTGGACAAGCAGTTCCTTCAAAAGATCAAAAAAAGAATTTCGGAAATTCAGGTGGATGCACTGACGATGAACCAGGAGAGCCTTGCAGAATGTTTATATCAGCGCAGATGGTTTAATCCCTTTCCCAAATTTAAATTTACAGAAAGGCCGGATGTGGCTGCAGCGCAGGTCCTGGAAGGGGATATTGTGATCCTGGTGGACAATTCTCCGTCGGCAATGATCATTCCCACATCCATTTTTGATATTATAGATGAGGCTGATGACTATTATTTTCCGCCGGTTACTGGAACCTACCTGCGGCTTACAAGATTTCTCATTGCGATCCTCACTTACCTTATGACGCCCACCTTTTTGCTTTTGATGCAAAATCCCAAATGGGTGCCGGAAGCCTTTGAGTTTATTATGATCAAGGATCCTATGAATATCCCCTTAGTTGCGCAATTCCTGATCCTGGAGCTGGCCATCGACGGACTAAAGCTTGCAGCCGTTAATACCCCCAATATGTTAAGCACCCCGCTGAGTGTTATGGCGGCGCTGGTGCTGGGAGAGTTTTCGGTAAACAGTGGATGGTTTAATGCGGAGGTTATGCTGTATATGGCCTTTGTGGCGCTTGCCAATTATACCCAGCAAAATTATGAGCTTGGTTATGCCCTGAAGTTTATGAGGATCATTAATCTGATACTGACAGCCATATTCGGGATCTGGGGGTATCTGTTTGCGATCCTGTTCTTTATCCTGTCCATCGTGAATAATAATACTTTATCAGATAAAAGCTATATTTATCCCCTTCTTCCGTTTGATGTCAGACAGCTTGCCAAAAGACTCCTTAGGCTTCGGCTTCCGGAGGCTAAAAAGTAATATACGATACAGCAGAAGTATGATATTCTGAAAAGAGAAGCTTCTGAAAGGAAATGAAAGACATGAAGATAAAAACGGTCAGAACCGATTATCAGACAGCCTTGTCGATGGCAGAAAATCGGCATAAGCTTCCTCAAAGACCCAATTTTCTGCTTCGGAAGGTGATGGCACTGGCATCTCTGGGAGAATTGCATAAAACACATTTTAAGGTAAAGCGGATCGGAATGGAAAAGCTTCCTGCAGGGGAACCCTGCCTGATCTTAATGAATCATTCCAGTTTTATCGACCTGAAGATTGCGGCTACCGTGTTTGCGGATCGTCCCTTTAATATTGTGTGTACCTCGGACGGCCTGGTGGGGAAAAGCTTTTTAATGCGGAAGCTTGGATGCATTCCTACCAACAAGTTTATTACAGACCTGGTACTGGTAAAGGATATGGTCTATGCGTTACATACACTGAAAAATTCGGTACTTTTATATCCGGAGGCAAGCTACAGCTTTGACGGCACGGCCACGCCGCTTCCGGAGAGTCTTGGAAAGTGCATTAAGCTTTTGAAGGTTCCGGTCATTATGGTAAAGACCTACGGGGCTTTCCAGCATGATCCTCTTTATAATAATCTGCAGCTCAGACAGGTAGACGTATCTGCGGATATTGAATATGTGCTTTCTAAAGAGGAGATTGCCCAAAAGGGGGCAAATGAGATCAGCGCCCTTATAAAAGAGAAATTTACTTTTGATAATTTCCGCTGGCAGCAACAGAACCGGATTTGTGTGAAAGAGCCTTTTCGTGCGGATTATCTTAACCGCGTGCTCTATAAGTGCCCTGAATGTGGCAGGGAAGGAAGCATGGAGGGACATGGCATCACATTAAGGTGTGAGAACTGCCACAAAGAGTATCAGCTTACGGAAGATGGTTATTTAAAGGCTGTGGATGGGGAGACCAGGTACAGCCATGTGCCAGACTGGTATCAGTGGCAGAGGGAATGTGTTTCGGAGGAACTGGAAAAGGAAAGCTATAAGCTGGAATGTGAAGTGGAAATTGGCGTTATGGTGAATTTACGATCCATTTACCTTGTGGGGAGTGGGATCCTGCGCCATGATGTCAATGGATTTGAACTGACCGGCTGTGAGGGGGCGTTGCATTATAGCCAGAAGCCCTCTGAATCCTACAGTTTGTACGCTGATTATTACTGGTATGAGCTTGGGGACGTGATCTGCATCGGTAATGCCAATATTCTGTATTACTGCTTCCCGAAGGATAAAAGGGTTTCGGTTGCAAAGGCAAGACTGGCGGCAGAAGAGTTGTATAAACGAAGAGCAAATGCAGCAAGAATGCAGCGTGGATAAAAATCATGTTTTGATATAGAACAGCCGGGATTAACTGTATGGCCGCCCGTTCCGCAAGGAAGGGCGGTTTTTTGTATTAGGATTTGACAAGACAGATACGGCTTGATATAATTACACTGTAATTAATTACAGTGTAATTGATATAAGAGGATGTATTTAAAGGACTGCAAGGAAGAGAGGAGGAATATGGCAAACAGAAATCACGAGCTAGATGAAAGGATTATACATGCGGCGTTTTCAGAGTTCCTGGAAAAAGGATACCGGGAGGCTTCTCTGCGGGAAATTGCCAAAAAGGCCGGTGTGACAGTAGGTGCGATCCAAACCAGATATAAGACAAAGGATGAGCTTTTTTGCAGCTTACTTGCTCCGTTTCTTTTTGAAATTGAAAAGGTATTTCAGTCGGTAAAGGATGAATATCATAAAGAAGCAGCAGAGGGACTGATCCATCACTTGGAAGGCTCCATGAAACAGGAATCAGAGGTAATCCTTCATTTAATATTTGATCATTATCAGGAGTCGGTTTTGCTTTTGTGTAAGAGCGCAGGAAGCAGCCTGGAAGGTTTTTTTGATAAGATCGTGGAAAGAAAAGTTTATGAGAGCGAAGCTTTTTTTGAAGAGCAGAAAGAGAAATTCTTTGATGAAAATTTGATGCGGATATTAATATCTTCACAGTTTTACAGCTATTATCAAATTGTGAACGGAGGTTATGAAAGGGAAGCGGCACAAGGGTATATGAATGCAGTGATGCGTTATCATTTTGGAGGATGGGCAGCGCTTTTAAATGCAGGAAAAGAAATGGAAGGAGAGGAACAGTTATGAAGTACAATGGTTTTTATTTCGCCTTATTTTCAAAACCCATGAAGAAGGTTTTAACAGAAAAATATAATAGGGAGTATGCATGTAAGATTATGAAGCAAAGCAAGGCTGTTTATCGCAAGCTGGTGGATGAGGCGGATGATATAGGAGCGGATAACCCTATGGCTTATAATGAGCTTTTTGCACTTGCTTTTGTGGCACCGTATCTTGCAAGTAAGAAAGAGATCCCGCCGGAAACCATACAGCTTATGATGGAGCGTTCCCTTTACTACATAAAATGGTATTTCTCCAGCACAGATTTAAATACGGACAAGGGGAAAAACATTAACAAAAAGAACATTATGAAATATGTGAAATGGTATACGCCTGAAAAAGAGGCAAAGTATCCCACTTCCTTTAAGGTTGATTTCGTAGGACAGCCACATGAAAATGCGTGCTATTACAGAATTACAAGATGCCCCATTTGCGCCTATTGCAAAAAAATCGGAGCAGAAGAAGTCATGCCGCTTTTGTGTGAACTTGATCAGGTCATGATCTCTCTCCAGCATGGTGTTCTGCACCGGGAACAGACGATCGCCGGAGGCGGCGATTACTGCGACTACTATATTACCGGTAATCGGGAAGCGTAATTACTGAAATTGCACCAGCCGCCAAGTGTTCTATGGGATAATCAAATGTGTGAACCTAGACACTGGCGGTACGGGCAAAACCGCACTCCTCCCAGAACTGGTGCTTTTGATATTATACAGCGGTTTGAAAAGGAATGCAAATAGCAGTAAGAATAAGCGTGTTATGAAAAAATAAAATTTTAATTTTCATTTTCCCGATTATCATAAAGGCAAGCCATTCGTTGACAGTGACAGAAATACACTTTATAATGGTAATGTAAAAAAGGCAGATGCCTTGACGTCATAATTGATCTTCCCACTTCTGGGAAATCATCACCCATAGTAGATACAATTTTATATGAGCAGCATTCCATGCTGATAGATAGCAATGAAGCAGCGAGATTTTGTAAACACGAATTATGATGACATAAAACAAGTATTCAGCATTTGGATCTGTATGAACATGGATTGTAACAGTTTAAGCCATATCCACCTTACGAAGGATGAGATGCTGAGTCCACATGACTGGAAAGGCAATATGGATCTGCTAAATATTGTGTTAGTGGGAATTACGAATGATATTCCAGATCATGAGGGAAAATATGAAATGCATCGCTTGATTGGAGCACTTCTCTCAAGCGAATTGAAAGAGCAGGAAAAATTAGATATCATAGAACATGAATATAATATCCCAATCAGCAATGAATTAAGAGAGAATGTGAGAATTATGTGTAATCTGAGTATAGGAATTGAAGAAAAAGCAACCGAGAAAACAAGTGAAAAATTTATTTTGAATATGTATAAAAAAGGTTATACATTGGATCAGATCGCAGACGTGGCAGAAACCAGCGTGGAAGTTGTAGAAGCAGTTATTAAGAAGAAAGAGCCTGCAATGGCATAGTAACAAGTAAATATACAGGATCAAGCAGGGATCAGTAAATGATTTCTGCTTTTTCATTTATTCGGGAGGCAGTCAGTGGCCGACCTTATGAGACATGACCATAAGAGATAAATGCAATAGGCAAAAAAAGCCAGAGAAAAAAATCAATAAGAATGAAGATAATAATTGGTTTGCAGGATAAAACCGCCCTTCCTGACAGGTGTCTGGAAAGGGCGGTTTTGCAGTTATTTAGCTGATATTTAAGATTTACAACGATCAAATTCAGGATTAAAGGCATAGAAATTCTTGGAATCCAATTTATCCTGTACGATACGAAGGGCTTCACCGAAACGCTGGAAGTGCACGATTTCACGGGCACGCAGGAAGCGGATCGGTTCGCAGATGTCACTGTCATGCACCAGTCTCAAAATATTATCATAGGTAGATCTCGCTTTTTGTTCTGCTACAATTTTATTAAAACAACTAAAAGAACCTATTGCAAGGTTCTTTTTTTATGCGGTTTATCAGCTCTTTGAGCTTATAAATAGTAACTATAAATTTATCATTACATTTATGGAGGAAATGAAATGAGTAAAGTAATTGCGATTGCAAATCAAAAAGGTGGCGTAGGTAAAACCACAACGGCCATCAATCTTGGCGTTGGACTGGTTCATCAGGGAAAAAGAGTTTTGCTGATTGACCTTGACCCACAAGGGAATGCGACCCAGGGACTTGGATTTGATCCAGATAGCCTGGACATAACAGTAACAACGTTGTTACGAAAAATGATAGCAAAAGACTATACATTTTTACATGACTTTGGAATTCTGCATCACGAAGAAGGAATTTCACTTTTGCCGGCCAATATTGAATTATCAGGTCTTGAGACAGAACTGATATCACTTTTCTTTGGCCGTGAGAAAATGCTGCATTTGTATTTAGAGATGGTAAAGGAAGATTATGATTATGTTATTATTGACTGTATGCCAAGTCTAAATTTGGTAGCCATAAATGCACTTGTAGCCTCTGATAGTGTAATCATTCCGTTACATGCGCAGTATTACTCTGTAAGAGGATTAGAACAATTATTACAGACGATAGGATCAGTTAGGGAAAGTGGATTAAATCCAGAGTTATCAATAGAAGGAATTCTGTATACTTGTGTAAATGACCGCACAACATCTTTCCGTGATATAAAGAAAATCATAAAAAATGCATACGGAGAGGAAATAAGAATTTTTGATAATTACATTCCTCGAAGTGTAAAAGCGGAGGAGGCCCCATCATACGGATGCTCAATTTATAAATATGATTATAGCGGAAAAGTGTCGGAAGCATATGAAGAGTTTACTATCGAGCTTCTTGCAGCGGAAAGGGGTTAAGGTATGGGTGTAAAAGGATTTAGTGTAATGTCACTTGGAAGTGCCAAGATATTTGAACCGGAAAAGGTAGGGTACCAGGATAGCATCGACATTATAAAGGATGAATTACAGAAGACCAGGAGATCTTTTATTAAGATTGGATGGTATTTAAAGCATATCCGGGAGCAGGAATTATACCGGGAAGAAAATTATCAAAATATATTTGATTTTGCCTATGATAAATTTCATTTATCTCAGCCGTCAGCAAATAGATTTATTCAAATTTGTGAAGAGTTTTCGGTTAATCACAACTCTCCGGAACTGGATCAGCAATATGCTGATTATAGTGTTTCACAACTTTTCGAGATGTTGCCTATGACATCAGATCAAAAAGAGAAGGTTTCTCCGGAGATGACAGTTAAGGAAATGCGTCAAATAAAAAAGGCTGATAAACATAAAATAGATGCAGAGCAAGAAGAAATACCTGGTCAGACATCCATTGAAAGCGATTTTCCAGAATATCTGCCAAAGGGAACAAACGATACGGTCATAGATGGTGAGTACCAGGAAGTTGCAGAAAAAGAAAATGATATATATGCGACGTCGTATACACAAAGTGCCTTTGATAAGAAACCGGAAAGGCACAATATAGAAATGGTATCTGATGAGGATACGGAGATATCCGATCCAGAACAGCTGGTACAATTACCATTGCTGAAAAATAATGATCAGCGTAAAAAATGGTTGGTAAATTATAGGGAATGGGGATTATGGTATAGGGATGAGCACATTGATGTTAATTATTATAAATATGATTTTGATGATGGTAGCCGTCTTATTGTTGCCGAGTACCCACAGCGAATGGGTTATTGGAAAAATAAAAAAGAAGATGAGTACCGCTATCACTTGCTTGAAAAAAACAGAAAGGGATACAAAGGATCTTATGATCAGCAGTATATGCCAAGTACGGACTCGGAGACATATTTGATAGAATTTTTAAAGAATGTTCAGAATAAAAGGTGAATTAGAGGTACATATAGCTATATATTGCAATCGCATAATATATAGATCCTGTGGAAACCTCCAACATTTCTACAGGCAAGAGGGGGAGCTTAGTGCTTCCCCCTCTGTTTGTAAGGTTGAAACACCTGTACCATAATGGTCAAAAGAAACTGTAAATCTGGTAACAGCGGCGCACATCACGGATATGCCATAAAGCCTCCTGTCTGATTGGACAGGAGGACGAAAGGAGGGCAGATCAGGAATGTGACAGGTAGGTGGCCAAACTGTGGATCAAATGATGTAATTTCATTTTAATAACAAGCAAATATCACAAGAACCAAGCAGTAGGTCGGTACAGATTTACTGCTTTTTCTTTTATCCAGGAGCTAGGAGGCAGTCTATAGTGGCTTGCCTTTTGTTGTACAAAATGGAGGTAATCTATGGCAGTAAATATTATAACTCTTAAAAACAAATATCCAACTAAAACGGAAAAAGAACTTTATATGCAGTATGGTTACTATCCGGTCGAATGGATCAACACAGATGCTGGACTGATTATCCGCTATGCAGTTTGCTATAAAGAGAAAGGGCAAAGAAAGCATTACCCAGAGCAAATTAAAATAGCGGAAAGAGATATTAATTATAAAGATGGCTTTCTGTTTGATACAATGACGGAAACAATTAAAATATTCTGTTACTCGGATCTCAATCTTCTTAACCTAATTATTGCAAGAGGAAAAGAACTCGGATTTAGTGAACTATAAAATATAAATATCAAAAAAATAAGGGGGATATTTTTTTGAACGAAAAAATAAATTATAAACATATTTGTGCAGAAGATACATACATTTTTTCTTACACACAAATGCCGGACATCCTATTTGAGGATGCGTTTTCCGGACTGGCATTGGAATGTAAGGTGTTATATTCGTTTATGCTTAGGAGAATTTCATTATCCAAAAAAAATCATTGGATAGATGAGAATGGAGATGTGTATATTCATTTCCGGACAGATGAAATAATGAGCAAATTTTCCTGTTCAAATAAGACCGCAGGGAAATTCCTGAGTGAGCTTGAAGAGATTGGTTTGATTGAAAGGAAAAAACAAGGACAAGGTAAACCCGATATAATATATGTGAATAAAATTAATATTATTGAGGATCCAGAAGATATATCCGACATGGATAATAAGGAGCCGGAACTTCCGATTGAAAATCTTGGGTATCCTTCGGCAGATAAGAGCGGAGATTATGGGAAAAACAGGGCTTTTCCAGAAGTGAAAAATTTACACTTCAAGAAGTGTAAAAATTACATGTCTGGAAGTGTAGAAAATACATCTCAAGAAGTGAAAAAAGTACATGCAAGTTATAAAGATAATAATTATAAAGATATAGCTATATCCTCCTCTACAAATTTAGCTATAAGGGAACATGTGCGCATTTCGGAAGAGGAGGAGGAATACTATATGCACAAATTTGATTATCAGATAGCTGCACAGAAGTATGGAGTTCAAATTGTAAAGGCAGTATTTGATGAGGTTGTGTATAGAAATTCCAAATATCTTGATCTGCTTTCTGCAGAAATGTTTGCGAGAATTTGTAAGGCGGTATATAAAAGCAGAGATCCGATAGTTTCTATGAGTGGGTTTGTTGGTTGGTGCCTGGATCAAATTGTAAAATCCCCTCATCAAAGCAGGGATCTGCAAGGAAAGCCAAATCAATTTAATACCTTTATGCAGCGTGGTTATGATTTTGAGGCGTTGGAGAGGGAATTGGTGAGTAACTAACAGCTACAAGAGCTGCATGCAAGGAGGGGTGTAAATGCCCCTCCTTACAGCGTTGGCACCCTATGCAGATATGCCCAATATATACCAAATAACATATTGGCCTACATCTAACACAGGAGCATATTTGCCTACAGGGAATACTTGTACCAAGCGGATCAGCAAATATACAGCACATAAAAAACGATGATATTTGTGCACGGCATGCACTACGGACAAATACGCACGCAGAGAAAAAATGTTAAGAAAAAGTTTCATAAGACCTCCTAAAATAAGTGTGAATATGGTGTGAATAAGGGGAAAAAGTGGATAAAATAAAAAAATTAGAAATGCGCAATTATTGACTGATAATTGGCGTAAAATTTTACTCGATTTGCTTTTGAGCTTGTTTTTTGACTATTTATTGATTATTAGAAAATAAAAAAACCAGCTAAGGAACATGACTGGTTCAACTTAACTGGCTGTACTACAACTTTAATATTACAACATATATTACAATACTATAATACGTCATATTGAGTTATAAAGCAACTATTTTTTATAGTTTAATATGCTTATAAGCATTAAGGATGCTGTCTGGCATCCTTTTTATTTTGTCAGAAGAAGGAATGATATGGTTCAAGTAAGGGCACCGGATTTTGAAGTTCATATAACAGGGCACTTCATATAAGACGAGGAGGTGAAATAGAAATGAGTGTGTCGGATGACGCCACTAAAGAGGCATTTGAAAAAATGGAAAAGGGATCGCAAGGCATTGCCAGAGGAATGGTTAGGGCTGTAGAAGCATTGCCACATGTAATTACAGGAGTTGTATTTGTAATACAAGCTCCTGTATTGACAGCAGAAAAGGTAATGAAAGTTACAGGACGTTTGTTAAAAAATCCAAAGTACTCTAAACAAAATGTCAGTATAGCTGAACTTGAAAAAAATTCAGATGTGAAGAAAGTTGAAAGTGCGTTGGAAAAGGATGTGATGAAGCATTTTGACAATGCCTGTAAAAAGTATGGCGTGACATATACTGCAGTAATGAATAAGAAGGGAAAAACACCTACTTATTATGTTTTCTTTAAAGGGAAAGAAACAGAAGTGATCGAGCAGTGTATGAAAGAAGCGTATAAGGAATATATGGAGGGACGAAAAAGACCCAGAATATCAATCAGAGCTAAACTGGATTTTTTTCGTAAGCAGGTAAGAGCGAGGGATCAGGAGCAACAAGATCAAGCAAAGGAAAAATATTATCATAAACCTGATCCGCAACGTTGATAGAATAGACAAGGTAGGTGATAAATATTATTGAAAAAATAAAGCAGCAGTATGAGAATTTTAAGGAAAAACCAATAAAAGAAAAGATCATTTTGGTTGCACCATACGTTGTGATCATGCTGATTTGCTGCCGACTACTTGAATTATATAGGTTATGTTCAGGAAATTTTGTAATGATCATTAAAAATGTATCCTATTTGTATCGTAGTCTTCCCAATTTTACATTTTCGGATCTGACATATGGAATTTTGATGGGCTATTTCTGCACAAGATATTTCAAGTGGGAACTCAATCGCAACAAAAAGAACACTCGTAGGGGAGTTGAGTATGGATCAGCACGATGGGGAACGGCAAAAGATATAGCGCCGTATATAGATCCTGATCCATTTCATAATATCATTTTATCAAAAACAGAGAGGTTGACATTAAACCCTAAAATGAAAAAGTTTTCATTAAATCGAAATAAAAATACAGTAATATATGGAAGCTCTGGATGCGGAAAAACATATTGTATGGTGAAGCCTAATTTAATGCAGTTGCAGGGATCATATGTAGTGACTGATCCGAAGGGAACTCTTTTGCCAGAGACCGGAACTCTCTTTGCCAAAAAGGGCTACCGGATTAAAGTATTTGATACTATTGATATGAATAATAGTATGAAATACAATCCTTTCCGGTACATCAAAACACCAAAGGATATATTGACTTTGGCTACAACATTACAAAAGAATTTGAAACCTAAAGATGCAGGGCCAGCAGCGGATCCCTTTTTTGATCAAGCAGCTCTTTTATGGCTGCAGGCGGTTATAGGGTATATCTGGTATGAAGCACCGAAAGATGAGCAGAATATTCTTACGTTATTGGAATTTCTTGAAGCGGATGAAGCGAGAGAGGATGATGAAAACTATAAAAACGCAGTTGATTTACTCTTTGAAGATCTTGAAAAAAGGGATCCTCGACATTTTGCGGTGAAACAACGTAAGAAGTACAAAAAAGCCGCAGGAAAAACAGCAAAATCAATTTTAATTACCCTTGGAGCTATGCTGTCACCCTTTGATATTCCGGAAGTGGCAAGAATTGTTTCGGACGATGAACTTGAAATAGATACATATGGTGATCCGGGACAGAAAACAATTCTTTATGTTATTATTTCGGATACGGATGAAGCCTTTAATTTTCTGCCATCTATATTGTTTACACAAATGTTCAATGTCTTATGTTTCAAGGCAGATAAGGAATACAAAGGGAAGCTTCCAACTCCCGTACAATTTATTCTGGATGAATTTGCACAGTTCCAGATTCCAAACTTTAAAGTTCTAATTGCAACCATAAGAAGCCGCTTAATATCTGCTATGATCATTTTGCAGACCAAAAGCCAGCTAAAAGATAACTATAAAGATGCAGCAGAGACTATTATAGGAAACTGTGATACCTCTGTTTTTTTGGGTGGAAAAGAGGAAAGTACACTTGAAGGGTATGAAAAGTCATTGGGTGATGAAACAATTGATACATCAAATGATAGTAAAACATATTCTCAAAATGAAAGTACCGGTATAAATTACCAAAAACTAGGGCGTAAACTGATGACACGAAGTGAGATAAAGACTTTGGACAGGAATAAGTGCATAGTTGATATTTCAGGTCTGCCACCATTCCTTAGTGATAAGTATCCAACCCATGAGCATCCAAATTATAAATACCTTGCAGATTATGATGAAAAAAATCTGTTTGATTTTAAAAAGTACAGGAAAAAGCAAAAGAAAAAGGAATATAATCTGCAGGCAAAGCTGAAAAGGGGGGATGTGTATAAAGTGTTCATGGCATAGATAAGTAATAAAATGAAACCATATAACAGTAAATTTTTAAGAGCATATGCGACGTCGCATATGCTCTTTTCAATCAAAAGGAGGAAAAAATGGCATTTTTTGACACTGTAATTAAATTTGCTTCAATGGCAGTTGTTGCATTTGGAGGAGGCGTTGCAATTTCCGGATTGGTAAATTATGGAGAAGGAAAAAGTCAACAGAATGCGGGAAAGCAGGATGAGGGCATGAGCAAGATCGTGGGTGGAGGAATAATCATAGCCGTAGGCTTATTCTTGGTACCACAATTACCCTCTCTTTTTACACAAGTATAAAAGAAAAGGAGAATGTAAATGAGCGAATTTTTAGATGGCTTATTACAAAAACTTTTAGAGGAAATGTATCAGGGATTATGGACGTGGACGAGTAAAATGTATGACCTCATGCAGGGGACACTCTCTAGTGGCATTACAAAAAGTCGCAACCTGGTAGGGCAATCACCGCAGAGCTGGAATAAAGTAGCATATGACTTTGTGAAAGGGGTGGCTGAAGATGCAGCCATCCCCATAGCCGCCTGCATTTTAACCTTTGTATTTTGCTGGCAGATTATCAGCATGGTACAGGAAGGAAATCAAATGCATAATATTAAGCCTGAAACAATGGTGATATTGATGATTAAACTCGGAATTTGCATTTTAGTATGCAGCAAGTCCTTTGAAATAGTGAATGGATTGTTTGATATTGCAGACTGGGGTATAAACCACATTCCATATTCTTTTTCAGCAGAAGAAGGAACAGTTTCTTTGGAAGATATAGCCCCTCGGGAAGTGGAACGATATGATTTTGGAATGGTAGTTGAGATGCTGGGAAACGGATTGCTTACGCTAATTGCTATTTTAATTACATATGTACTTAGTATAGCTATATATATTCGTGTGAATATTTGGTATCTGGAACTGCTGATCTATGCATCAGCAGCGCCCATTCCACTTTCAACATTTATGAACAAAGAGTGGGGACAGGTGGGAACAAATTATCTGCGAAAGATGCTTGCTATGTCTTTTGAAGGTTTTTTTATGATAGTTGCTTTCTCTTTATACGGAGCTCTGGTAGGGCATGCGACGCAGCTTACGGCCTCATATAGTTATTTAATGGCTATGGCTACAAATATTGGATGCGGTGTAGCCCTGGTGATACTTTTGAGTAAAACGGGAAATATTTCGGCATCTATCTTTAATGCGCACTAGAAGGGGGAGATCAATTATGGCCTATGTAAATTTGACCAAGGACTTTTCCGAGGTAAAAAGGACGATATCTGGTTTGGGGTTAACCAAAAGGCAGCTTGTAGCATTTGCATCGGGAGCCGCCGTAGGAATTCCGGTATTTCTGCTTTTAAAGCCGCATTTTGATATTACGATCTGTACAATAGTAATGGCAATGCTGGTGCTTCCAATCTGTTTTGTTATTTTATACAAAAAAGATGGTGCGTATATGGAAAAACGCATTAGGTACTGGTATGAAACGCATTATATCAGAAATACGGACAGACCATACAGAATTGACAATTTATATGATCTTATGATTGAACAAAAACGGATAAAGGAGGAGGTTGAAAAAATCGTGTTTCGGGGAATGCAAGAAAAGGAAATAGAACAGATAAAAGCATCCGGCCAAGTGCAGGAAGTGAAAATCGGAAAGCATAAAAAAATATATGTTCCTCTCGCTGGAAAAATAGATAAGCAGACCAAGAAGGAACTGGAACGCATGGTGAGAAAGTCAAAATTAAAAGGTGAGATTCCGGAAAGTGCACAGGACACTATCCCTTATAAAATTCCATATCCTGATGGGATTTTTGAATCTGCAGATGGATATTACACACAGACAATAGCATTTTCGGATATTACATATCAGCTTCTTGATAATGATCCTAAAAATATGTTATTCGAAAGATGGTGTAGAATGATCAATTATTTCGACCCGGACATTCATTTTCAATTCAATTATGCAAATATGGAAATGGACAAAGGGGAATATGCAAAGGAATTTTTGATAAAACCCCAGGACGATACGTTGAATGCAGCCAGAAAAGAATATTCTGAAATGCTGATCCATCAATTTGCAAAGGGCACGAATAACCTGAAAAAGGAAAGGTATTTAACCTTTGGAATTAAGGCTTCTGATTATAAAACGGCAAAAACAAAATTGGGAAAGATCTGCAAACAGCTTGAAAAGCATTTTAAAAAACTGGGTAGTAAATGTCATGTCATGGATGGGTATGAACGCCTGGAACTGCTTTTCAGAATATTTCATCCGGCCACAACCGAAAGACTTTTATGGAATTTTGACATGCCGGTGAAAACAGGTCTTTCAAGCAAGGATTTTATTGCGCCAAGCAGCTTCTCTTTTAAATCAGGGCCTGAACTGAATGCGACAAAATATTTCAGATCAGGAGATCGTGTTGGTGCGGTATCATACATAAAAATTAATGCAAGCGATATGGAAGATCGCATTATCTCTGATATTTTATCCTTAAATTCTAATGTATGGGTATCTATTCATGCAGATACTTTACCCAGGGATAAGGCCCTGCAAATGGCGAAGGATAATATTTCAAGTATCCAGAGTATGATTATTAATGAACAAAAAGACGCAGTAAATAAAGGTTATGATATGGACTTGCTGCCACCCGAATTAAAGACTTATCAGGATGCCGGGGAGAAGTTATACCATGACCTTCAACGTAAGGATGAGCAGATGTTTAATAGTGTTATCACGATTGTACAGACTGCTGCAACGAGAAAAGAGCTTGAAGATAATATTTTTGAACTGTCCGGGATCCTTACGCCATATCAGTGTAAACTGGTACGCTTAGATAACCGACAGGAACAAGGATATATGTCTTCACTTCCTCTTGGGAATAACAGTATCGAAGTAAGGAGGACATTTACAACCACAGATTTGGCTATTTTCATTCCGTTTACAACAAAGGAACTATATACAGTAAATGGACAATATTACGGTATGAATAGTTTGAGCAATAACGTCATCATGGTGAACAAAAAGCAGTTGGTCAATCCAAACAGCCTGGTATTCGGAATGCCGGGATTTGGAAAGACCTTTTTTGTTAAGAGGGAAATTCTGGATATTTTTCTAAAAACAACAGATGATCAGCTGATCATCGATCCGGAAGGAGAGTATAAGTGGCTGGTAAAGTTGCTTAAAGGCCAGACAATAAGGATTTCGTTAAGCAGTATGATACATATTAATCCTATGGAAATTGACCTTTTTGCGCAGAACGATGAGGACAAGGAGTATGATCCGATTGCTTCAAAATGTAATTTTATTGTATCCATGTGTGAATTGATCCTGGGGAACAATGCGCATTTGGGTAAAAAGGAGATTGCTGTTATAGATGAGGCCTGCAAAAATATTTATTACCGTTTTGCAGAAAATCCCGTGCCCGAAAAAATGCCTATTCTTCAGGACTTGTACCATGAGCTACGCAATATGAGAGGTGAGAAGAAATTAATAGGCATGGATTTGTCAATCGCATTGGGGAGATATGTAAATGGTTCTTTATCATATTTTAACCACAGAAGTAACATAGATATAAACTCCCGTTTGGTATGCTTTGATCTTAAAGAAATGGATGCAAATCAAAGAGACCTTACTATGTTGATTATTCAGGAAACAATTTGGGATCGAGTAAAGGCAAACCGTGAAAAAGGAAGATTTACCTGGGTAGACATTGATGAATTTCATCTTTTACTGAGGAACCCTCTTACAGCTGCCTACAGTGTGGAAATATATAAAAGATTTCGTAAATGGGGTGGTATTATTTGTGGCATTACACAAAATATTAAAGATCTTTTCCGGAGTCCTGAAATTCAAAATATTCTGGACACAACCAATTTTATTGCCATGTTAAATCAAAGTGGTGATGATGCAAGACTTCTGGCAGAACATTTGGATTTATCTGAAGAAGAGGAAGGATATATTAAATCGGGAGAACCAGGAAAAGGATTACTCTGGGTTGAAGGAACAAAAGTTCCGTTTGAAGATGAATTTCCGAAAAACACGATCTGCTATAAGGTAATGACCACAAAGCCTAATGAACAGATCCGGAAAAAGAAAGCAGAGTAATATATCGGAAAGGAGGAAAATTTGGAAAATTCGGAAGTGCCTCGGAAAAACAGAAACCAAAAACTGAATGCAGGGGATAAGAATAAGCAGTTTACTCCTTCAGGATCCGCAGCACAGCATAGCAGGGACACTGACCAGCAGTATCGAAATAATCATAGCAACCAACAGCTCCGGGAAAATCAGGAACAGGAAGTATACAGAAGTGAAGAAAGGAAGCACAGTTATCAGCATACAGATCAGTCTTTTAATGAGCAGAGAGATCAATATGCAGAACATGCTTTAAACGATGCAGCCATTGCTCCGAGTACTGAGACAATGGGAGGATATTATGGAAGTGATTACCAGCAGGCTGATTATGACCAAGGAGTAGATCAGGATAATAATTATTATCAAAGATACGTGAAGGCAGATGATCACACAAATATAAATGCCGCAGCAGGGCATTCGGAATCTATTTTCAGTGCATCTGATCTGGAGCTGGCAGATGCAACAGAAAATTATCTGCCCCCCAAAAGCAAGTCTTTTGAGGAAAAACTAGGAAAAATAGATACAAAGAAAAAGAAAGTACAGAAAGAAATACATAGGCTTGAAACAGACAAGCTTCAATATCGAAATTCCTATAAGATTTGGAAATACCGCTTGGTTAATGAAAAGCATGCCGGAGAAAAGCTGAAAACAGAAAGTTGGCACTCGGGTAAAGGCGCATTTGAACGAATTCATCGAAATACAACCATAAAGTCATTTGGAAGGCTTAAGCTACGGGGAGAGCAAATTGCATATACGCCCAGGAAACATAATCGTAAGGTAAAGAAGGAAGAACGTAAAAAGGATCGTAGAGATATTGCAAACAGACGGCTGAAAGAAGATCTGCGTTCAAGAGCACTTGGAAATGATGTTGATGGAGATGATACTTCTGAAAAACTAAGGCGCAAGAGCAATCAATTAAGTAGTGGTTTGAATTATGCTACAAAAAGAAATATCAGAAAGCTCAAACATGAATTTGATGGATACGGAAGATTGAAGTATCAAACAGCCAGGATGAATGCGTTGGAAGCAAAGCGACAGCTTATTTCCTATAAATCCGGAGTAGACCTGCAAAGAAGAAAAGCAGAAGAGGCAGCTAGGCAAAATTTGATACGAGAACAACAAAAAAAGAAGATAAAAAAGGAGATGGTACAAAATTATAAAAAGGAATACGGAAACTATCTTACCAGAAGCCGGAATCAGCATAAGCTCAAAAAGGTAAAGAAAAAAGAACGGAGAATGGCTAGGAAGCGGGTTAAAACACTTCTGGCCTCCGGATTAAGTCTTTTACTGATTTTGGTATTAGTTTTTTTACTTATCATGTTTTTTATAGCGATGCTTCTCAATATGTCAAGTGAATCTTACGTTAACAGTACAAGCCAAAATGATTATGACACAATGACGTCTGTTACGGAATATTTCCGTGAAAAAGAAGCGGAGCTAGAAGAATACATACAGCCGGAAAATCTGGAACCAATTATCGCCGAAGAAGAACCGGATATAGAAATTTATGAGTACATATATGAGCTGGATGATATCTGCTTTGATGCGAATACGCTTGTGGCTTACTTGTCCGCGCGGTATAACGAATTTAACCTAGATATGGTAAAGGCTGACCTGGATGAAATTTTTGAGCTATATTATCAGCTGTCATATGAAATCAAAATGGAATACCGGGAAATACCGGATAAGATTGTTCCGATCTGCTATGTTCGACTGGAAAAAGCAGATTTTTATGATTTATTAAAAAAAAGAATAGAGGATGCTGCAAAGCAGGGGCAAATGGATAATTTTTATCTAACTGGAAACGGACAGCAGGTGTATGGCCCGGTAATGGATCTTGATTGGCGAAAAAAGATCAGCAGTAATTTTGGAGAGCGTGTTCATCCTATCACAAAGGAACGAAAGTTTCATAATGGGGTAGACATTGCGGTACCAACGGGAACTGCACTCTATTCTGCTGTAAATGGGACGGTAATAGATTCGCATTATTCCACTTCGGCAGGAAATATGATTACAATTCAGACAGAAACGGGATGGAAAGTGACTTTTATGCACATGGATTCCAGAGTAATTTCACAGGGAGAAAAAGTAAAACAAGGGCAACTGGTTGGATATAGCGGAAATACAGGGAATAGTACCGGGCCTCATCTTCATTTGGAAGTGAAAAATGCAGAAGGAGAATATGTAAATCCTATATTTATAATTCCATTTTCAACACTTGAAGCATCGGAAACTTATTAACAGGGAGGAATATTATGAAGAGTATAGAAAAACTCGAAGCAATGGTCGAAAAAAAGCGGGCAGTAATTGAAGCAAAACAACGTTCTTTGAAAAAAGATATTGAGAACCTAAAATCTATGGAAAACGAGATTAAAATGCTCAAGGGCGAGGTTTTCAGGAAAGATGTCAGTAAACTGGATCTTTCGGCGGAGGAATATGATCAGTTTAGAAAATATGTTTTATCCAGTAGAAGTAGTTTACTTGAAGTAATTAATCTTCTGGCAGATGAGGGACAGAAGAAGGAAGGAGAAAAGCTTGAATAAAAAGAAGAAAATGATAGCAGCTTTATCTATTTTCTTTGTTGCTCTGGCTTGGCTAGTTACTGCAGGAAGCGTGTTTTATTTTTTTCATTTGAAGGCGCCTAAAATGGAAGCAGAAAGAGATGCTGAAAACCAGATCCAAGAAGATCGTGAAGCATATATAAAACCGGATATGATAAAATCGGATGCGATAAAACCGGACATGTCCCAGGCGGATATAGAAGAGGAAGATAAAAAAACTGTACCATTAATTGAAGAAGCGATACATTTGACAGATGTATATGCGGAAGAAGGAGATTATGTCTCCTTTTTTTGTTATGATCCTGAAGCTGTGAAGTACCAGTGGGAAATATATAATGTCCAAGAAAAACAATGGGAAATAATTGAAAAGTCAAATAAAAACCAAATAAGGGTACAAGAAAAGCAGGATGAACTTCAAAGACAGATAAGTGAAATTTCTTTTCGGGCACAGGAAGATCTAAACGATCTTATGATTAAATGTACAGTTACGCTGCTTGATCAACAGGAAAGATCAGAAACTGCGTCACTCTTTTTGCTTACAAAGACTATATCTAAGATAAGAGTAGAAGACCAAACATATGATATAGATTGTTATGTCAGTGCAAGAGAGCTCCCGGTGTTAGTAACATATGAAGATGGAACAGAGGATTGCATTACCGGATTAAATAATCTGTATTTTATCAAATTGGAAGAAAAAAAAGAACAATCCCAAAGTGTGTCCGGGAATTATGTTGAGACAACAATTACTACTTCAACAGAAGATATGTATATGCATACAGGGGAAGCACAGGAGATTACGATACGCTATCATCCTCAAAATAAAGAATATATAGAGGAAAAGTGCTTGATAGAAGGAAAAGATTTACTTCCTCCGACGATATCTGATGTTTTCATCAGTCCATTTGAGGTAATAAGTGAAGACAAGCCTGTATGCTTATCTATTTCCATATCGGCAGATGATAATGATACTCCATACCCCTATCTTGAATATGCTTTTTTATATGCAGAGCAGATACCTAGGGATGACGATTGGAACCGAAAAGCAAATTTTGATGTAACAATTTCCAGAAATGGGACATATATCGCATATTGCAAAGATCAGGCGGGGAACATTGCTACTTTGGAAAAGGAACTTATTGTGGTAGATGCAAAGCCGCCCCGTATCAATGATGTATCGTTACAGGAAAATGAATGGTGCACAAGCAACACTATTCTGGTATCAGCAGATGACGCATCAGATATTACTTATCGGTTTAAACATGAAAAAGGTACCTGGACAGATTGGCTTACTTATAGTGAATATGTGGCTGATCAAAATGGAAAATGGATAATTCAAGTTAAAGATGCAGCGGGCAATATTTCGGAGACAGAAATTATAATAGACAATATTGATCATGATGCCCCTGTTATTAAATGTATCACAATAAAAAAATAAAGGGAGACGCAAAAATGAAGAAGAAATATTTATATGGAGTTTTAATGGCATTTATGCTTGCTTTTATAAGCAATGAAAATGTATATGCATCAGATGACGGGCAGGAGTATATCACGATATCCGTGGAAGCTGAAGATGAAAGTGGTCATCTCCTATATGCTTTGGATACTGATGAACCGGGAGCTTTTTCATCCTCAAATGAATTTTCTGTACCTGCCGGTACAAGTCATACTATTTATGTTAAAGATGCAGCGGGCAATATTTCATCACAGGAATTTACACCAACCGTCAGCACAGACACTGCTCCTGATATGAGCGTTTCCGATGCCGGGGAGAAGGACAGCAGAGAAAGGCGGGTCAATATAGATGTGACCCTAGGAAATGAAACAACTAAAAGTGATTATAATACTGTCCCGGTGTCTCCAGCCGAGGAAGGGCAGGGAACGGTATATGATCAGCTGACAACTTCTGCATCAGATAACGATGCCCAAAAACTGTTTTATACAGTAACAACAAAGGATGGAGAAGTTTTTTATCTTATAATTGATCAGTCTTCAAATAGCGATAATGTTTATTTACTTGACCAAGTTAAAGTTTCAGATCTGCATGCCATGGCAATACAGGATACGGGCGAAATAAATACAAAGGGATCAAATTCTCTGCTCAGTGCACTTAATTCGGGTAATGATGACACATTACTTGAAAATATCGAGGAAACTAATGGGAATACCGATAAAAGCAGCAAAAAAAGCAATACAACAGCAAGCGGTATTGTAGTTTTGCTTATAGTCGCACTGGTAGGTGGAGGATATTATTATCTGAAAATATACAGAAACAAACGGGATGAGCAGATGGATCTTGTTGATGCTCCGGATAAAGATGATTTTGAAATTGAGGATGATGACGATGGCGAAACAGTTGATTTTGGATTAGATGATGACTATCAGGAACAGGTTATGTCAGAATTGCTATCCGGTGATGAAATAGAGAAAGATCAAGAAGAAAGTAAAGAGGAGCTTCCTGAAAAATATGCGACGTCGCATATGGAGCGAGAGCAGTCAGATATAGACATTTTTGCATCTGATGAAGAACCGGATGAATATGATGAAGATTTAGACGCACCAGAAGAGGAGGAGTAAAAGAGAATGAAAAATATAAACATGAAGGAACTTTTTAAGAATAAATATTTTTTACTGGGTGCTGCGGTTTTGGTTGCAATTATTATTTGTGCCATATGCATACCTAAGGCTTTGCTTGCAAAAGAAAAAGATAAAGGAAACACAGAAGAAAGCGTAATATCTTATGAAAATGAAGTGGAACAAAAATTAGCTGATCGTACAATGGCGTACTTAGACAGCTATATTGAATTGCCGGTAGCGACAAAAAATGAGCTGGCGGATGCTGCGGTACAAAATTATCGTATAGTTATGGCGTCTGGAACAGATACAATTACAGATGAAATTACGAGGGCTATCCAGGACAGATTGCGTAGCTCCATGCTGGCATTGATCGAAAACTCGGATCAATTATCAGAAGAAGATCTTGAGGGCTTATCTGCTGGTATTACAGAAATTATCTGGGATGTTGTACTTGGACAATTACAGCAGTATGTAGATACAGCAGATGTGGGTAGTTCAAAAGAAAATTATGATTATTTAATTGAAAGTCTGCAAAAGCAGATTGAAGATCTACAAAAGCAGAAGACAAAAGTTTCCATAAATGCAAGAATTAATTCCTATGGTAATCTTGATCCGGAAGCATTAAGTGAGGAAGAATTACAGCTCTTGGCAGAAAAAATGGGTGTATCAGTACCAGAAATTATAGATATGATTAATAGTGCCACAACTCGGACAGATAAAGATTTGGTAGATAAATTGGAAAAGGAGCTTAACGAGCTGCGCAAAGAATTGCAAAAGGAAATACAACAGGAAATTTCAACCTCTGAGCGCCAGACCCAGACAACCACTAATGGGAAAGATGGTAAAGATGGAATTGATGGGAAAAATGGAAAGAATGGAACAGACGGTAAGGACGGAATAAATGGAAAGGATGGAAAAGATGGATCAGATGGTAAAACCACATACATTGGCTATGCAGATGATCCAAGTGGAACAAATTTTTCTTTAACCCCAACTGAAACATCTAAGTATGTTGGGACATGTATTACTTTGGAAAGTACACAACCAACGGATTATGCTGCATATAGTAATTGGCAGGAATATAGAGCATATGTAATAACGGCTACTACAGATGATAGTGGGGTTACTACAGTTCACATTGATTAGAAAAAGTGAGGAATGATATGAAAAGAAAAACAGGATTAGTTATTTTGACCTGTATGTTACTTGGCTTTGGCTGTTTGCTATTTACGGTTCCGGTATTAGCTGATGGCATGAAAAGTAGAGGAATATTTATTTTTCAACAGGGATCGGCTGCATTTTATTCTGATGATATACAGTATATACAGGCTGAATTATCAAAACTATTTCAAGAAATTGATTAAGGGAGGAAGAAAAAAATGAAATATAGAAAAATTATTATAACGGCACTTCTAGTATTTGTTTTTGCTGGTATGACAGCAATCACGGTTGCAGCACAACCAGATAAAAGAGCTGCAAATATAAAATCAAGGGGAGTTTTTGATTATCAGCATGGAACAGCATTAATGGATGCCTCAGATCTTACATATTTAGCAAACGAAATAGATTTGCTGGAAGACACTTATAAAAAAGAAACAGTGGACGCCCTAAATCAAGTTGGAACATATTTTAAATCTGATGGAACAACCACGATTGATCCAGCAGAAGGTACGCTGCAGGCAGAGGATGCAAATGTGCTTGAGTATCGTACTATAAAGGAGGCACTAATTAATTCACAGGCAATTCCGGCTTTGCCTTTTTCGGGGAAACGACCTGGAGAGACAGATCCTGTTTCAGGTACAATAACAGGAGCAACAGCAGAAAATATTTCGTTAGGAGCAGCTGCATGGGTCGACGGAAAGCTGATCATAGGTAATGGGGGAGATAATATTTCTTATTACAACCAAGGCTATGTAGCTGGCAAGGCAGAAACTATGGATGGAGTTGATATTTCTTATACTTATCATGCACATACAGGCTCACCATCTGAAGGGGGTGGCTGCTATACAAAGACTGTTTATAAAAATGAAAAGAAAACGATAACTGAGGCATGCCCAGGCTATTATCACTATATTGCAACAGAGGTGAATGGAGACCTCATTTTTAGTTGTGACAAGTGTGGTATGGATCAGGCTCTTTCGGCAGAATACGGAACGGGATATATAAGCAAATGTCCTAATACTTCATGGACACATACTGTAACCGTACAGGTTTTTGATCATTATGATCCGGGATGTGGAAAAACAACATCTACCATTGAAGCTGCAACGATTATATTCAAATAGCAAAATTGTAACATGATAATAGCAAAATAAAAAGTTTGGAAACAGTTGGTTTATACAGCCAACTGTTTTTATATGCGACGTCGCATATAAAAATGTAAATTATGGTGTTACGAAAGGAAATACATTATGGATGATGGATACTTAAAAGGCGTTAGCATATTACTACAGGAAATGGAGAGGTTTATGCGATATAATGCCGCAAAAGCAGACTGTGAAATGCTGCAGGAAATTGCCCAGGCAGAATACACAGAACTTATTAAAATGGGTGATGCACGTCTTAATATTATCACGGATGAAGTGAAGAAAATAGTAGAGTTACTTAATACATATGGTGCTGATACTATGGTCAATATTCAAGAAGCGCATTCCAAATTAAAACATATATATGACCAGGAAAGTGAAAAGGTAAAAAAGATGGAACAAGTCTTTCATACGGACATTGAAGAAATGAAACTCCGGGAACAAAGAATAAATGCGCTACAGGATCTGGTTAATATTGATATGCAACAGTATGGAGAAGTGGCACAAATCACAAGAGAAATACTGGAAGTGCAGCATATGATGTTGACAAAAGAGATGCGGATTGCAGAAGCGGATCATGAAGAGGGATCTCCGGTTGGAATTTCAGAGAATAATGCACCTGAGGAAACCAAAGGAGAACAAAAGGAACATTCGTTTCAAGCATGTGTATATACTCAAAACGTAAAGGGGAAAAAACAAAAGCCCAAAATCATATATGGAAACAGTGCAGAAGATATTATTACAACATTACAAGGATGGAACCAGGGACGCACTGATGATATGAAGTTTAGAACATGCTATGTAAGAAAACTGAATACAAAAACAAATCAGTATGAAAATCCTGCTAAATATGATGTGATTACAGGTGCTGATCTGACTCCGATTTACCTCAATTTACCACATATGGAAAAAAGCAAGTATTTAAAACTTGTTGATGAATTAAAGAAAAATGGTGCTTGCTATAATTATGTAGAAAAGGCGTTTTATGTAACCAGGCAAAATGATCTTAACAAATTTGCAGAATATCTTCCAATACAGGGGTCACAGGCTGAAGGAGAAAACAGAAGTAAAAACCAGTTAGGGTATGAAATCACAGCTGGTAAGGAATATTATGATAATCGCATCAGAATTGATATAGATGGGATGAAACCTCTTCAGATATATGGAGATGATTATGGTGTACATTTTCCGTCTATGGGGGTAAAGGAAATAAGAGAATTTAGTGAGAAATTTATATTGCCGTTTGCGCATCTTGAAAAAGAAAGAAATCAACAAGAGGAGGCCAAAATAATTTATAACCAAAAAGAATATACTCCTTTGCAGTATAGAGTGATCGAATATGCCCTGCAGCATAACTTTACACCAGAACAGCTAGCACTGTTAGAACGTCCAGAACTGACGGCAGATAGATTGAACGAAATAAGATTTGCAATCTGCGATGGTTTGTCAGCAGAGCAGATAAGTAAGTTTGCAACAACCGGACATGAACAATGGCAAATGGATCTGTGCCGGATTGGAATGCAGAACGGAATAAGCTATGAAGAATTATCTGAATTGATTAATCCTAAAAATAATTTGGGTAGCTGGCATGAAAGGCGGGGAATGCTGGCCAGGATTATTAAAGGGAAATCACCTGATGAAAGGCACTCTATGAAAGCGTATGAGCCTCATATAGACAGTTATAAAGGGCAAGGCGATAGAAATTCCGTCTTAGATAAATTGAACCAAAATAAAGCCACTACGGATGTGAAAAGAGAGCCGCAAAAAGATGGTAAGGGTGTTCATGAAAGGGTAGAGGTAAAATAATGGGTAAAATTTTGATCATAGCGGAAAAGCCGCAGGCTGGAAAAGATATAGCAAGGATCTTGGGGGTTACAGAAAATAGAAAAAGTTATATGGAAAATGACAAGTATATTGTTACTTGGGCAGTTGGTCATTTGATTGGACTTTGTGATCCTGAGGAAAGGGATCCTCAATATAAGACTTGGAATGTAGGTGATTTGCCATTGCCGTATGACAATGGACTTAAAGTTTTACCAGGGAACAGCTCCCAATTTAAAGTTATTAAGCAACTTATCAATCGCCGGGATGTAGACTTTTTGATCAATGCAGGTGATGCTGGCCGGGAAGGGTTGTTGATTCAATCATGGATTTATCGTATGTGTGAAAATAAGCATCCTGTAAAACTGTTATGGGCTTCGTCGCTTACTGATGATGCAATTAAGGCAGCAATGGGAAATTTGCATGATGAAAAAGAAGAGGAATTTGTCAATTTGCTTCGTGAAGCGGAAACAAGAGCTGTTGCGGATCAAATTTATGGATATAATTATACGAGGGCGTTAACTTGTTTATTTTCGGCGCCAGGAGCTGTTCTTTCATATGGCCGTTGTCAAACACCGCTGCTGAATTTGATTTATGAAAGAGATAAGCAAATAGAAAACTTCAAAGCAGAACCATTTTGGACAATTTCTGCGACGTTTAACAATTCTTTGCAAGCGAAGGAAATTGATGGATCAGGGGAAATAAAACGATATTTGAAGGAAACAGATGCAAAGGAGACATTGCAACATTGTCAAGGAAAACAGGGATTAGTAAAAAGCTGCAGGAAGGAGGCTAAGCAACAGAAAGCTCCTTCTCTTTTTAATTTAGCGGAACTACAGGGGGTGATGGGGAAAAAATATGGACTTACTCCGGATCAAACATTGGATATAGCCCAAAAACTATATGAAACATATAAGATAATGTCCTATCCTCGAACTGATAGCAGATATTTATCGACAGATTTGTTTGGGGAGATTGCAGCACATGTAAGTGCCTGTAACTTTGGAAAATTCAAACAGTATATAGAACCTATAAAGTTTGAAAATTTTCCGATGGATAAGGCATACTTTAATAATACAAAAGTATCAGACCATCATGCCTTGATCCCAACTACCAATAATTCCATACAAAATATATATGAAAATGAGCTATCAGATATGGAGAGAAACGCTTTTGATGAAATTGTTGTTAGTTTAATTGCAATTTTCTATCCGGCATATCAGTACGAAACTACGGAGATTGTGGTGGAAATAGGACCAGGAGTAATATTTGGTGCTAGCGGTACAGTGGTAAAGGAGCAAGGATATAAGTGTATATACGAACTGTTCAAAAAAGACGATAAGCAAACACAGGTTTTGCCCAATTTTGAAGAAGGAACGTTACTTACTGTAACTGAGGTTCAATGCAATGCAGATAAGACAAAGCCTCCTTCAAGATATAATCCTGGAAATATCGTCAAGCTTATGAATAAATACAAAATTGGGACATCGGCAACAGCGGCCAATATAGTAAAGACACTTGAAAAAAGAAAATTTATTATACTTGACGGGAAGAAAAAATACTGCTCAACAGAGCTTGGAAGAGAACTGCTTTCATGTGTACCAACAGTTTTGAAATCCAAAAATATGACACTTGAATTTGAGGAAAAGCTTTCAAAAGTGAATTCCGGAGAAATATCTTCTGAGCAGTTTCTGAACGATATTCTTCTTGGAATACAAGAAAACATTGAAACATTAAAAAAAAGTGCACATGTAATTGTGAAGAAAGCTGCCATAGGGAAATGTCCGTTATGCGGGAAAGAAATAATAGAAGGAGCAAAAAACTGGTATTGCTCTGGATATACGGATGATCCTATATGCAAATTTTCTATCTGGAAAAAGATATGTAATAAAAGCATATCAGTTGAGCAAATTAGGAAATTGCTATTATCTGGAAGAACTGATCTGATTAAGGGTTTTAAATCGAGTCAGGGAAGAGCGTT
>ENA-ORMS01000620-ORMS01000620.1-human-gut-metagenome-genome-assembly--contig:-NODE-620-length-34152-cov-67.993606_pt1 | contig 34152 bp, 34 predicted proteins | sample MGYA00242104_ERZ508997 | MGnify/ENA primary metagenome ERZ508997 (study PRJEB26280, sample SAMEA2338704) | human gut metagenome | biome: human gut; feature: human-associated habitat; material: faeces... | reverse complement strand
GCTGCGTCAGATCATATTTATCGGATAAGAAAGGTCTTACACCACGGACCTGCACGATACATTTCGAGCCATCCATAACTGCCAGTTCATCCATTGTCATAAGATCCTTACCAAGTTTCTGGTAATTCATGTTATAGCTTTCCTGGGAACCTTTTGACTGCCCTGTATTATACATATCAATGGTCTCTTTACCCAGAATCGCATTCAGATCTTTTAAGGTGGTCTGTTCCGTACCACCAAGGAATATCTGCGAATCCATATTACCGATGATCGTATCTGCATTATCCTTATAGATTGCCTTTAGCTGCGACTTTGCCTGTAATACCAGACATGCTGATATCTCACGGCTTCGGATCGTTGCAACCAGCTTCTCCAGGTTGGGAATCTGTCCGATATTGGCCGCCTCGTCAATCAGGCAGCGAACATGTACCGGGAGCCTTCCGCCATACACATCATCTGCTTTCTCACACAGAAGATTGAACATCTGCGTATAGATCATGGAAATCAGGAAATTGAATGTTCCGTCTGTATCTGACATGATTAGAAACAGGGCTGTTTTCTCATCTCCCAATGTGTCCAGTTCCAGCTCATCATAAGCCGTCAGGTCTCTTAATTCCTTGATATCAAACGGAGCAAGTCTTGCTCCACATGATACCAGGATTGATTTTGCTGTCTTGCCGGCAGCAAGCTTGTACTTGGCATACTGCCTTACTGCAAAATGATCCGGATTCTGCTCTGCCAGTTCATCAAACATCATATCCACAGGATTCTTGAATTCTTCATCATCCTCACGGACTTCCATTGCATTGATCATTTCAAGCAGCGTTGAGAAATTCTGTTCCTCCTCCGGTGCTTCATAATGGATATATCCGATCAATGCCGTATAAAGTAATGTCTCTGCTTTCAGCCAGAAATCGTCTCCGCCTTTGCTCTCCCCCTTGGTATTGGCAATCAATGTTGTTACCAGTTTCAGAATATCCTTCTCAGAATGGAGATAGGCGAATGGATTATAGTGCATTGACTTACTGAAATTTATGGTATTGAATACCTTCATCCGGTACCCGTTCTTATACAAGGCATTTCCCACTTCGTTGACCAGACCGCCCTTCGGATCTGTCACCACATAGGATGAATGCATCTGCAAAAGATTAGGCTTTATGAAGAATCTCGTCTTACCGGAACCAGATCCTCCGACTACCAGAACATTCTTATTCCTGGCATACTTCGGAATCTTCGGTCTGCTGCTCATGGTAATTCTCTCCGACTGGGACAGAATCACATTATTTGCAAATACCGGATCTTCAAAAGGTTCGATATCCGAGTGCTTTCCCCATCTGGCAGAACCATACTCCTCATTGTGCCTGAATTTCTTCGCATTCTTGCCTTTCAGATATACTGCAAGTCTGAGTGCCGCACCGCAGGCAGCGCCCACCAGCAGATCCATAGGATGAAGGCTCGGCAATGGATTGGAAAATGCCGTAGCAAATACACCATCCAGAACCAGGCTCTGAACCTTTTGTGATGCATTTACTCCGGAAGCCAGTCTCCATGCCTCTCCCAGATTTGTCGCAGCCAGTCCCAGAATAATATAGGGAATATTAAGGATCAGCTGCTTTTTCAACTTCTTCGTATTCATCGCGACCTCTCCTTTTTCTTCTCCGCTACCTTCTTTGGAATTGCTGTCACAATCTCCTTGAACTTTTTCAGTTTCTCCCGAACACTGGTCTTTTCCACAGATGATTTCTTTATCTGCTTTGCTGCATAATCATCAAGAATCCTGGTGATTGCATCCTGATCCTTTGCCTTGAAAAATATGGTATATATCGGTGGCTCTGAATTCTTGTCTTTGACCACGGCAAAATCAACACCATATTTTTTAGCAATCTTCTGAAAATCCTTCAGTCCTTCATCTGCCAGAGGAATAGAGGAAACTCCCTGCCCCTGGCGGATCAACGTCTTCACAGACTGCTTTCCCTCTGTCGGATGAATCTTCTGTCCGATTGCGTGTCCGGCAGCTTTGACGGGTTTCTTTACCGCATCGCTAAGTGCTTTCATAAAATCATCGAGAACCGGCTTTGTCATTTTCACTGCAATATGAACACTCTTATCCGTGATTTCCTTGCTAACTTCCTCATGCAATGCTTTTCTCACTTCCTTCCATCAAAAAAACAGCCCTAAGGCTGCATCCACAAAGTTACTCATCTTTTTTATTTTTATCCACACTGAGAACTCCCCTCATTGTGGATGATGCTACATGGAAACGGTTGGCGATTGCTATATCTGTCAGCACCGTTTCATCTACAGCAGAACCACAGACCACAAGGATTCTGGAACGCCTTAACATATCTTCCGACATATCCATATAATCCTTGTATTCATCTGCATTGCTGACATCAATTACCTCCGGAAGTGATAACAGCGGACAGATTGGCGTGTAGCCTGCCTCATATAATTTTCTGCAGTATCTCCTTGCAGATCTTCTGGCCCTGCTCCTGTCTGCACTCCATGCAGATGTTACATAAGCCCATGGTTTGTTATTCATGTGTTTCCTCCTATCCCAGCTGGTATGCCTGAATTCTGTATGGTCCCATTGCAAAGGATGTCATCCTGCCAGCCAATTCAGTTATCACATTATCAATATCAGCCTTATCAAGACCTTTGAGACCATAGTCAGATTTCAATACAAGGAACTCTCCAAGAAGATATGAGTTTCCGTCTGCTACAATTCTCTTTCTCTCATCATATACCAGAATGTAATCAGACTTTCCTATCATCTCTGACATGCAGTTATTTCCAAATCGGTCAATCATTGAAACTGCTTCCTGAATGGTGATATAATGCACCTCCTGCTCCTTATCTACATAAATGGCATACTCCGGTGGAAGCATCACCTGCATGACCTTCTCCAACTCTGTCACTGCATTATCCAGATGCTCCATAATATATTTCATGTTTTTTTCCAATTTCTTCTCCTCCTATATTTTCCCTTCTGCCATATCGTGGCTGACTTCCGCACGGTAATAGCTGTCGATTGTTGCTGGAGCATTGTAAAGTGCCGCCAGCAGATACTGTTTGATATTCCTTATTTTTGCAGTACTCTCCTGCAGACAGTTCATCACATACCGGATGTGCTCCATATCCAGCTTCATAAACCGACCCTTTACCACATTCACCGGCTTTTCATCCCCGGCGATCACAATGGTCTTTTTCTTTGAGCAGATAACATCAAGAATAAGTTCCCTGATACCATCAAGAATACCGGTATCATACGGATAATCTGCTTTTAATGCTTCTATTCCGAGCTGTTCATTCAGATATGCCTCATATCCCATCCTCTCCTCATCCGCTGATAAGATAGGATTAGTATTATTAAATTCAGTATTATTGTTATTAGTATAATTAGGCCGTAAATTATACGAGTCTTGAACCGGACTCTTTACGATTCCAGAACTGAAATTATTACGAGTTTTGACCTGTAAATTCTTCGGATCTGAAAAGTTCTTCACATATATGATGTCAGGATTTCCCTGACCTCTTCTTATACGTTCAATCAGCCCAAATCCTTCAAGCTCAGACAGATACTTAGTCGCTGATTTATCCGAACAATCCATTGTCATCTGTATGGATTCAAGTGTAAATATTACATACACATGTCCTTCATCATCGATCCAGCCATTTTCTCTGGATAGGGATACCCTGTCTAGAAGAAGTCCATACAGTACTTTTCCATCTCTTGATATTCCCTTAAACAGTCTGTCACCAAACATGACCTTTGGCATGCGGAAAAAAGGAAACTGTTCTGCTTGTACCTCACTAAAATAACCGAATTCCATATCAGGCTCCCTGTGAAGCTGCATTTTTCTTCTGTCTGTGATCTTCCATGATGTTTTTATAGCATGGAAAACAGAATGATCTTCCATATCCATAAGGACACTCATGGTCACAGTTGACCGGATGTGCTATCGGCTCCTTCGCTCCTACTGCTGATCCACAATACTGTCCTGTCACTCCTGTTGTTCTCGCTGCATTATAATTAGCTGACATTTCACTTACCTCCGATATTTCCTGTCAAAAAAAGTGCCAGTCCCGTAGCAATCGCCACAGGCTGACACAATCCGACATTATTCTTAAAGTGCTTCTCCGCCCTTTGATTTTGCTGCTTTATCTACCGCGTCCTTTGTCGGAACCTTTGCAGCTGTTTCTTTCTGCTTATCCTTGAGATTCTTTAATACAGATTCCCTGTCCTCAGCCTTTTCATCAATGGCAGCCCCTTTTTCCTGCTGTCTTGCCTCGAACTTTTCTGCAAGCTCAAAGATATGCTCCTTGGAATCATAATGGTATACATTATCAGAAAGCCTTTCCTCCGGACTTACCTGGGTAGCATTGACATCCATAACCATGGCTTTCAGTTCATCTGCTCCCTTTTGTCCATCATCAGGAACTAACAAAATCTCATGAATTGATGAAGGAAGAATAAAGAAGTCTCCTCCAATCTTTTCAGCAGCCTGATCCATGAAATCCTGATATGCAAGCACTCCGGCACCGGAATTTTTATCAGGAACTGTTGCAATAAACATCATTTCCTCTGTATCATCAGGAATTCCAAACATTTCATAGGCTTCTGGTCCCATCATTTCCTTCATGACTTCATTCATCCCCTGAATTACCGCAGGTCTTATTTCTGGGGAATTTTCCAATGCATCAGCTCTAAGCTGTTCATGTGTAACTCCCATTCTTTCAATCAGATCATTATTGACCAGAATGGAAGCTCTGCCATCTTCGTTGCTCTCCATAATGAAACGGTAAACAACTGCAAGATCCTCAATTCTGTCGTGAGGAACTTTGGCAAGCAGCTCTTCGTTGACCTCTGCTGAAATGACTTCTACCGAAAGTTTTTCTTTCATGATCTCATAATTCATGAGAGCATTCACATTAACAACCGGGACCTGATCAAGTCCGCTTGCGATTGCCCCTGTAGCACTGGCTAATACTCCCTCGTAATCTCCGCTGTGCTCATAACTGGCAAAAGCATTTTCAATGTTGTAATTCACTCCAATGTTTCCGCCAGCCGGAACAACCGAGATAGCCTCATAATTCTGATTTGTCTTTTCAATATTATGAAAGTTGGTTTCTACCTCACCATAACCTTTCTGACTGAGTTTTTCCTTAATATCTTCTGCGAATTCCTGTTTGAATGTTTCGTAATCCATTTCGTTCCTCTCTTTCTTTTCATGCACAAATCCTGTCACTTTGTATTCATCAGGAATATTTTCAGGATCACCATCATAAGGCTCCTTGAACGGGTCCTGTGAATCCTTTACATATCCATAACTTGTATAATGACCTGCTTCACTGATTGCGATATCCCTTCCGTATGCTTCATAGTCGAAATAATCTCTGACCTCATCTGTAAGATGAATTGATCCAAGCTCCTCGATATAATAATGTCCAAGGTCTTCATCATTCTCGATTCCGGGATAGACTTCATACTTTTCAGGATTATCAATCAGGTTGATGATGTCCTTTACGCTTCCGGTTTCATCCGCAACCTCCATGGCAGCTTCAAATCTGTCAAGCTCACAGTCATCCAGTTCCATTATTTTGGAAGCAAGAAAATTAAGCTCGTCCAGATTTTCATACTCACCAAGCCGTGCAGCCTCCATAAGCCCAGGTACATAACAGTCATAATCAGTTATGAACCATTCTTCATAATGTCCGCCGTATCCATCGGGTGCTCCTGGTTCAATTCCAATCCTTTCAAAGACCTTTTTCATTTTTTCTTCTGTGGTCGGAAATCTGACCCACTCACCTACAAGCTTACCCTCGTTATATTTTCCGAGGTTTGTAATGTAAGCTTCAATCGGACAGTCATGCTCATAGGGAAATCCCATCATGCCTTTACCTCCTGTTCTTTTTGTCAGTCAGGTCGTCACCTGTTTTCGGGCATCAAAAAAGCGCCATACCCATCACCATTGTGGTAATGAGCTGACGCTTCATTTACTGCTATATTCTTTTGCAAAAGAGAAACAAATGAGAAATTGTTGCTGTGTTTCATATCTCATTTGTCTATGATAATATTATCACACCTTAAAATGAAAAAAAAGATACGCGATGTTAGTCTGTCGTTAGTTCTTCGTTAGTCGCTTGTTAGTCCGTCGTTAGTCTGTCGTTAGTCGATCGTTAATTTTCATCGCTTTTTATACTTCCACACCATGACACAATTCCCAAAAATGCTGTTACTCCAAAGCAGATAAGCATAACCATGTTTCGCTGTGATTCCGTATCATATGTTTTCCAACATCCGCCAAGAATGGCTACAGCAATGCATACAAATACCGTGTATATGATTCTTGCAACTACAAAAGCATACTGTAATATCATTGACACCAGAAATATGACAATCGCTGCTACGATATATATTACCTTATTCCATTCCTTAGTATAGGTAAGCAAATAAAATAAAAGTGATGCCAATCCAGAACTCAATATATCAAATCTTCTGACAAGGAAAAAAATACATGATATACCAACACCAAGAATTCCCCCTATCGCAGTTCCAAATGTTCCTGCTAAAGCAGCATCTGATTTTGCCTGTGCTTTTCTTTGCTCTTCGTAGTAATAATAATCATCATACATGACTTTTTCCTCCCCTACCTCACAGATATGAAAAACTATATATTTCCCTTTTCTTTTTCATTTCTTACCTTGTAAGCTATAAGATCAAATACATATTGCGGCATTGTTCTTCTTTCCAGTTCCCACTCCTGCATTGTCCGGTATGGGATTCCAAGCCACTCCGCAAAATCTTTTCGATTCATTCCTGATTCTGCACGAACCATTTTGAAAGCATAAGCCATAAGTCTGCGCTCCTTTGTCTTTTCATCTTCATGCTTACTCACATCAATTTGTACCCTACCATCTGTAATTGTTTGATCTTCCATTATAGCTCCTTTCATGTAGTCAATGCGTGTGTCTATAATTTACATTATATGCACGCAATGACTACACGTCAAGTCATTATTTGTCAACTACAGCATACTGGGGATAATCATGGTTAACCTCTGCCTGATAATAACCGCTGATTGTACTTGGTGCATTAAACAATGTGGTAAGCAGATATTTCTTAATATTCCGAATCTTGGTCGTATTGCCCTTAAAACAATCAATCGCATATTCAATGTGTGAACTGTTCAGTTTTAGGAATTTACTTCTTACCAGCTCTGCCGGATATCTGTTGGATGCAACTATGATGGTGTCATTTTTACAAAGCACGGTCTCCAGAATAAGATCAAATATACCATCAAGCAAATCCTGCTCGTATGGATAACGTTCCCTTAGAATATCCAACTCTATGTTTTCTCTGATCAGTTCTGCGTATGCATCCATTTCATATCGCATCCTATCATCCCCTGATAAGATAAGATTAGATTCAGTATTACTTAACTCAGTATTATTTATATTATTCTTATTAGTGTGAATATTTTTCACTTCTAGACATGAACTTTCTTCATTTCTGGACATGTCATTTTTACACTTCAAGATGTGTAAATTCTTCACTTCTGAAACATCCGTTTTTTCCTCAGAAGTGTAATTTCTACATTTCTGAACATCCTGGATCATGAACTGTTTCAGATAGATCATAGTAGGTTTTCCCTGTCCCTGACGCTTTTTCTCTATCAATCCAATCCCGGCATCTATATCCAGTTCTTTCATTATAGATATAGCTTTTTTGTTGCTGCATCCCAGGGCATCCATGATATCCTCAAGCGAATAATATATGTAAGCGCGCCCTTCCTCGTCCATCCATTGATTTTTTACTGACAATGACATCCTATCAAGCATCAGCCCATACAGTACTTTTGCCTCCACTGATATTTTCTTGAAGTAATCATCCGTAAATAGCAGCTTTGGTATTTTATAAAATGAATACTGCTCCGCTTCCTTTCCATAGAAATAGGACAGCTTTATTCTATCGTCCATTCGATACTCCTTCCTGTTTCAGAAGTGCAATTTCTACACTTCTGAAACATTCTATTTTTCCTATATTGTCTTTCCCTGTTCATCACTCCATTTTTCCAAAAGCTGAATAATTATATTTTCACGGTCTTTTGAAGAAAAATGTGATGGAAAATATTTATCCAGTTTCTTTTCAGAAAATGTAATTTTAGCACTGACACTCTTTTTAGGTAGTGCATCATTCATTATAGAAATTACACTCTGCTGAGTTGCATTAGAAAGGTTCGGATAATTTTTCAATGCCTCAACCTGCACCGGCTTTAAGAAACCATTGTCTTTGTAATACTCATATACCCACTTCTGAATCTGTTCATCCAGATAGGAAAGATCAACACCCATTGTTATAGTAATTTTCTTTTGATCAATAAATTCCAAAATTTCAGGAACAAGCTCTGTGAGACGAATGTATTTATGAACTTGTCTTGCCTTTAATCCAACTTGATCACCAACAATAGATGCAGTCTTCTTTCCCGACTTGTCGCACTCAGTGCAACAAGTTCCATCCACATCAATCCTCGCTCCCTGTCTTCTCATTGCATCCATTTTCATCTTTAAGGAAAAGGCTCTTTCACTAGGAAGTATCTCTTCCCTTTGGACATTTGCATCAACCATAATTATTGTTGCTTCATCATCAGACATTTCCTTTACGATTGCCGGAACCTTTTTCAATCCTGCAATACCAGCCGCATGTAATCGCCTGTGGCCAGATATCATTTCATAATCTCCGCTATTATCAGGTCTGACAATGACCGGGTTCAAAATACCATTTTCCCTAATGCTGTCTACCAATGTATCCATCTTTTCATCGTCAAGGACCTTGAAAGGATGATTAGGAAATGCATGAATTCTCCCTATTTCTATTTCCTGTGTACCGGCAATCTCCGGTACTCCTAATAATTCATCTACTGACTGTAATTTAATTTTACCTGCTACTCTACTTGCCATGATTTATGCCTCCTTCAATACTTCCTTTGTTAATGCCATATATGCAAATGCCGCTTTTCCCTTTGGATCATAGGAATAGATACTCCCACCCTCTACACTGACTTCTGATGCCCTGACAGACATTGGAATCTCTGTTCCAAATACCTTGATAGATGCTGAATAGGTATCATATACCATCAATGAAATATCCCTGGCATAGTTGGTTCTGTTATCTACCATTGTCAAAAGAATTCCTTCTATTTTAAGTTTAGGATTGAGCTGCTTCTTTACTCTTCCTATTGTTTTGATCAGCTGCTGTAATCCTTTGACCGGGAGATATGCAGCCTGCACAGGTATCAATACAGAATCTGCACATGCCAATGCGTTAATTGTCATCATTCCAAGAGACGGCATACAGTCAATGATTATGAAATCATAAAAATCTCTCAACTTCTCTACCATAGATTTAAGTATCAGTTCCCTGCTCATTGCATTCACCAGAGATACCTCAATAGCTGACAGTTCAATATTTGCCGGAATCAGATCCACGCCTTCCTTATGATGAAGGATTGTTTTTTCAATATTAAGTTTTTCATCATTCACAATATTCATCATCAGAGTTGCCAGAGAATACTCCATTTCATCCGGCTCCTCATATCCAAGGCTGATTGTCAGACTTCCCTGTGGATCTCCGTCTATCAGCAGAACTTTCTTTCCTTCCTGAGCCAGACCTATACCCAGATTCACACATGATACTGTCTTTCCGACTCCACCTTTTTGATTTGATACTGCAATAATTCTACACATAATTTTTTCCTCCTGTTTTTAGTAATTCAGTACATACAATTTCAAAAGTTCAATAATTTCTCTTTTCATCTGTTCCGTAGAATAATTCTTTGGAAAATACTTATGAAGCTGATCATTCTTAAACACCACCCGATCTGTTTCTTTTTGTTTTATCTCGCTTAAAATATCTTCAACCCTCTGGGTTGTTAATTTTCCGTCAGCACTCAGCTTTTTCATACGCATTGCCTGCGACAATGATGGTGTGCATAGTGTTAATTCCATAGCATCAAGTACATCCTTCTGCTCTTTTTTCTTTAGATACGCAATCTGCACAGCCGGGGTAAAGCCCATTGAACCATCATCTACCTTTTCCAACAGTTCAGGAATCAGATCAGCCATCTTGATATATCTCTGCACCTGCTTAGGACTGTCTCCCGTTTCCTCACTGATAATCTCCAATCCCTTTTTTCCCGAATTGTGGTCAACTTGGCCAGCTTTTCTCCTTCCAGATTTTCTTTTGAGCACATCATATTTCATCTTATAGGCAAATGCTTTTTCACTCGGTTGGATTCTCTCTCTTTGCAAGTTTGAATCAACCATTGCGATAACTGCCTGATCATCTGTCATGTAGCGGATTATCGTAGGTACTTTTCTATATCCCAGTTTTTCTGCTGCAAAGACTCTCCGATGACCTGATATGATTTCGTAATATCCTTCCTTTCTCGGTCTTACTATTACCGGGGTTATAATTCCATACTTTTGAATACTGTCCTTGAGATCTTTCATTTGACTATCCATCTCTACATGAAAAGGATGATTTTCAAATACTCTTAGCCGTTCAATCGCTATTTCGACGATTTTTTCATCTGGATCCATCTGATCCACTTTTTCTGCCATAGGCAACCTCCTTCTTCCTGAAATAAAAAAATCCGCCCAGATTAGAACCTAATCTAATCTGAACGGAATACTCATTCAGGCTTGATATTTTCCAAGCAGAAATATTTTTGATCATAACCCTTTTGTTAGCTACAAGAATTTACAACCCTTTACACCAGTTGTATTATAGCTTTTCATTTCTGTTAGCAAATCTACAATAATTTTACTGTTAGCAATTTGCATTTTCTGTTAGCAAAAATGCTCATTTTTAGATTTGCTGTTAGCAGAAAAACAACAAAAAAACGGCAATGATTTTTCTTTCATTACCGCTTAAAACAGAGCGTTCCCTATAGGAATCGAACCTACAATAAGGTCTTAGGAGGACCCCGTTATATCCATTTAACTAAGGGAACAAATGCCGTATTTTCGGACTTTTCAGCCTTTTTGGCTTCGGCTGCCATGTTTATGAATCCAATCACTTGCGTGATGAATTGCTCCTGTTATTATATATTGATTTTAGTCTTTTTGCAAACTCTAAAATCCTGTTATGTCTCACTAAATGGTCTGCACTTAGTTGCCCCTTAGGAGGACCCCGTTATATCCATTTAACTAAGGAGACAAATGCCGTATTTTCGGGCTTTTCAGCTCTTTTGGCTCCGGCTGCCATATCTATGAATTCAATCACTCTTGTGATGAATTTCCATTGTATCTTATTTTGACATTCAGGTCAATCCCTGTTGGAATCGAACTCTGACTTATCACTTTCCAACTTCCATAAGTCTCAACCATGATTGAACCTTAGGAGGCGCTTGTTATATCCATTTAACTATGAGAACTTATGATGAATAAGGTGTGAATTCCCATCCACACCTTAAACATTCTATCATGTCAGACTATATAAGTCAATTCTACTTTTTCTCTATTTTGGTCATTCCGCCCATATATGGCTGAAGAACTTCAGGAATGCTTACACTGCCGTCTGCGTTGAGGTTATTCTCAAGGAATGCGATGAGCATTCTAGGCGGTGCAACAACCGTATTGTTGAGTGTATGTGCAAAATACTTGGAGCCGTCTGCGCCCTTGACTCTTATCTTAAGGCGTCTTGCCTGAGCATCTCCGAGATTTGAGCAGCTTCCTACTTCAAAATACTTCTTCTGTCTCGGTGACCATGCCTCTACGTCGATTGACTTAACCTTAAGGTCTGCGAGGTCTCCGGAGCAGCATTCAAGCGTACGGACCGGAATATCCATTGAACGGAATAAATCAACAGTGTTCTGCCAGAGTTTGTCAAACCATGCCTTGCTGTCTTCCGGCTTACATACAACTATCATTTCCTGCTTCTCGAACTGATGGATTCTGTATACGCCTCTTTCCTCAATGCCGTGAGCACCTTTTTCTTTACGGAAACACGGTGAATAGCTTGTAAGTGTATATGGAAGCTTGTCCTCATCAAGCATCGTATCTATGAATTTACCGATCATTGAATGTTCGCTGGTTCCGATAAGATAAAGATCCTCACCTTCAATCTTATACATCATGGCATCCATTTCTGCAAAGCTCATAACACCTGTCACTACATCACTTCTGATCATGAACGGAGGAATGCAATATGTGAAACCTCTGTTTATCATAAAATCTCTTGCATATGCAAGAACTGCCGAATGAAGTCTTGCTATATCTCCCATGAGGTAATAAAATCCGTTACCGGCCACTTTTCCTGCACTGTCAAGATCAATACCGTTAAATGACTCCATAATTTCTGTGTGGTACGGAATTTCAAAATCAGGAACAACCGGTTCACCGTATCTTGTTATTTCAACATTCTGGCTGTCGTCTTTACCGATTGGCACACTTGGGTCAATTATGTTAGGTATCGTCATCATAATTTTGCGGATCCGCTCTTCAAGCTCTGTCTCCTTGGTTTCAAGTGATGCAAGTCTCTCTGAATTAACTGTTACCTGCTTCTTAACTTCCTCAGCTTCATCCTTTTTACCCTGTCCCATAAGCATACCTATCTGCTTTGAAAGCTTATTTCTGTCTGCTCTGAGAGTGTCTGCCTCCTGCTTGGTCGTTCTTGCCTCTTCATCGAGTGCAATTACCTCGTCTACAAGCGGAAGTTTCTCGTCCTGAAATTTTTTCTTGATGTTTTCCTTAACCGCGTCAGGATTTTCTCTGACAAATTTCATATCTAACATTGATATTTCCTCCTGTTATTCAACTGTCCCAACTATAAAAATAGTAAGGCATTCTGTTAAATCTTTAATTATATTCTTGCTGCTGCAGTCAATGCCGTCAGCAGTTTTTATTATTTTAATGACCGGTCTGTCCGGAAGTCCTCTGTTCTGGCTGATTACCACGCCCACTTCCCTGTCATTGGTAACAACCTGTGTTCCGTTCGGGAACCAGGCTACGGTTGTCATAACCTGCGACGTCATATCATAATCAAAAAGATACGCCTCATCGGTTCTGAAATATTCTACAACTTCATGTATCTTACGTTTCTTGTAGCCGATTCCGTTTACCATTTCATCAAAATGGTCACAAATCGATACCAGTCTTACTTCCGGCTGAATTCTGTCAGCAACCTTATGAAAAGGATATCCGCTTCCGTCAACCCTCTCATGATGCGAGAGTACAATAGTCTTTACTGTATCATTAAGCCATTTAATACTCTGAACTCTCTCGTATCCTGATATTACATGCCTTCTGTAATTGAGTTTCTCCGCTGCAGGCATTCTGTCCATCTCCACATCAAAGAAATTAACTGTCACATCGCACAAACCAATATCATGCAGCAATGCTCCCATAGCCACATCATTAAGCTGCTCTTCTGAAAAACCGGCTTTAATTCCGATTATAGTTGACAATGCCGCAACGCTAAGCATATGCGTATATAAATCATCTGATTCCCTGCGAACCTCAAGCATACAGTTGGATATATCCACATTGGAAATTATTCCTTGAATTATATTCAACGCTGCTTCTGTTATTAACCCAATATCTTCCTTAATCTCCAGGTCGAAATTAATCCTTGTTTCTATTATATTCTTAATTATCTCGACGCTTTGTTTTTCTATTTCTTCTATCTGATACACTTTAGCGTCTTTTAGCATGTTGTCTTCAATGAAAACTTCACTGATATTATTTTTAATAAGTTTCTGGATATTCTCTTTTCGTATCCTCGCTCCTTCATACATCAGTATATTTCCGTTGGAATTGACCACCGCTCTTGCCAGTACCTGATTAGTACTTAGTTCACTTACATTTATTTTTTTCACTGGCACATAAACCTCCCTGCAGCTTGAAGATTATCAGTCTGTAACAAGGCTGTCACAATTAATAGCTCTCTCAAGTGCTTTTTTCTCCTCGTCTCCAAGTGCAATATATGATTCTCCTTTGACAATTTCCTTAATATAGGTGTAGCATCCTTCACGGCTGTGCATTGCATTAATAACATAACCGTTATTGGACTTATCAAGCATGGCAAGTGCAAAACTTAGCTTACCGCCCATCTCGTTAAATGCATCATATTTAACAATTCCAACTTTCTTATATACAGAAAGCAATTCTTCATTAATTGCATTTATCTGCTTGGTATGCTTAGCATTCGATGCCTTAATCTTATCTATCTCGCCAAATCTTGTTGTCATTATTTCCTCAAGTGATTTACCATCTTTACCTTTAGTAAGTTCTGAAATTCTACCATTGAGTTTCTTTATCTTTACTATATTGACAATATACAGTACAACAAGTGCAATTACCAATACTGTAAGACCCAGTATTATATACAATGTTGCCACATTGAACAAGCCAAAGAAATCAAGCATGTTCATTGCGCCGGTCTGTGTATTTTGCATTTTCTTTTATCCTCCTGTAGTATACCTACTTCTTTAATATATCCACAATTCTCTCAAAATCATCCTGGGAATAATATTCTATTTCTATTTTACCTTTATTATTATCTTTGTTATGAATGATAACTTTGGTTCCCATAGACTCTTTAAGTTTATTTTCGATATCCCTGTATATAAAATCATTTTCAGGGGTCGTATTAACCTTTGGCTTTACTTGCTTATCAAGATTTTTAATAAGCTTTTCTGTCTCGCGGACACTGAGTTTCTCATCAAACACTTTCATTGCAATTGTGTACTGTTTCTCACTATCCGTTATTGCAAGTAATGCTCTGGCATGTCCCGCAGAAATCATATCATCAATAATCATTTTCTGGACACGCTCATCCAGTTTCAATAAACGCATTGAATTGGTAACTGCAACACGGCTCTTGGAAACTCTCTCAGCAAGTTCATCCTGTTTATAGTTATATTCTTTAATTAATCTCTGATATGCCTGTGCTTCTTCTATCGGATTAAGATCTTCACGCTGTATATTCTCAATAAGTGCCACTTCCATTATTTCCTGGTCGCTAAGATCCTTGATTACAACAGGGATTTCTTTCAAGCCAGCCATCTTGGCAGCTCTCCATCTTCTCTCACCGGCAATTATTTCATAATATTTGTCTCTCTTCTTAACTATAAGAGGCTGTATTACACCGTGCTGTTTAATTGACTCCGCAAGTTCTAAGAGAGCATCTTCATCAAACGTGCGTCTTGGCTGATTTTTATTAGGTTCAACCTCATTAATCTTGACTATTGTCTCCGCAGGTTCCTTTACAATTACTTTCTTCTCTACTACTTTTTCAACTACTTTTGTCTTCTGTGCCTCTTTATCACTCTCGGGTATAAGGTTTCCGAGGCCCTTACCAAGACCTTTCTTTACTGCCATTCTTCTTCTCCTCTATGCATTACTTCATCGGCTAATAATCTATAGCTTTCCGCTCCTGCTGACTTTGGATCATATATATTGATTGGAACTCCATGGCTCGGAGCTTCTGCCAGTCTTACATTTCTCGGAATAATTGTCTTATATATAGTCTGATTAAGATTATCTTTGACATTTTCTACTACCTGTAATGAAAGGTTCGTTCTGCTGTTAAACATAGTAAATACAACGCCTTCCATCTCAAGTTCAGGATTAAGCCTGTTCTTTACAAGATTAATCGTATGTAATAATTGGGATAATCCTTCCAGTGCATAATATTCACACTGTATAGGTACTAACACAGTATTCGCCGTTGTCATTGCATTAACAGTAAGCATCGTCAATGAAGGCGGACAATCAATAATGATATAATCATAATCATTTACTATAGGTGAAATCTTATTTTTCAGGATATATTCTCTGTCTTCTACGCCTATAAGATCTATCTCTGCACCTGCAAGATTAACATTGGACGGTAACACATCAAGATTATTAACTGCATTTTTTATAAGACACTGTTCCAATGAACATTCTCCGAGAATCAATTCATATATTGTATTCTCAAGTTCTTCTTTTTCTATGCCAAAACCACTTGTTGTATTTCCCTGTGGGTCTATATCTATTACAAGAACATGCTGGTCTTTCTCGGCAAGGCATGCTGCAAGATTAATTGTGGTTGTTGTTTTTCCAACTCCACCCTTTTGATTTGCAATCGCTATAATTCTGCCCATTCTATCCTCCAATGTGTATCCGATGCTTTATTGTGTTATCATTATAACACCATTTTCCGCTAAATACTACTCTTATTTTGTTTCACGTGAAACAATCCTGCATTATTCAGCCAAAATGTTTCACGTGAAACATTTTGTATTGATCAGGTTCTACATGTTTCACGTGAAACATTATTTGCAAATATTCTTAATTATCGTAGTCAATTCATGTTTTGCTCTCTCCGGATCCGGCTTCATTAATTTCAATACCAGTTCCAGTTTATCTTTTAAGTGTCTGTCAGATAATGCAGAATCTTTGTTTTCATTATATTCTTTAATTATCTGTTCTGTTTTATCAACCTTGTGCGCACAGTTTTCAAGATTATCGCTAAGCTTGTGGAAATTGTCTTTATATTCTTCAAGCAAATTTGTCAGACTTTGCAATTCTGTATTTTCAACCTCATTAGCTGTCTGGCTTGATGACATCACCACATATGATTCGTCAATAGAGTCCTTGATTTCTGAAATTTTATTTTCTGTCTCGGTTATATGTTCCTTAATTCTGGATATATCCTGTTCATATGAAAGATACCGGGTTTTATATTCATTATTGATCTCTATGAGAAATTCCAATACGTTATCCATATAATCTCCTTTATACAAGTGGTTCTTTCGTTGGAAGTCCGGCTTTACGAGGATATTTAGCCGAAGTATTTCTAAGCTTATCAATTACAACAAATTTACGGCAAATATCTGTATCCGGAATTACATAAGATTCTATTTTCCGGATTTTACCTCCAAGAATATTGACAGCCTTAGAGGCTGTTTTCACTTCTTCATCGCATCCATCTGCTTTGTAAGGTATAAATCTTCCTCCTACTTTTACAAACGGAAGGCAATATTCCGAAAGGGATGACATATTGGCAACTGCGCGTGATACACACAAATCAAATTTTTCACGATAATCCTTATTTCTTGCAATATCCTCTGCTCTTCCATGAATTGCACTTATACCTGTAAGTCCAAGCTCTGTTATAACATTTTTAAGAAAATTTACTCTCTTATTAAGTGAATCCAGTAATACAACAGATAACTGAGGATATACTATCTTAAGTACTATTCCCGGAAAACCTGCTCCGGTTCCTACATCAATGAGATCAATATTCCCGTTCATATCAGTAATACATCCGATTGCTGCACTGTCTGCAAAATGTTTTATTACAACTTCGCTATATTCGGTAATAGTTGTAAGATTCATGACTTTATTTGTATCTATCAACATTTCATAATAGCGGTTTAGGAGTTCTAATGCACCATCAGGCAGTTCAATATGCATTTTATCAAATACTTCTTTTATCTCAGACATTATTGCCTCCTATGCTGTTCCATGTATACAAGCAAAACAGTAATATCTGCCGGCGAGACTCCTGATATTCTGGATGCCTGTCCTATTGATCGTGGTGAATAGTCTTTAAGTTTCTGTCTTGCTTCAATTCTGAGTCCGCTTATATCGTCATAATTGATATTTGCAGGTATGAGTTTATTCTCAAGTTTCTTAAAATGTTCAACCTGTTTTAATTCTCTTGATATGTATCCTTCGTATTTAATATTAATATTAACCTGTTCAATAACTTCTCTTGGAAGAGGCTGCCTGTCAGGATCAAAATCAGCTATCATATCGTAATTAAGTTCCGGTCTTCTGATAAGATCAGCCAGACTTGTTCCGTTATTAAGCGGTGTACTGTTCATCTGCGCGAGTTTATCATTAACCGGATTGCTTCCACCTATAACTATAGATTTCAGTCTGCTGATTTCTTTTTCAATCATGTTCTTCTTTTCAAGAAGGTGTTTATATCTCTCTTCCGATATGAGTCCTACTTTGTATCCATATTCCGTAAGTCGCATGTCGGCATTATCCTGTCTGAGTAACAATCTGTATTCTGCACGGCTTGTCATCATACGGTAAGGTTCGTGATTTTCTTTGGTAACCAAATCATCTATGAGCACTCCGATATATGCTTCCGATCGGTCAAGAATCAAAGGCTCCCTGTCAAGTATCTGCATTGCTGCATTTATTCCGGCAATAAGTCCCTGAACAGCGGCTTCCTCATATCCTGAGCTTCCGTTAAGCTGTCCGCCCGAAAAAAGGCCTTTAATTTTCTTAAATTCCAGTGATGGCTTGAGCTGTATAGGATTAATGCAGTCATATTCAATAGCATATGCGTTTCTTACGATTTTTGCATGTTCAAGTCCCGGCACTGTATGATACATATCATATTGTACATCTTCAGGAAGTGAGCTTGACATTCCTCCGAGATACCATTCGTGTGTATAATTGCCTTCCGGCTCAATGAACACCTGGTGTCTGTCTTTGTCCGCAAATCTCATTACCTTATCTTCAATTGACGGACAGTATCTCGGACCTGTTCCGTGAATTACACCTGAATAGAGTGGGGAACGGTCAATATTTTTACGGATTATATCATGTGTCTGTTCATTAGTATATGTAAGCCAGCATGAAACCTGTTCCTTCTGGATATCATCAGGATCCGTTGCAAAAGAAAAAGGTACAATAGGGGTATCCCCGCGCTGCTCTTCCATCTTATCAAAATCAATAGTCCTTCCATCCACGCGGGCAGGTGTCCCGGTCTTAAACCTGACAATTTCTATGCCCAGCTTTCTCATTGAATCAGAAAGATAGTTAGCAGCCAGAAGTCCGTTAGGCCCAGTGTAATAACTTATATCTCCAAATATACACCTTGCTTTAAGATATGTACCTGTACAAAGGACAACTGCCTTAGTGTTATAAACAGCACCAGAAAAAGTTTTCAGTCCTTTAATAACTCCGTCTTCTGCTATAAGTTCTGACACTTCGGCCTGTCTTATCGTAAGGTGATTGGTATTTTCCAGCACGTTTCTCATACGCTTGGAATATTCCTGCTTATCTGCCTGTGCCCTTAAGGAATGAACCGCAGGTCCCTTGGATTTGTTAAGCATCTTAGACTGTATAAAAGTAGCATCTATATTCTTGCCCATTTCTCCGCCCAGAGCATCCAGTTCTCTCACAAGATGTCCCTTGGAACTTCCTCCTATATTAGGATTACAAGGCATCAATGCAATGCTTTCAACACTTACCGTAAACATTATTGTTTCAAGACCAAGTCTTGCACATGCCAATGCCGCTTCGCATCCGGCATGGCCGGCTCCTACAACGGCTACATCATAATTTTCAACTACGTTCATCTGTTTCTCCTGTTATTTGCCCATGCAGAATTTACTGAAAATTTCATTTACAAGATCATCTTCAACCGATTCACCTGTTATTTTACCTAACTGTTCATAAGCATTCATTAAATCAATTGTGTAAAAATCCTCCGGAAGGCCTTCGTTAATACTCTTTTTTACAAGCTTAAGACTCTCCAGTGTCTCCTCGAGTGCTTCTTTATTGCGTTCACCGGATACATACACTTCATCATTATAATCTATCTCGCCTGACGCAAAAAGTTTGACAATGGTTTCCGACAGCTCGTCCAGTCCGGTATTATCCTTTGCCGAGACTGAAATGACCTTACTATCGGTAATTTTAGATATACTGTCTGCATCAGTTACCGTATCAAGATCTGATTTATTAAGAAGTATCACTGTTTTACGGTTTTTAATTATATTAAGAATATTATAATCATTCTCATCAAGTTCAGTGGATGAATCCACAACATAAAGAATAAGGTCGGCTTCTTCAACAAGTTCTTTGGCCTTATTTACGCCAATCTCCTCAACAATATCTTTTGTATTTCTGATTCCGGCGGTATCTACAAGATTAAGTGTAATTCCCGCAAGATTAATCTGTTCCTCTATTGTATCTCTTGTCGTACCGGCTATATCCGTAACTATTGCGCGGTCATATCCGGCAAGTATATTTAAAATGCTCGATTTTCCGGCATTTGGCTTTCCAATTATAACTGTCTTGACTCCCTGTGTAAAAATCTTGCCGTTATCAACAGTTTTTATAAGGTTATCCACTTTATCAATATAGTTATCCACAGTTATCAACAATTTATCCCCATAATTATCCAAAGAAATATGCTCTGGATCATCAAGAGCCGCTTCTATATAAGCTATATTGTTAATAAGGTCCTTCCTGATTTCCGTTATCTGCTCCGATAATTTACCGTTTAAGAGCTTAACGGAATTACTGAGTGCATATTTATTTTTGGAATTGATTATGTCAATAACAGCTTCCGCCTGTGTCAGATCTATTCTTCCGTTTAAAAAAGCCCTTTTGGTAAATTCTCCGGGTTCTGCAGTCCTCGCCCCGCTTTTGATAAGAATGTCCAGAATCTTTTTCATCACATATACGCCGCCATGACAGTCTATTTCCACAACATCTTCCCTTGTGTAACTGTTCGGCGCCTTCATAATAATAATGAGCACCTCATCTATTATATTATCTTCATATACTATATTGCCATAATGTACCGTATGCGTCGCTGCTTCAGTCAGCTTGAAATTCTTCCTTGCAGATACAAAAATCCCGTCAGCAATGCTTATTGCTTCCGGTCCGCTCATTCTTATTATTCCTATTCCGGAGTTAGACATTCCGGTTGCAATTGCTGCAATAGTTTCTTTAATCATAATGCTCCTTACAAAATCCCATACTATTAATTATTTTACTACAAAGTAAAAGGGATGTGAAGTATCTCACATCCCTAAAAATTACTTTTTCATAAATACAACAACATGTCTGAAAGGTTCTTCACCTTCGCTCTTGGTTGATACATATTTATCATTCTGAAGAGTTGAATGAATAATTCTTCTCTCATAAGGATTCATCGGCTCAAGTGAAACCGGTTTTCTTGTTCTCTTAACTCTGTATGCTATATTCTTGGCAAGTGATTCAAGAGTTTCTTTTCTTCTCTCTCTGTAATTCTCAGTGTCAAGTTTAACCCTGAAATACTTCTCACTTTCCTTATTAGCAACAAGACTTACAAGGTACTGAAGTGAATCAAGGGTCTGTCCTCTCTTACCGATGAGAACTCCCATATCTTCTCCTGAAAGATTGATATTAACTGTATCTTCTTCATTATCAATAGTTATATCAATCTTAACTTCCATTTTCATGGCACCGAAAATATCGTTAAGGAAATCTCTTACGTTATCTTCCATAGTGGCTTTCTTCCATATAAGGATCTTAGCCGGCTTGCTGTTGAAGATACCGAGGATTCCTGAGGAACCTTTTTCAAGTACCTCATATTCTACCTTATCACTTGTAGTCTCGAGCTTAAGTAAAGCATTGGTTAATGCTTCTTCAACGGTTTTGCCCGTAACTTCAATTTTCTCCATAAGATATCCCTCTATTCTTTTTTGTTATCATCCCTGCCGCTGTTGTTTTTTTCGTTAAACATCTTAACCATGTTAGCCTTGGCTGCAAGGCTTCCCGGCTTGGCGGTAGTATTTTTGTAATAATCAGTTGCTTTCTTAATCTCTTCGTCACGCTGTTCCTTGCGTTCCACACGTGCTTCCTGCTTCTTAACCTGTTCAACATATGCTGTTGCCGTATTGGTTATTTTCTTAGGAGGAAGTCCCTTCTTGGCACGCTTTGCATTAAGCTTATCAATATTTGCCTGAACCATCTGTTCAACATCAACATGATTCATCTTATTGTTAATAATAATCTGTTGTACAATCTGTACAACCGAGCTTGTAATCCAGTAAACACCGATACATGCAGGGAAAGTAATACAGAAAAATGCTGACATAATAGGCATAACCGTATTCATAACTTTCATTGATCCTGCCATACCCGGCTGCTGGGAATCATTGGATGTCGTATTCTTATTCTCCATAAGCTTGGAACTTAACCACTGTGTAAGACCGGCGAGGAGAGGAATGAGAAGAGCCAGACTCCATTTCCATCCCGGTGCCTGTGTAAGGTTAATTCCGAAGAAATTGGTAATATGCTGAAGCTTGTCCGATTCTTCTGCTACGGCCCCCGATACCGATGAAAATTCACTTATTCCTGTTATCTTATTCCATGTAGATGAGGAAAAAGTATAAATCTTATCTATAAACGAATTTGCGGTATCTCCGAGACCAGTAATGTCATTTTTTTCAAGAATATCCTGCCATCCATTGACTGAAGAAATCTTGTCATAGATATTACTGCAGATAGCCTTGATTGAACTTACATATCCCGGAATCTTATAGATTACTCTGTAAAGAGCAAACATAATCGGAAGCTGGATGAGCATTACGAGACATCCGCCTGTCGGAGAAGTACCGTACTTCTCATAAACAGCCTTTGTCTCAGCGTTCATCTTCATCATTGACTCGTTGTCTTTCTTATCTTTATATTTTGCCTGAATAGCCTGAATCTCAGGATTCATCATATTAGACAGCTTTGAGAACTTCTGCTGCTTAATAGTAAGAGGCATCATGATAAGTCTGACAATGATAGTAAATAAAATAACACATAATCCGATATTAGGAATTCCTATTTTCTCAACAAATAAGAAAAGAAAATTGAATATCTGGCCAAGGAGCCATGCTATCGGCTTAAGGAATCCTGTTTCCTGTGTTAAAAAAATCATATATGTCTCCTTAATAACTGTATGCCCTATGGAACCGGATCATATCCTCCTTTGGCAAAAGGATTACATCTTAAAATTCTCCATATGGCCATAATACCACCCTTAAGAGCTCCGTACTTCTGAATAGCTTCTATTGCATATTGGGAGCATGTGGGTGTATAGATACATGTTCCGTGTTTTTTTAACGGTGATATATATTTCTGATAAAACCTTACCATTGCAATTAATATTTTCTTCATAATAATCACTCGCCTTCCGGTTTAACCATAATATGATGAAGTCTGCACAAATGCATAAAAGCACTTGAACACTCAGCATATCCTTTTCCTTTAAGATTAACCCTGGCTACAATGACAATGTCATATCCTGACTTAATACATTCACTGTTTAACCGGACACATTCACGGATAACCCGTGTCAACCGGTGTCGGACGATACTGTTCCCGACCTTTTTACTCACAGATATTCCCACGCGGTTCATATCCGTTCGGTTCTCCAAAATGTACATAACCAGATACTTGTTGGCATAGGACTTTCCCGTCCTGTAAACCGACTGAAAATCCCTGTTATTTTTCAAAGATTCATATCTGCCCATGTATAATCCTTTCCTATATCCCTTCAGGGATAATAAAAGGCCACATTATCTGCGGCCTATGCTGATAAAACTTTTCTGCCTTTAGCTCTTCTTGCTGCTAAAACCTTTCTTCCGCCGGCAGTACTCATTCTCTTTCTGAAACCATGAACTCTTGATCTTGATTTCTTCTTAGGCTGAAATGTCATCTTCATATTGATTCACCTCCTGTATTTTATTGATGTATCTATAGAACATCATTCTCATTTTATTAGAAAGATGCCTTAAAGTCAAGAAAAACCTGACTTTTTTCTTAATTAATTATTTTATGCCAAATACATGTTTACATAATGTTATCAACAAATTGTGGATAACTTGTGGATAATGCATTGATAACTTGTTTAAAACTTTCTATTTTATCCCCTAATCCTTATTCTTAGGCTGTTAATAATGTTTATAACTTATCAACAGCCCCATATTAAGTCAAAAACAAATTTTAGGATATATTTTATAAAAGATTGAAAATTTTGTTTAAATGCGATAAAATAGTATGGAGAATGCGTTTAGTATTTTTAGAAGTATTTTGGAGTGAAATTGATGTTAGAAGAACTTAAAAGCAAATGGACTGATATATTGAATATTATGAAAGCGGACTTTGATATCGCCGACGTTTCATTCAAGACCTGGATTCTCCCTTTAGAGGTCTATTCATATGATAATGATATTGTAACCATTATCGTTCCTGAGAAACAGACAGGCCTTAAAATTATTGAAAAGCGGTATACCACACCTCTTAAGGTTACCATATCTGAGGTTATGGATCATGAAGTTGATATTAAGTTCATATCGGCTGATGACGTTGATAATATTCCAAAGCAGGCATCTGCACCTAAGCCTTCTTTGAATACTTCTGTTGATTATCAGGATACCGGAATTAATCCTAAATATACTTTCGATACTTTTGTTGTAGGTGAGAATAATAACATTGCCCATGCTGCATCTCTTGCTGTATCGGAATCTCCGGGAGAGATTTATAATCCTCTTTTTATATATGGAGGAGTAGGTCTTGGAAAGACCCATCTTATGCAGGCGATAGGTAACTTCATCATACAACAGAATTCTTCTCTCAAAGTTAAATATGTCACTTCTGAGGTATTTACCAATGAACTTATTGAATCTATCAGGACAGAGAAGAATACAAGTAATAAGAATTTCCGTGAAAAATATCGTAATGTAGATGTTCTCTTAATCGATGATATCCAGTTTATTGTCGGTAAGGAAAGTACGCAGGACGAATTTTTCCATACATTTAATACATTAAGGGAAGCCAAGAAACAGATTATCATATCTTCTGACCGCCCTCCCAAGGATTTTGAGACTCTTGAAGAGAGACTCCGTTCAAGATTTGAATGGGGACTTATAGTAGATATCTCTCCTCCTAACTATGAGACGAGAATGGCAATTTTACGCAAGAAAGAGGAACTGGAAGGTTATAATGTCGACAATTCCATACTCGACTATATTGCAACCAATGTTAAATCAAATATCCGTGAACTGGAGGGTTCACTTAATAAGCTTGTCGCATACTCAAAGCTTACCAGAAGTGAAATTAATATGGAATTTGCCGAGAATGTTCTTAAGGATATTATATCTCCTAATGCTCATAGAGAAATAACACCTGATTTAATCATTCAGATTGTTGCTGAACATTTTGGAATTACAACTGCTGACATATCTTCCCAGAAGAGAAGTAATGAAATAGCGTACCCGAGACAGATTGCAATGTATCTCTGCCGTTCCATGACAGATGTTCCTTATGAGACTATCGGTAATTATATGGGTAAAAGAGATCATTCCACTATCAAATACGGTGTGGATAAAATTGCTAAGGATATGAATAGCAATGAATCACTCAAAAACACCGTAGATATAATAACCAAGAAGATTAATCCTTCTTAAATACATGACCCTATTATAATAGGAAGAAACTCTTTCAACAGTATTTTGTGGATAACATACGGATAACTGACAATTAACTTTTTATCATGATATTATATTTTACTATTATGTGGATAACTTAACAGTTTTTCTTAATAACTTAATAACTTTTCCACATGGTTTTTATTTTGATAAATGCTTTATTTTCGGGGTTTACCCTACTTATCAACTTATCCACACCCCCTACTACTGCTACTGCTGATTGGTTACAATAAATATATTTTAATTTCGCGCGAAAGGAGTTTTCAACAATATGAAAATTATCTGTACTAAAAATGATCTGCTTAAAGGCGTTAACATAGCTCTCAGGGCTGTTCCTGTAAGATCTACAATGAGCATACTCGAGTGTATTCTTATAGATGCCCGTGAAACCGATATTAAACTCACAGCCAATGATATGGAACTTGGTATCGAGACTAGTATTTCAGGTGATATAATTGAGAGAGGACGTATCGCTATTGAAGCCAGATTTTTGTCTGACATTGTAAGAAAGCTTCCTGACAGTGAAGTAACCATTGAGACAGATGATAGTTATAATGCTACCATTTCATGTGAGAAATCGGTATTTAACATTCCTGGTAAAAGCGGAGAAGATTTTTCTTATCTCCCATATATTGAAAGAGACAAACATATAACTCTTTCACAGTTTGCACTTAAAGAAACTATCAGACAGACTATATTTTCAATTGGAGACAGCGAATCAAATAAGATAATGAAAGGTGAACTCTTTGAGGTTACCAATAATAATCTTAAGGTTGTTTCACTTGACAGATACAGAGTTTCCATCAGAAATGTAACACTTAATAATTCATATGAACCTGTTAGTGTTATAGTTCCCGGTAAAACTCTTAGCGAAATAAATAAGATTCTTTCCGGTGAGGCAGACAGCGATGTCAATGTATTTTTCTCGGAAAATCATATAATATTCGAATTTGAAAATACGGTTGTAGTTTCAAGACTTATAGATGGAGAGTATTTTAAAATTAACCAGATGCTTTCCAATGACTTTCAGACCAAAATAGAAATTAACAAAAAAGAACTTCTTGATTGTATAGACAGAGCTACACTTTTTGTTAAAGAGGGCAATAAGAATCCTGTAATTTTTAATATAACAGACGGTTCCCTTAAGATTAACATTGTATCTCCTGTCGGAAAGATGAACGAAGAAATAGACATCAACAAAGAGGGCAGTGATATAAGAATAGGCTTTGATGCTAAATTTCTTATAGATGCTTTAAGAGTAATAGATGATGAGGTGCTGTCAATGTATTATATGAATGCAAAGGCACCTTGTACCATTAAGGATGATAAAGAAAATTATATATACCTCATCCTTCCTGTTAACCTGAATTAGGAGGCACGGATTAATGGAAATTATAGAACTCAGGGATGAATTTATTAAACTGGGACAGGCGTTAAAGGCAGCCGGTCTTGTAGAATCGGGAGCCGAAGCCAAGGAAGTCATCACAGAAGGACTTGTAAAAGTAAATAACATTACAGAAATCCAGCGTGGAAAGAAACTTCACAGTGGTGATATAGTATCTTATAACGGTAATGAGATAGAGATAAGGTAAGTTAAATGATTATTAAATCCATAGACTTACAGAATTTCAGAAATTATGAACTTCAGAAAATAGATTTTGACAGTGGTACTAATATATTATACGGAGATAATGCCCAGGGAAAAACCAATATTCTGGAAGCAGTATATTTATCAGGCACAACCAAGAGCCACCGTGGAAGCAAAGACCAGGAAATGATTGCATTTAATCATAATGAGTCACATATCAAAATGATCATGAGTCGTAAAGGAATTGATTACAGGATTGATATGCATATCAAGCGTAACAGAAGCAAGGGAATTGCCATAAACGGTGTACCTATCCGTAAATCAATGGATTTATACGGAATAATTAATCTTGTTATTTTTTCACCGGAGGATTTGAGAATAATCGAGAATGGTCCGTCCGAACGCCGTAAATTTATCGATATGGAATTATGTCAGTTAGACAAAATATACGCCAGTAATCTGATAAATTACCGCAGGACTCTTGAACAGAGAAATAATCTCTTAAGAGATATTTCTTTTAACCCGTCTTTGGAAGATACCATTGATGTGTGGGATATGCAGTTAATACGTTACGGCAGGGAAATAATCGCAAGAAGAGAAAAATTCATAGATCAGCTAAATGATATAATTAAAGATATTCATATCAGATTAAGCGGAGGTAAGGAAAATCTACTGGTTAAATATGTGCCGGATGCGAAAGAAGACGAATTTGAAGATATTCTTTCCCGGAACAGGGAAAGAGATATCCGGATGAAGTACACATGTGCAGGTCCTCACAGAGATGATATGATATTTTACATTGATGAACTGGATGTCCACAAATACGGTTCACAGGGACAAAAGAGAACATCAGCTCTTTCTTTGAAATTAGCTGAAATAGAAATTGTAAAGCAATTAACCGGAGATAAGCCTGTTCTCCTGCTTGATGATGTTTTATCCGAACTTGACAGCAGCAGACAGAATTATCTTTTGAACAGCATCAGTGATGTACAGACAATAATAACATGTACGGGACTTGATGAATTTATAAATAACAGATTTGATTTAAACAGAATTTTCAGAGTATCGGAAGGACATGTTTATCAGGAAAATAAACTTCAGGAGGCATAAAAATGAGCAAATCAAACGATTACACAGCGGATCAGATACAGATTCTGGAAGGTTTGGAAGCTGTAAGAAAGAGACCCGGAATGTATATCGGAAGTACATCATCAAAAGGACTTCATCATCTTGTATATGAGATAGTTGATAATGCTGTTGATGAGGCCCTTGCCGGATATTGTACGGAGATTTTCGTTCAGATTAACGAAGATAATTCAATAACCGTAATTGACAACGGACGAGGTATACCTGTAGGAATCAACACCAAGTCAGGCCTTACCGGAGTTGAAGTAGTATTTACGATACTGCATGCAGGAGGTAAGTTCGGCGGTGGAGGATACAAAGTGTCCGGTGGTCTGCATGGTGTAGGTGCATCCGTAGTCAATGCTCTTTCAGAATGGCTGGAAGTTAAGGTTTTCCAGGATGGGAAGGTATATGAGCAGCGCTATGAGAGAGGTAAAGTAATGTTCCCTCTCAAGGTAGTTGACGAATGTCCTGCAGATAAAACAGGTACAGAGGTAAAATTTCTTCCTGATAAAGAAATATTTGAAGAAACTGTATATGATTATAATATTTTAAAACAACGTCTCAGAGAAATGGCATTCCTTACAAAAAATATTAAGATAACACTTAAAGATGTAAGAGATGATAATCATAAAGAAAAGGTATTCCATTACGAGGGAGGCATAAAGGAATATGTTAAGTATCTCAATAAGGGAAATGATGCTCTGTATGATAATATAATTTATTGTGAAGGAACCAAAGATGATGTTTATGTAGAGGTTGCTTTCCAGCATAATAACGGATATTCCGATAATGTATATGGTTTTGTTAATAATATAACAACTCCTGAAGGAGGAACACATGTAACGGGATTCCGTAATGCTGTTACCAAGACATTTAACGATTATGCGAGAACCAACAAAATTCTCAAAGATAAAGACCAGAATCTTTCGGGAGAAGATATAAGAGAAGGACTTACCGCAATCATAAGCATTAAGATTCAGGATCCACAGTTTGAAGGACAGACCAAACAGAAACTCGGTAATACAGAAGCCAGAGGAGCTGTTGAAAGCGTCGTGACAGAACAGCTTACTTATTTTCTGGAACAGAATCCTTCAGTTGCAAAAGTTATTTGTGAAAAATCAATTCTTGCCCAAAGAGCAAGGGAAGCTGCCAGACATGCAAGGGATCTTACAAGAAGAAAGACTGCGCTTGACGGATTTAAGCTTCCGGGAAAACTTGCAGATTGTTCGGATAAGGACCCATCACATTGTGAAATATTTATCGTAGAGGGTGATTCCGCCGGTGGTTCAGCTAAATCAGCCCGTAAGAGGGAAACTCAGGCAATTCTTCCGTTGAGAGGTAAAATACTTAACGTAGAAAAGGCAAGACTTGACAGAATACTGGGAAATGCAGAAATCAGGGCAATGATTACTGCGTTCGGAACAGGAATACATGAAGATTTTGATATAAGTAAACTTCGTTATGACAAGATAATTATCATGACGGATGCCGATGTCGACGGAGCTCATATAAGTACACTTCTTCTTACATTTTTCTATAGATTTATGCCTGATCTTATTAAAGACGGACATGTATATCTTGCCCAGCCGCCTCTTTTTAAGCTGGAGAAAAATAAAAAAGTCTGGTATGCATACAGTGACGAAGAACTTGCCGACATCCTTAAGGAAGTAGGAAGAGATCAGAATAACAAAATTCAGCGTTACAAAGGTCTTGGTGAGATGGATGCCTCCCAGCTCTGGGAGACAACAATGGATCCTGAGAATAGAATTCTTAAGAAAGTTATCTATGATGATGAGTTTGCGTCTGAAATAGATGTAACATTTTCGACTCTTATGGGCGATAAGGTAGAGCCGAGAAGAGAGTTCATTGAAGAAAATGCCAAGTTCGTTAAGAATATTGATTTTTAATTTGAAGGAGATTGAATAAATGGATGAACATATTTTTGATAAAGTTCATGATATAGATCTTAAAAAGACTATGGAAGAGTCTTACATCAGTTATTCCATGAGTGTTATTAAATCCAGAGCACTTCCGGATGTAAGAGACGGACTTAAACCGGTTCAGCGTAGAATTCTTTTTTCTATGATAGAACTTAATAACGGACCTGACAAACCTCACAGAAAATGTGCACGTATCGTCGGTGATACAATGGGTAAATATCATCCGCACGGAGATTCTTCAATCTACGATGCTCTTGTTAAACTTGCCCAGGATTTTAATACCAGATATCCTCTGGTTGACGGACATGGTAACTTCGGTTCCATTGACGGTGATGGTGCTGCCGCAATGCGATATACAGAGGCAAGACTTAGCAAAATATCAATGGAAATGCTGGCAGATATTAATAAAGATACAGTGGATTTTGTACCTAACTTCGATGAAACAGAGAAAGAGCCTACTGTTCTTCCTTCCAAATATCCTAACCTTATGGTTAACGGAGCGTCCGGTATAGCTGTAGGTATGGCAACCAACATACCTCCTCATAATTTAAGAGAAGTTGTTGCAGCCGTAGATAAAATTATTGATAACAGGGTTCTTGAAGACAGGGATACCGACATTGAAGAACTTATGGAAATAATAAAAGGACCTGATTTTCCTACAGGTGCGACTATTCTCGGAAGAAGAGGAATAGAAGAAGCATACAGAACAGGTAAAGGTAAAATTCGTGTAAGAGCCGTAACAGAAATTAATTCACTTCCTAACGGCAAATCAGAAATTATTATTAAAGAACTTCCATATATGGTCAATAAGGCTTTGCTTGTCCAGAAAATAGCTGAACTCGTCAAAGACAAGAAAATTGACGGAATTGTAGATGTAACCGATCAGTCCAACATGGAAGGAATAAGGGTTTGTATTGACGTAAGAAGAGACGCCAATCCTAATGTTATACTTAACCTTCTTTACAAACATACACAGCTTCAGGATACATTCGGTGTGAATATGCTTGCACTCGTAGATGACCAGCCTAAGGTTCTTAACCTCTACGAGATGCTTAATTATTATCTTCTTCATCAGAAAGAAGTAGTAACAAGAAGAACTAAATTCGAACTCAATAAAGCTGAAGAACGTGCTCATATTTTACAGGGATTAATTATAGCACTTGACAATATTGACGAAGTTATTTCAATAATCAGAAATTCAGAAAATGTTGCCATTGCAAAAGCAACACTTATTGAAAGGTTCGGACTTTCGGATGTTCAGTCACAGGCGATAGTGGATATGCGTCTGAGGGCTCTTACAGGACTCGAAAGAGAAAAAATAGAAGCCGAATATAAAGACCTTATGGCAAGAATAGAAGAACTCAAAGAAATTCTTGCAGATGAGAAGAAACTTCTTATGGTCATCCGTAATGAAATGACAGCAATAGCCGACAAATACGGAGATGACAGAAGAACCGTAATAGGAATAGATGATTCTGAAATTTCAATGGAAGATATAATTGCAGATGAAAGTACTGTAATAACAATGACCAATCTCGGTTATATCAAGAGAATGACACCGGATAATTTCAAGAGCCAGAACCGTGGAGGTAAAGGAATAAAAGGAATGCAGACGATAGAAGATGATTATATCGAAGACATTCTTATGACAACCACCCACCATGTAATCCTTATGCTTACCAATAAGGGACGTGTTTACAAACTCAAAGCATATGAAATTCCGGAAGCAAGCCGTACAGCAAGAGGAACTGCAATCGTAAATCTTCTTCAGCTTATGCCGGGAGAAAAGATATCGGCAATTGTTCCGGTAGACGGAATTAAAGACGATGAATATCTTTTTATGGCAACTAAAAACGGTATTGTCAAGAAAACAAGCAGCAAAGAGTATGAGAACATCCGCAAGACAGGTATCCAGGCCATTACACTCAGGGATAATGACGAATTAATTGAAGCAAAATCTGTCGATAATGAAAAAGAAATTTTCCTTGTGACAAAGTACGGCCAGTGTATAAGATTTAAGTCAACAGATGTCCGCCCTACAGGAAGAAGCGCAATGGGTGTAATAGGTATGAATCTTACACCGGGTGATGAAGTTGTCGGTATGCAGCTTGACAGTCAGGGAGATACATTGCTTATTGTTTCCGAATACGGACTTGGAAAGAGAACACCTATCGACGAATTTACGGTGCAGAACCGTGGCGGTAAAGGTATAAAATGTTATAAAGTAAACGAGAAGTCCGGTAATGTAATAGGTGTCAAAGCAGTAAGTGACACAAGAGAGATTATGCTTATAACAACGGAAGGAATAGTTATCCGTATGGAAGTAAGCGGAATTTCAACTCTTGGAAGAATTACATCAGGAGTTAAACTGATTAACCTTGATGAAGGAGTTAAGGTAGCCAAGGTAGCCAAAGTCAGAGAAGAAGATATCGAAGAAGATATTGAATCCAAAGAAAACGGCGAGACGGACAATCAGTAAATAACATAACAGGCACTGTACAAAATAGTGGTATAGTGTCTGTTTTTATAAGGAGCACACATGAGAAACATAAATGTAAATGAGATTACCCGGAATATCAAGGAAATGTGTATTGAAGCAAATCACTTTCTTACGGATGATATGCAGCAGAGACTTCATAAAGCAGCCGGAAGCGAGACAACAGAACTTGGAAAGATGGTATTATCGCAGCTTGAGGAAAATCTTGAAATCGCAGGAAAAGAAATGATACCAATCTGTCAGGATACAGGTATGGCGGTTATTTTTGTAAAAGTCGGACAGGAAGTCCACGTAGAAGGAGGACTTTTAACCGACGCAATCAACGAAGGCGTAAGACAGGGATATGTTGAAGGATATCTCCGCAAATCGGTTGTAAAAGATCCTATTTACAGGGAAAACACCAACGATAACACGCCTGCCATAATACATTATGACATCGTAGAAGGAGACAATATAGATATAACAGTTGCGCCAAAAGGATTCGGAAGTGAAAATATGAGTCGTGTTTTTATGCTTAAACCGGCTGACGGAATAGAAGGCGTAAAAGAAGCGATTCTTACAGCAGTTAAAGATGCCGGACCTAATGCGTGTCCGCCTATGGTCGTTGGTGTCGGTATAGGAGGAACATTTGAAAAATGTGCACTGCTTGCAAAAAAGGCTCTTACAAGGAGCGTAGAAGAGAAATCACCGGTCGAATATGTAAGAAATCTTGAAAAAGAAATGCTGGAAAAGATAAATGATCTCGGAATAGGTCCTGGGGGTCTTGGCGGAAAGACGACTGCATATGCGGTAAATATAGAAACTTATCCTACCCATATAGCAGGACTTCCGGTGGCAGTTAATATCTGCTGTCATGTTAACAGACATTCTCACAGAGTTATATAGGAGCACGAAATGGAAAAACATATTACAGTACCTTTTGATAAAGAAACGGCAAAGTCGCTTAAAGCCGGGGATTATGTATATCTTACGGGAGTAATATATACAGCCAGGGATGCGGCACACAAAAGAATGGATGAATCACTTAACAACGGAGATAAACTTCCTATAGATGTAGATGGCAATGTTATATATTATATGGGACCGTCACCGGCAAGGGAGGGACGTCCTATAGGATCTGCCGGTCCTACAACGGCAACCAGAATGGATAAATATACTCCGCGTCTTCTTGATATGGGTCTTACCGGAATGATTGGCAAAGGCAAAAGACAGCCAAAAGTCAAGGAGGCGATAGTACGCAACAATGCAGTGTATTTTGCAGCTGTTGGTGGTGCGGGAGCATTGCTGTCGCAGCGTATACTGAAGTCAGATGTTGTGGCTTATGATGACCTTGGAACAGAAGCCATAAGAAGACTCGAGGTTGAGAATTTCCCTGTAATTGTGGTAATAGATTCGGAAGGAAATGACCTGTACGAAAGAGTTACAGCAAATATTTAAAAAGTAGCCAAAAAGTACAAAAAAACTGTTGACAACAGGCTTACCATTCAGTATAATAATTTTTGCGTCACGGATAAAACCTGTGAGTAATTTCATAATGTATATGAATTCGGAGAAATACTCAAGAGGCCGAAGAGGCGCCCCTGCTAAGGGTGTAGGTCGCTAACGCGGCGCGAGGGTTCGAATCCCTCTTTCTCCGTTACAACATACAGAATCGAATGAAAATAATTTAAAAAAAATGAAAAAAGTTGTTGACAAACGATGAAAGATGTTGTATTATGAATAAGCTGTCGC
>ENA-ORMS01000609-ORMS01000609.1-human-gut-metagenome-genome-assembly--contig:-NODE-609-length-34545-cov-42.776109_pt1 | contig 34545 bp, 37 predicted proteins | sample MGYA00242104_ERZ508997 | MGnify/ENA primary metagenome ERZ508997 (study PRJEB26280, sample SAMEA2338704) | human gut metagenome | biome: human gut; feature: human-associated habitat; material: faeces... | reverse complement strand
GCCAGCCTGATAATCTTTCTCGAAATAATTTCCAATCCTTTTTGCTTATGTCCATTATTTTGAACCTCCTCAGTCTTATGTTAATCCCACCACAACTCATAAGCTTTATTGACACAAATCAAATTTCAGAATATTCTTATATAGTTCTTTGATTTTAACCAATACATACTGTATATAAAAAGATCAATTGCCACAATTCTCTTCTCATAAAAGCTTATAAATTATATTATTTATTAAAAATTTCATTTATCATATCTATCAATTCTGTCTTCAAGATGCTTTCCTCTTGACTCCATTTATTTGCTAAAACCGATATTGTATCATTGATATGCAAACCATCTCCGTGATCAAACTCAGATATTTCTCTTATAACTTCTTTCGCATTAGACGCATTAATTATTTTGTACTGGTTCAATATTTCTTTATACATCTTATCAACATAGTTACTTTTCAAAATGATTTCCTCTGGGATCATTTTCCCAGGTAAATAAAACACATTTGTTTCATAATAACGTAAGTAACTTAAATATTGTTCACATTTTTGATCAACACGTCCATTACCATTTCCACTATCTGGATAAGTATCTAAACACATACCATATGCATCTTTAACACATCTCTCTAAATATTTATCGTCTTCTATTTGATTTTTTGTCAATACATCTTCATTAAAAACATAATCTGTTTTCATATCTCCATCTAACATTAAATATATTTTTTGTGATAAATATCTATTAAGAGCAATAGGTGTCATATAATGATTTACCAAGGTTTTCTCCCCACCATGATAATATACAACATCAAAATACTGTTCTTTGTTTATGTACATCAAAACTTTTTCAACAAGTTTTTGTGCTGCATAATCCTCACAAAATATCATTTTTTTATTCGAAACCCTATTTTCTATATCAAAAAAAGCCTCTTCATAATTAATATTTTCTTGAACATAAAATTTTCCATATTCATTCGTTTTAAATAATTTAATAGCAGAGCTTGGTAATCCTTTTATTAATGTTGGTGAATGAGTAGAAATAACAACTTGTAATTTTTTAGTCTTGATTGCCTCAAGCAAATATTCTTTTAAGTTTTCCTGTGCTCCTGGATGCAATGACACCTCTGGTTCATCCAACAACACTAAAGAATAATCCTTTGCCTTTTCAATTCTTCTTACTAATTGTACAACAGCAATCTCTCCACTTCCAGCATTAGCTTCCGAATATCCCATTTCATATTTGTTTTTCATATATACAGATGTACCCATATTTCTATATAGTTTATGTTCTGCTACTCTAATATCTGTATACTCTTTATTTAATATCTTGCCAATACGTTTTACTGTGTTTTCTGACAATATCTCTAAATTTCCCACTTTATTATCCTGTGTCCCTTTGAATCTCATCGGTTCATCATTAAATAAACGCTTTAAATATTTAGATCTCTGACGTAATAAATTTTTTCTTTCATCTAAGTTTTCTTTTGAAAAATGAAATATTTTATCAAATGCACTTACCTCGGCTCTAAAATCAAGATATATGACATCTTTATTTACTGGTGAATTTCTTTTACTCTGTAACATTCCATCCTTCATCAATGGTCTGCTAGTTTCCCAGTAATCCAAATCTTCCTTCTTGGTTTCCGAACCTCTTTTCATCCGGAGTTTCATAACCTCTTTAATATCACTATCCTTATTTTCAACATATCCGTAAAAATAACGATTTCTATCCCCGCTCTCTGCTATAGGATCGACATCTGTCGAAAACCAAAAATCACTACATGTATATCCCTGAGGTGCTCCGAATAAAGCATGCAATGTCGAGCTCTTTCCAGAGCCATTTTTCCCAATTAAAACTGTCATTGGAAATTCAAAGTTTATTCTTGTTCTCGGAATTAAATTTTTATAGAATGGAAAGTCTATATATTCAATATAATTAATAAACACACCACTATTTTTCATTCTCTTAATTGTTTCTATTGTCATTTGCATCTGATTATAATCCATATATTACTTCCCACCTTGTGTACCTAACTCTTTTTTTCTGTTGATTTTTATTGCTTTTATAGCCTCTTTAAAAACCTTTCCGCTGGCTTTTACCAAATCAATTGGTACTGCATTACCAATTTGCAAAGCAGAATCAGTCAATGAATTACTAAAAATAAAATCATCTGGAAATGTCTGTAATCGTGCTGCTTCTCTTATCGAAATTGCTCTATCTTGACTATAATGACCATATCTTCCCTTCGAATAGCACAAACATCCACCTGTAATTGTTGGTGATGGCTTATCCGGATCCATTATACCATATACATCTCCATGTCCCGAAAACACATTTCCTTCTTTATCCTTCTTTTTATGGCAATCCAAAATAAGTGATTTTGGCAATCCATTTCTTGAACCACCATTCGCCCTAATTGCTTTTATTCTTTTCAGATTTATGTCGGATAATCCTGCACACTTATGATTATGTATCTTTCCAGTTTCATCCACATATTCTTCTCCAGCTTTTAATGCAGGCAAATCACCAATTGCCTCCCTAACAGTCTTCCACTTTTTCAAACCATTACTGCCCTTTTTATCATAAGTAGCTTTAGGTAAATCAAATGAGAATCCAATTATTTTTAACTCCTGATTAATATCATTTCTTACAGCGTGCAAAACAAATCTTTTTCTAACTTGCGGTACACCATAATCTGCCGCATTTAATACATCTTCTTTAACATAATAATTTTTTTTTAATCTTTGCATAAATTCATTTAATATTGCCTCATTAAAATCGGATTTTATTCCTGGAACATTTTCCATCAAAATAAACGGTGGCAAGATTTCTTCAATAAGACGTAAAAACTCAAATAACAATTTCTTGCGTTCCTCATCAGTTTTGTTTTTATTAAGCGGATTTTGTCTTGAAAAATTCTGGCAAGGTGGACACCCTGCAAATAAATAAATATCATCTTTTTTTATTTTTGCAGCTTTCAATATTTTATCACCACCTAAATTACAAATATCCTCATTTAACACATTTACTCTATTTAAGGGTTCATAATTCAAGTATGTATCTACCGCATGCTTTTCAATTTCCACTGCTGACTTTATTTTAAATCCCGCTAAAGAAAGCCCGCAGGAAACGCCACCGCATCCAGAAAAAATATCTATTGCTTCATACTTTATTCTCATATCTACAACTCACCATCTTCCTCTTCAAATGCGGCAATAACTCGTTCTCCTATAGGAGTATTAATAACTGGAGGTAGCTCTTTTCGCTTAAACTCCTCTCTTTCCTGCCTACACAGAGCCCGATAGTCACATTCTGTACAATTTGCAGAACACGCTCTCATCGGGAAATCTTCCTGCAAAATACCTTTTACTGCCCATTCAATCGCACCAATTGCATTTTTAACTGATAATTCATCAACTGGAACTTTCACTCTATTATTATCCTTTAATGTATGGACATATCCTGTCTCCGCATTCTCTCCTATTACTTCTTTTGCAGCTCTTGAATACAGTTGCACTTGAAGCGACATTTCTCGCCAATCAAATTCTTCCAATTTATCTGACATTTCCATTGACTTAAAATCGATTACTTCTGCTGCATCAATGTTTTGAGTTTCATCCTCTTTCAACAACAAATCAATAGAACCTGTAATCAACGCCTCATCTACCAGCAATTCAAATCGTGCCTCATCTTGACGAATCCGGCAAAAATCATCTGAATATGTATTCACATATTTTTTCATAATTTCATGAACAAGCATCTTAGCTCGTTCATAAGAACCCGGTCTATTTACCGGATCATTACTTGGAAATACATGCTTAAGCATAAATGTATCTTCAACCATATCAAAGATTTCTTTCTCTGTCGGAATTCTATCCTTATATTTCTGGTGCAATCTTTCCAATATTGTATGTGTAGTTTGTCCAAATCCAAACAATTCAGGAACTGCCGCATTATACCCATATATATTCTGCAATTTATACATGAATGGACATTTAAGATATGATTTAACCGACGAAAAATCTGTTGGCAGTTCATTGTCATCAAATCTTGGGATAGGTTCAATCTTATCAGCCAACTCATTTATAGTCATATCTTTTCTCATATCAGGGTGATTCAAATCTGCGGTAAAAACAGATGGTTTCTTCTTGTTTTTTAATCCAGGATGAATTTCACTTCCTGTCAAATACAGCAAACGCTCTGCTCTAGTAATAGCTGTATAAAACAACCTGGCTTCATCCTCTAGCCTATTGCCATATGCGCCTCTATCTATTGCATTCCCCATCAATTCTTCTGGCAAAATTCCACTGTACTGTCCTTTTTTACCAGGAAAACGTTGATTAACCAAATCCACAACAAATACAACAGGATATTCAAGTCCTTTAACTTTATGTATGGTAGATACATTAACCGCATCAACCTTTGAAATGTAGTCTACAGAATCTAATTCATAATTCTGCGCTATATTCTGCAGAAAGTTAAGCATTTCTCTATATCTCCATTCAGAATCGATACTTACATATGTTTGTTCTACATCCTTAATTATGTCACTAAATAATCCCAAATCTCTTAAAGCTGTTTCATCTCTAAGCATTCGTAAATTAAGTGCATCGACTAGCTGATGTAAAAAATTCTGAGGGTATACTTTTCTTCTTGCCGATGTTGCTGGTGTATATATGTTCGAATACCATTCCTGCAAAACATTAAAGTACTTATTCTTATCCGCATCTGGAAAAATAGGCAAAACTGATTCCACAAAGCATTTCTCTGCATCAGTTCGATTTACTCCCATTCCATCTCTCAGTAACTCCATTATTTCCAATATACATTGTGCATATGGTCTATCAAAAATTCCGCCTTCTCCAGAAGTTTTCACAGGTATATCCAGTTCCTTCATTGCATTTACAAACTGAACATCCTTATTCTCGTCTTTTTGTGAGCGAATGCTCCTAATAAGTACTGCAAAATCACTATAAGTAAGTCCTCTTCTGCTTTTTTCTGTTCCATCTGGATTATATTCAATATATGTTGTGCCAATTAGTGAATTAATTCGCTGTGCAACCCATTTAGCTTCATCTTCCCTAGTCTGAAACCATAAGTTCCGCAAATCCTGAATATTACCATTCTGATGGTATTTTATCTCTTTAGGTAATCTTTCAAACGGAATTGTTTTTTGAATAAAACTATTTGCAGTCTCTACTATAGCTTTTGTACTTCTAAAATTGACCAACAATTTATGTATTTTAACATCTTTATATCTATCCTTAAAAGTCAAAATATTCTGTACATTTGCACCTCTCCAGCCATATATAGACTGATCATCATCCCCCACCACAAATAACATATCTAAAAATTCAGATAATGTTTTTATAAACTCTTCCTGAATAGGATTAATATCTTGATATTCATCAACAAAAAGATACTTAAACTTCTCAATATATGAACCTTCCTTTTTTTCTATCTTTTTTAATTCCTGAACTGCAAGATATATCGCAAAAGAAAAATCCATGTAACCATCTGCACTCATTGAATCAGAAAGACATGACAGACGATTAAACAATTCCGTATCATATTTCTCAATGTCTTTCAAATCTATATTTTCATTATGCATTGTCTGCCATGCATCTGTAAATTCTTTGATTCGATTAAAATAACCCTTTCCATTCTTCAATCCCAACTTATACTGTCTCGACATTACATATAACACCAAACGATTCTGATCCAAAATATCAAACTGGCGATACTTTGCGTTAATGTCTCCAAGCAGTTTCTGACAAAACGCATCTAATGTTCCAATAAACATAGCACCTACAATATTTTCAGATAATCCAAACTTTCGCAATGCTTCCGCAACTCTACGTTTGATAGATTCTGCTGCTTTTTCGGTAAATGTAAACGCAATAATACTTTCTGGTTCCTCGCCCTTGGAAATCAAATACGCTATTTTGTATGCCAAAGTTCTTGATTTCCCGGAACCTGCGCAAGCCAGACACAATATGTTTCTTGAATCGTCAATTACCGCCGCATACTGTTCATCTGTTAAATTTGAATGTAAAATTTCTTCTGTAGTCATAAGTTATTTTCTCCTTTCTTCACTGCTTATTACTTCTACACATCATTGCTATCATACATAACCATATCAAAAATTGTCTCTTCCACAACCTTCACACACTCATCTGTATGTTTCTTTATATCTTCACCCCAGAACCGGATTACAGTCCAGCCCTCAAAGTCCAGTTTTTTATTTATCTCATCATCCCGCTCTTTGTTGCGGGATATCTTGCTAATCCAGTACTCACTATTGTTACTCTTTTCAAGTCTCTTTTTTAAAGTATTCCAATCTTTTCCATGAAAGAATTCTCCATCACAAAAAATAGCTATCTTATACTTTGTCAGCACGATATCTGGACTTCCCGGAAGTTTTTTATAATTTTTGCGATACCGATATCCTTTGTTCCATAAAGCCTTTCTTAATATAACTTCTATTTTGGTATCCTTCCCATGAATATTTTTCATATTTTTATGCCGCTGTTCTTTTGTTAAATCATCTGCCACAAAATCACCTCAACAATCTGTTTTTCATCAACTTTTCCAGTTCTTTTCTCATTTGCTTCTTGTCTGGCATTTATACTTTATAACTGCACGCTATAAATACACATCTCTAACAAGTTCCATTATTTTATCTGTCAGCATATCAAGCGACTTTCCATCCGCCATAGATTTAATATCTGATTTACTTTCAATGCTTTTTTTAAGTACTACTTTAAGTACTTTTTCATCTCTAAGCTCCGCTTCTGATAAATCTTTTATAATTTCTTCTATCTCAATAGAAGCATCCGCAATCTGACTGCAACGATTATAAGAATCGCCCATATCCTCTGCCACCATACTTTCATGGTCTTCTTTTTCATATGGATTAAATCCATAAAAAGCGTTACTTGCAACAGGGCATATAGCATCATATATAATTTTGGCACCCAACTCTCTTTTTATCTGTTTGGGATATATAAGCCTGCCTCTGTACGATTTCATTTCCAGTTTCTTTTCAGCCAATTTGCTGGCAGTTGTGATTCTCGTAAGATATGCCATCATCCTATTTGCAAAGTTTTGACTATTTACTTCATGTCGTCCAACTACTGGAATATATTTATCCATCTCATTTTCACTAACTATATGATCTGCTAAATATAAAGAATACATTTCTGATGCACACAGCTTTACAACTGCTACATTCTCTAGTTTTTTATCTCCGATTTGATGAAGCATATCCATCTGCACCCATCCATATTCTTTATCTCCAGATTCATCAGGACAAAAAAACATATTCTGCACATATTTGTATCCTTGCTTTGCTATAAAATCATCGTACGCAAGCTGATATAAATACTGCTTTGTAACATCTGCCACTCCAGGCTGTCCTATAACTTTGTATTCTGACGCATTCTTATAAAAATTAATGTTATAATACTTTGCATCATATATGCCAAAACAATATTCTCCACTATCACCACACTCATAAATACTAATCAAATCTGGTCTTAGTGTATCTGACTTTCCATCACTAATATTATCTGAAGTCTTATGCCATACTGGTCTGTCAATTATTTCTATTAAAGTACTATCTTTACTTTCTTTATAATCATCACAGACTCCAAGTGGCAGCTCTGATAATTTTACATTTAAAACATTTCCAAAATTCTGTGCACACACTTTTTCCCATACTAAGTTAAAGCTGTTGGTACCATATATGCTAAAACTATCAATGTTATTAAAGCTTGCTTTTTGTGCTATATACGCGTACATTGCCTTCAACACCAGTTGTTTTCTTGTGTTGTACTGCACATTAAGTTCATTTTGTATCCTATATAAAATATAATCTTCATCTCCCAAATCATCCAGTTGTTCTTCTGACAGCTCTACTGTCACAATATTAAATAACTCTGGCAGATCAGATTCTTCAAGTTCCTTTGAAAATTTAGTCAATACACATGCATGTAAGCGTCTGATAAAATCATATTCATCTGAAGTCCGCTTTTTTGTCTGTAATTCAGTATAATATGGCCTGTTATTTGATATATATGAAAATGTTTCATTGATTGTTCTGTCCCACAGTATTTCTCCTGTGCCATTAGTCTCAACAATATCAACGTCATTAGCATATATTCCATTATCATAATAATCCTGTAGCAAATACAGCATTACTGCCAATAAGTTAAATGATTCTCCATCATCACTTTCATTATATAGTTTTATTACCTGCTCTTTTGAATTATATTTTTCCAAAACACGCATAATCTGCTTCATCTGCGCAACTGGACTACCACAAGAATTAATATATTTAGGATAACACTTTAATACCCGTCCATATACAACAATTACTCCAACAAATGAAAACACATAATATAATTCCCGCTCTCCACTTTCGATATCTGTTACTCTGATATCTTCCTCAACTAAGTCAGAGAGCATACTTTGCCTATCACTTTTTTTTACATTTTTAACAATTCCATACTCTTTTAACTTTCTTATAATCTTCACTGTTTCATCAGCAGTGCATTCAAATATTTTTCTAAGTTCATCTTGAGTATACCGCTTCTGCTCTTTGACATATTTAGAAATCATCCAGTAACATTCCCTTCTCATTCTAATTCACTCAAATATTCTTTCTTGATTTTGTCTCGGATTTCTTTACAGAAAATATCTATGCCTCTTTTATCAAATTCCTCGCAAATCGTTGAATATTGGTTTCTTATATCCTCATCACAGCCTCCAAACAACATATGCCTTCTCTGCTTTGCTGCATCTTCAAATAAGTACATAATAATTTTACTCTTAAAAGTTTCTCTAAACGCATCTTCATTCTCTAAAATGCTTTTAGATACAAAAAATGGTCCCATAAGCTTGTCTTCATTTATCTTATAATCTCTAGAAGCAAGTGTTGTATTTATAGCCTTCCTAAGCTCATTCCAGTCAACTCTGTATGGCACCTGTGCTTTATCACACACTAAATATGTACCTTTAATCTTTTCTTCCTTATGGTTAATACCTATATATTCAAAGTTCCATCTTCTTTTAAATGCTGTATCCATTGGAAATACGCCCTGATCAGCACTATTCATAGTTGACCAGATATACATATTATCTGGTATCTTTATTTCATCATACTGCTCTGGCCTTCCACCAAGTTCTTTTGCCAAATATGCCTTTATATCTTCAGAAGGTTTAACTGGATATTGGCTTGCATTTCTATCGTCGCGATCTAAAAGCTGAAATACCTCTCCAAATACAGCTGCAACATTTGCTCTATTAATTTCCTCTATAAGAAGCAGAAATGGTTTTACATCTTCCTTATTCTCCGACTGTCCATTTTCTATTGCCTTTACATATGTCCGCATAAATGGTCCAGGAACATACTCATATGATATTCCATTTTTTGTAGGTACTGGCTTATATGTTCCAACAAAATTAGCATATGAATAATCTGGATGGAATGTAACTCTTTCGTACTCTCCACCTTCTGAAATGAGATCCTTCTGCTCATCATTCAGCTTGAAACTTTTTCCTGTTCCTGGTGCTCCAAATACAATTCTATTGTGTGCATATACAGTCCCCGTATCCTTATTTTTGCGTGAACAACCTGTATAATAATCAGGTTCAATATATGGCTTAGATTCCATTTCTTCCTCCTCAGAGCCTTCATTCTCTATGCTCATTTCTTCCTGAATAGAATTTACTGCATCCTCTTTGCTTTCTCCAAATTTTACAGATGTTGGTATCATTACAGTAACTGCTCCAAGCACCCTATCCATAAACTCTCTGTCAAAAATTTCTTTGAATTTTTCAAGCATTTCTGGAAATTCATCAAGTACTGCACGTATAACAGCAACAGCCTTTATCTTATCCAAAGTACTTAATGCCTGTGACGGATCTCTTGATAACTCCGGTCCTATATATGGAGCATCGTATGCTTCTCTATAGCTTAAAAAATCTTCCCTTTTAAATGGCTTTTCAAAAACACAGTCAACTTCTATATCAAACTTAAAGTATTTTTCCTTACCATTATATCCAAAATCATAAGGTTCTCTAATTACATGTGCTACTCCTATAAACCCTGGAACCCAATCAACCTCTGATTTTCCTGTGTCTCCTCCCAATGTAACAAATACATGCTTTCCAATATTCAATTCCTCTTTCAGAGTATAAACGCCATCAACTGTTATATCTTTGTTGCCATTGAGAATGTTATGTACTGTATCTGGAAAACCACATTTCATAGATACAAATGTTGGCTCTTCATTCTCATATCCATGAATAATCTCCGTTACAGCTTTTTCCAATTGGTCTGCAGAATAATCCTTATACAGCTCAAACACTTCCTGATATGCATGTCCTCGTCTTTTTAAATCTCTATCATCACTCCAGCCTTTTCTTCCATTGTTAGGAAAATAAAAATCAAAAGCATCCTTTGCATGTTTATATGTTGTTTTCTTTGTTCCAAATCTCTTTTCTAACACTTCCCAATCATGCATTCTCTGCTTATATCTTGCGTCTGTTTTAGGAAGCATAGCATAATACATGCAGACTAACGCCTGTTTTTGCAAATCGTCTAAATTATCGATATCGATCTTCTGCTCCATATTGTTCTCTCCTTAATGCCAGAATTAGTACTCCAAAGTATATATGCCATCTTCATACTTTTTAAACAAAACCTTTGTTTTTCCATATTGATCTAACATTTGTTTCGTAATATATGTACCATCCGGCACTCCAAGTTTATGCCTTATCCATTCTCCTATTATCGCATTACTTTCTGGAGTTTCTAATGCCTTTCCCTTTGCTTGTGCCTGTCTCATATAAAAAGCATCATATTCCTTTGTTACAACCTTAAACACTGGATACGTTCCATCAGCATTTACATCTGGGAAAAATCCATCTTTATGATCTGCCACATTATATGGAATATACGCCTGGTTTCTATTTCTCTTATAGCCATTTTTACGTATTCCCCAATTTACACCAGAACCATATCCTGTATCGCTGCCATCCGCTTTCAGTAAAGAAACTTCTAACGTATCTACTGGCTCAATAGTCTGATAATTCTCCCAAGATAAATTCTCTAAATTAGTATCCGCAACATCATCTTCCACATTTTTCCTGATAGAAAATGAAACCTTATCTTTTATCTGCCCATCAAAGCAATTTATCGTATCAGGCAATAGACTGTTGAAGTAATGGTTTGCCTCTTTAGGATTACATGCATCCATACATTCTCTTCTTACAAAGAATGCATTCATAGTGTAATTAGCTGAACCATTAAAAGCTTCTACTGCCTTTCGCCCCCTGCACCATACATACACCTTAGAATGTACCTGTTTACCTTCCACAATATAATTGCATGATATCTGAGGCATTCCAGATACACTATTCAATCTTTTTATCAATGAGCATATCTTGTCATGTTTCTTTTGTGTCAGACCCGTGCCCTTTGTCATTCCAAGTATAATGTCCACTTTTATTCCAGACACATATTCTTTATTCCTGCCATCAAATAGTTTTATCAAATGACTTGATATTCTCTCAACATCAGTAAATGCTGTGACAATTTTCAAATGATTACATGCTTCGCCATCTTTTCTCGCTGGTATAAACAATATTTCTTCTTCAAAATTATCAGTATACATACCTTACTCCTTTATACTTGGTTCTACACTTTCGTAGTCAATTCCCGCAAATGTTCTTAAAATAGCTTCAAAGATAATTTTAGCTCCTTTTGCAGGTACCGCCATACCGATTTGTTTTCTAACAGACTCTTTAGATCCCTCAAAAATATAATTATCAGGAAATGTCTGTAATCTTGCCCTCTCTCTATTAGTCAATGCTCTTGGCTCCGAATAATGATACATATGCGTTCCACCACCACCAGAACCAGTTACTGTATATGCAGGTTTATCTGGATCTAACCTCTTATAAATCTGACTTATCTTTGCCCCTTTCACTTTAAGCTGCAATTCTTCTGGCAAATCCGCAGTAAACGCATTTTCTCCCGGTTTAATATATTTCAATCGTTTTACAACTATTTCGGATTGCTTTGTTAACTCGTTATTATAAGCTTCTTTTCCGATTGGAGGATTCTCTATTGCATTCTTACAAGTAACATCAACATTTTTATATGGTTTTGGACTAGGTATTTTAAATTCATATGGCAGATCCTCCCTGATACCAACAATTATCACCCTATGTCTTGCCTGCGGCACCCCATATTCCTCAAATTTATATAAATTAGGATATATTCTATATCCAGCATTCTTCAAATCTTCCTGTATCTTCTGAAATGCCTTTCCATCATTAGCACTCTTTAATCCGCCAACATTTTCTGCTAAAAACCACAAAGGCTCATATTTCTTTAATACTTTTACCCCATATGTATATAACGGACCATATACACCATCAAATCCCTTTTGCTCACCTACAACAGAAAAATCATTGCATGGAAATCCAAAAGCTAATGCATCTATATCTCCAAGACTGTCAATATCAAGTTTTCTTACATCTCCACAAATAACACTCTCTCCATCATCTGGGCAGATATTTCTCGTATATGTATTACATGTGTCTTTATCATAATCATTTGCCCATTTATGAATAATCTTATAATCCGAATCTTCAATCTTTGCTGTCGTTGCTCCTAACGCCAATCCACCAGGACCACAAAATAGTTCTCCAAGTTTAAATTCTTTTACAATATTCTTCATCAAACTTTATCTCCATTTGCTAATATAAATTCTCTGTTAAATTCGACACCCAATACATCTGCAATATTCTCTAAATCTTCTACTGTAAAACTTTCTCTTTTCATTTTCGAATTAAAACTTTGTGGCGATTTTCCCAGCCGCCTTGCCAATTCAGCTTCACTTACACCACATCTCACACACAATACTTTTATTTGTTCTGATATTGTCATGCACCAATCCTCCTGCTTACTATCTATTTTTATATTATAAACATATTTTTTGATAATGTCAAAATAATTTTTAAGCATATGTTGTTTATAAATTGCTAGTAAATTAAAATCAAAAACTACTCTCACTAACTTTTCACAAGCAGAAAGCTATTTTAATTTTAATCTTTATTTATTAAATCTTTTTCAACATACATAGGGATTACCATATCTAGTAAATGCTCTTCTTTGGTTAATTCTTTAATAACTTCAAAATATATTTTCTGAAGTTCATATTCAGAAAGTTTAACCATTTGTTCTATATGACATTTTTGAGCATAATCTTTATCTTGTGCATCGTTCAATATCCTAATTGCCTCTAACAATTCTTCTGTAGGTTCTACACTATTTTCCTCAAAATCATCTATTCTCCCATATTTATCATCTGATATACATTGATAATCCATACACTTAACAGCCAAATCAAATAAATTTTTTCTCATTTTTGCAGAAACTATATCCATATATTTTATCGGATGCTTCAATCTGTAGACATTTTCTGCATATTCTCTGACCTCTTTAACAAAAACAGGAAAACTACTTGCTGTTAAAATATAGCGAAATGCTGATTTATATTCATTGCACATACTGTTTGCACCAATGCCCATATTTTCACCAGAAGTTATTCCTATTATAGCTTTTACGGTTTCTTCCTCCAGCCCTAAAAACTCACAAACTTTTTCCATTTCAAATGATTCATAATCTGTTTCACCAATAAGATAACCTACTGATACCCCAAAAAAATCTGCCAAATTTGACATTGTTTCATATGAAGGAAACCCTATAGTTTTTCCATTTTCAATTTTACTTCCTACACGTAGCCATCTGCTTATATTTGCCTGAGTTCCGCCTCCGTATTTTTCCTTATATTCTTTTAAGAAGCTTTTTTGAGTATAATTCTTTTCTTTCATCAATTTATGCAGGCGATTGCACCAGCATTGTGCCTTATCATGTTCTATATCATTCATAATATATTTTATACTCCTAATTTTATTATTTACATCATTTATATATCATCATTAGTATTTACATTTATAAAGATAAATCTTAAAATATGTCTTGTCAATTTAAAGATCTTTAATCAGGAGGCATCACATGAATGAAAATAATTATATCCAAACAATAGGCGAAAACAGCACCCTACAAGACAGCATCATTGAAAATATGTATCTAAAAGCATTTGCATCCATCTCTGATGCAGAAAATACATCTAAAGAAAAATACATAACGAAAACTATGCTAATTAAATCATCCAACGACATGAGTACCCAGGAAAAGCTAACATCATTGGATAAGAATTACGAATGTCGTAATTATGAACGCTGGCAAAATTTACTATATTTTACCATCATATCATTTAGCGTATTAGGAGTAACAGCTGCCAGTCCCATTGCTATGAAAAATGTTCGTAAACTTTTCACAACATAATTCAAAGCTTGTATTATGTTTCCATTTTACCATATATTATATAGTCATTTGCTAAAACAATACTTTTCTACATGATGTTATGGCAGAGGAATCACCTTCCTCTGCCATTGTTCCAAATCTTATCTCCAGTCTTCTCCTTATCAGCATCTCTATCAACACTCTCATCATACATTCTCTGGAACTCCTCATAAAGCTCATCACCATCCAGCTTTATTCCAAGTTTTTTCATCACATCCGAGAACAGCCTTATGCTTCCACTCACATCAGCAATATCAAATCCGAATACATCTGCCTTAACGGAATCACTGACATTCTCATAACCACCAAGCTCCGATATTCTCCTGACAATCCAGCCAGCTTTGTCCACAGGTTCAGTTTCTCTAGTTTCCACAAATTCATTTTTATCTGTCACATCAGTTATACTTTCGCCAACTCTTGTCACATTCACATCAGTCAAATTATAAGCCTCTGAAATTTCTTTACCATCTAAATCAATCTGTTGTTCTCTAGCACTATCAGCTTGCTCTTTCTGGTTGCCTATTTCATTCTGATTATTGTCTGGATTCATTACCACAACATTCGTCTCCGGCTAAACAGCCACATCTTCCCAAACACAGCCTCCTCTTCCATCCCTGGTATCTCAATCTCCCTGTCTGCAACAAGCTCTTCTTTCTCAGACACTGCATAATAAGCCGTATACAAATCTTCTTTTATAATGCCATCAGTAAGCTGTATCTGTCTCTTAATATCCTTTTTAGCATCCACATTAAAAACAGTCATTAGCGAAAACAACAAATCCAGACTCATCTTTCTACTTCCGAGTTCCATCTAAACTATATGTGAAGCCGACTTATCGACTGCTTCAGATAACTGTTCTATGGTCCAATGATTCTGTTCTCTCATTATCCTCACATTCTGACCTACTGCAAGTCCGTCATATACCATATGCACACCTCACTAACATTCATCAGAATACTTATTAAATCTGGCTGTCATAGTTGCCAGGTCAAATACAATCACACCCATACCATTAATGCGATCAATCATAGCCTTTAAATCAGGAATATTGGTTATAAGGTCATATACATCCATAACAACAGGCACCTGATATCTTCCAGTATCAAGATGTTCAAGCAAATCACATATAGCATCTCTGTCAATTGATTTAGAATAGCTGTCATCTAAAAGGGCATGATTACAGTCAACACCTGCTTTGTTAGCTAATTTTCTAAGTGCAATTGCCTGTCTCTCCACATTTTCTACACTCATCATGGATTTTATGAACAAAAGTCCGTTAAGTACTTCTTTACCGTTATAATTTGTCATTATGAATTCCTCACTTTATCTTTATTTGTGAGAAATATGCGCATATCCTCTAATCAAGAGCCTTACCGGCAGCTCATTGACTATGGTTATATGATACTTGAATATGCTTTAGTCTTACAGGAAGCAGCTCTACGGATATAAAAGAAAAATCCGTAGTACCACTACGGATTGGGCAGAAAAAAAGAAGGAAGTATTGCTACTCCCTTCTGCATTGTAAATATAATAACACTATTTTGATTTGGCCATCTTCATCATATCTTTTCGTATAGCCTTTAACTCATCTTTATTTCTCAAACAATATCCACCATAACATTGTTCATTCAAAAAACAAGTTTCACATATTATGGAATTGATACTCTGCATAAGTAACTCATCATCACTTGGCAGTTCATATGCTTCAATCTTTTTTATTCCTTCAGGATTTCTAAGACCATAGTCTATTTTCTTTCCATTGCTAGTCTTAAGATATAGATAAATTTCAGCAAAGAAGGATAAGCAATCGCCTACTTCATACTCTTCAAATCCATTTATAGGAAGCCATACATGATCTTCTTTTCCATCGAAGCAAGTACCATCTCTATACATTCCTTCAACATAAATTCTCTTAAAGCAAACATTCTTACTATTCTTCTTTTCAATCTGTCCCTTGAAGCCTAGCGCCATCTCATAGTAACACATATCAAAATAATGTCTGCAATCTTTAGCAGACTCTCTTTGTATTTCAAGATACTCGTCATAAGAAAGTTTCTCTCCACCTTCTATTTTCTTAAGCGTCTCAGGACTAAAATCAATAGTTCCAAACTCACTTAACACACAGGTGTCACTACCATAATGCGTCTTCTTTAATTCATTCCATTCACTCATATTACAATTACCTCCGTTAATAAGTGTTGCTATATAAGCAACCTGACATGTCAACGAAGTTTACTTACATAAGTATACTCTTACTGTCCATGAATTTCCATAACTATTTTATAATATTCCTCTCATTCGGTACTAATGGATAGCATCATTCTTTTCCATATCATTCATCAATTTATCAAAGTCACTTTCATATAGTGAATCCTGTATAACTCTGTATTTCTCAAACTCACTTTCTGCAAATTCCTTTGCAATAGCTGCTGTTACTTTTCCTTTATCCTGAAGTACATCCGCATCATTAAATCTAAGAAATGCGTCAAGCTTTGTTTTCCAATCTTCCATAGTCATAGGAATATGTCTTCGTGCCTGTCTTGTTGCATAATCAAGATACATTGTCACAATCTCATTTAATTCTGCAAGTTCTTCTTTTTCCAAGTAGTTTTTGGCAATTGACACATCTGTTTTTACTATTTTACCATCAGGCGCATTTTTCCATGATTTAAGTCCCATATGTTCCTTATTATGATCCGCTCTTGCCACTATCACTTCTGCCACTGTATTACCATGAACTGCATAATGCATCTTATTCTGAACTGTTGCATAAAACTCTCTTGTCACCTGTGAATTCTTATCATAATCAACTGCTGTTGCATATATGTCTGTAATTTTCTGGTAAAATCTTCTCTCACTTGCTCTGATTTTCTGAATCTCAGCAATAAGATGCTCAAAATAATCTTCGTCGAAAATCTATCCATTAATCAATCTGCTTTTATCAAGAACATAACCCTGTTTTGTAAATGTATCCAATACCTTTGTTGCCCATGTTCTAAACTGCATTGCCCGCTCTGAATTAATGCGATAGCCCACAGCAATAATTGCAGCTAATGAATAAAATTTGTAGTTGTATGTTTTTTCATTATCAGCAACTTGTGCAAAATTTGCACAAGTTGAATTTTCATCTAATTCTCCCTCTTTAAAAATATTGCTCAGATGTTTTGTAATTACACTTCTATCTACATCAAAAAGCTGTGAAATTGCTTTCTGCGTAAGCCATACATCACCATTCTGAACCCTTACTTCTATTCCGTCTTCTCCTGCATCTCGTGTGAAAACCAAGAAATCAACAGTGCTATTTCTTATCTGTAATTCTTTGCTCATAAAAGTGTTCCTTTGCCTCGAAAAGATACCCCTTTCCTAATTCCAACAAAAATTTTTGTAATTTATTGATTAAAACTGTTTCCAAGTCTGTTTCAGCATATTTTGCTTTTTCTTCCATACCCAAAAATTCCAAAACCGTGGGTTGCTTTATAATATCTTCAGGTTTTGTAATAACGTTCCCCTCTGATGCAAGACGCAAAACACCTTCTTTATCTCTACTCAACGCTAAACGTTCATATAAACTAGAATTATATTGCCTCTGTAGAGTACGAACTCCCCATCCTGTTTTTGCCGTTTCAATTTCATAAAAGCTACGTTCAGCTTCATTTTCTATACGCATTAACTGCAAATAATGCGACCACGAAACAATAAATGGTGGCTTTTTTTCAAAAAAACTAAACACTGTTTCACTTTTTTCGATTGCAAAAAGGCTAAACACTGTTTCGCTTATTCGCTCTTTATAAGTCAAATAAAATTTTCTGGCATTTTTTAATGTATCTTCTGAAAATCCTTTACCAAACTCTTTCTGAAGATTTTCTGATAATGTTTTTATAACCTTACTTCCATACTTTGCTCGCTTTTCTCCCATTTGTTGCGTTTCCACAATCCATCTACCTAATGAATAGTAAGTCATTATCTGTACAATATTTACATGTTTTACTACAATATTTCTTGCGTAATTTATTAATTCTACTGAATCAGTACATAATTTTTCAAGTTCAGCATCATTTTCAATAATTTCATAATTTGAATTATCTTTCATATTCAACAAACTCCTTTCGCAAATTTACTACTTTTCTATTATTCTATATCAAAAGGCATTTCTTACTAACATTAAAGTTGTCACAACTTATTATTTATCCACTTCCGTAAAGAAGTATTCCAACGTCTCCACAAACATATTTGCATCAAATAATTCTTTTATTTGACTTCTGTTCATCCACGCAACTTGCGCCACTTCATCTGTTATTTCGCATTTTTGTGTACCTCGTCTAAAATTTTTAGAGCCAAAATGGAGCCAAATATACTCTTAAAAATATACGTCATAATAATGAACTCACATATCAAAAATACTTAGCTGCGTTTCTTTTAATGACTCAACTTTTCTAATCGTTATTTTGTCATCTTCTTGAACTTGCCCACATAGAAGAGGTGACGAAGGATCATATTTGGCAGCGTTTGTTTCTACACTTTTTGAACTATAATTTGCATAACAATATGCACATCCATTTTTGCATGTATTATAAGTACCTATTTCAACGCTTTCAACGCATCCACATTCTTTACGCTGATTTTTGTCTTTGCCAACATTAAGTTTACATCCGATAATTTTTTCAATTAATTCTCTATCTATGCAACAATTATGAATTATACCACACTCATCCAAATCTATTTTTTCTGCACAACTTCCAATCTTAATATTATTATCCGCAGCTATCTTACTTAATTTCTCAGCAAATTCCCGCAGCTCATCATCATTTAATTCATAACTTGACAATCCATCCATATTTTTTTTATTTTTAGGATATATATCAACAAAACTAATCACGCATTTTTCCGTGTATCCACTCAAAGCCTCAGCAATGCTTTTAAATGCCTTCAAATGATATTCTTTCGTATATCTATCAGAAAAGAATATAGGATCATATCTCCAAATCACTTTTTGCTTGCCAATTTTTTCTGACAGTTCTTGAAATACCGGAATCATTTCTGTTTTTTTATTTGGTAAATTAACCTCAACATCATTTCCATATCCAGTCAATGTGAATTGAAAATAGTAATTATAATCTTTTATCTCGTTTAACCTTTTCATCATTGGCAACGGATTCTTTGTCCAAAACACTATGCAATCTACAACATCTGGAGTAATTTTTATTTCACTTATCTGATGAGCATTCATCGGATTACGAACATATAAAAATCCTTCTTTTATTCTATTATAGAACCATTCCGAATAATAATTAGGAATATCAGTTCTTCTACTTACACTTAATATCATCTAATTCACCCTTTCAAACATGATTACCTGATATCTAATATGTCCTACTTTTAAAATAGGCCATCTACTTAAATATTTCTTACAATTAGATTGACAATTTTCTTCTTGAATTTTATAATTCACACATTCCACTTTTAGATTTGTTACAAACTCTAGTGCTTCTGATGGATACCGAAAATCATTATCAAATGATGCAATACCATCATTTCTATCATAATATGTATATTGAGCATAAGGCCATTTAGTACAAAAACCATTTTTCCTTATTGCTTCTATTAAGCGTTTTGTTTTTTGGATATCTCTATCCATGCTTCCCTGATCTTCCCTAAGCGATATACAAACAAAAAATCTATCTTTTTGTATATTCTTTGATGAAAAGCTATTTGACATAGCATTCAGTTCACTATCAGAGAACTCGCTAATTGACTTTGGAAAAAAATACACGTCAGAAACAAATTGACTATTACCTGTAAAAAAATCAGCTGCATTTTCAATAGAATAATGCACTTCATCATTTTGTCTTTTAGGGATTTTATAGTTCCAGTCAATTTTATCTATTCCAATATATCTTATACTGCAGTCTGGTTTATGCTTTATTTCTAATGCATGTACCAATGACCAATAGTCTATCATCGAACCACATCCTACTGATGTTACCGAAATACTATTAACATCATCCATCTGAGATAATACATCCAAATACATTCTGCTATATTCAAACGCATAAGCAAATGCATATCTTAATAAGTATAACTGCTGAATATTTATATCTTCATAATCAGGGAGTGCTCCCGCTTCAAAATTTAATTCTTTAAACTTGCATAAGCATACATCATTATCAACATATCTTTGCAAATCTTCATATATGTCTTGTAAATATTGTGTTATATCAATCATAAAAAATCCCTCCTCAACTCCATGTGTGCAGTTTTAGAACTTCATTTTATGTACCTCTATTTGTTGATATTATACAATATTTCCCCCTAAAAATCCATTAATATTAACTCTCATACCTAAAAAACTCCCTAACCATCATCTCCGCCGTAGCCCAGTTATACCCCTTTTTCAAATACCCTTGCACAATCGTCCCAAACACTCCCTTAACCATATCACCCTCAATATCACAATATGCCTGCATTTCCCCGGACAAAGCCATTGCCACATACTCTATTGACTTGTTATCCAACAGCTTATGCAGCTTCGCCAGTGACCCGTTCTGTTGTCCTCAGAGCAGCCTCCACTTCTTCGCACTTTATCCGCAACATATTTCCATCTGTAAACCGCACCTCAACATAGCCGTTATCCATGTTATAAACACATTCCACGATATTATCCATTCGATTATCTTTCATCTCATCAATCCATCCTTCCAATTATCTTGTCCCATAAGGCCTGTCATACTGCCTTATCTGTTGCTCTGTACGCTCCTGTTCCTTTACCTTACGAATAGTCGTATCAATCTGCTCTGCACCAACATATTTCTTCACACACTCCAGATCATCAGCCTTTTCCTGCAACAGCTCTGTCCTATCACTCATATCCTTAATCTTGCCCTTGTAAAACTCCACATCATCTGACAATCTCTTCTTTTCTTTTCGCAATTGCAGGACTTCCTCTTTTAGCCTTACAAACTGGATTGTCAGATTCTTTATCAGTACTTTCTTACATCACGCTGTAATAACTGCTCCGACTGCACCATCTGCTCTATATGCCTCTTAGGCTTATTCTGTTGCAAATCATTGTATTTCTGTCTTAATGCCTGAATATCAGATTGCAATGAATCATTCATTTGCTCCAAAGTGTGATTGTCAGCAGATAACTGATCATTCACATTCTTCAATTTACTATTCTTATATTGTAAATCTTCATGTCTTTGTTCCAGTTCTTCATTATCCGTCTGCAACTGTAACTGTTCTGCTTCAAATCATGATTTTCCATACGAAGTCTGTCCTTGCGACTTTCAAGCCTTGTATTCTCCATCCTCAAATTCTGATTACCTGCAAGCAGTACTTTCTTCTCCTGTTGTGCTATAGTTCTCTCTTCATTTGCCTTCTGTGTAGCTTCCTCAGCCAGTTCCTTTTCTATAGTAACATTCTGTAATTCCTGTTTCTTCACAGAAACCTCTTCCCCAAGCTGTGCAACCACAGAAGTTATTTCCTGCTTCTGGCTATCCAATCATTGATTTAATTCGGTAGCACCTCTAGTGCCACCGGTGAAGCCTTCTGCCGCTAGTGCAGATTTTAACGATACCCTTGTATCAAGTCCTCGCTTACTTCCTGTAATATATGGTACAAAATCAATGTGCAGATGCGGCGTTTCTTCATCCATATGCAAATGTGCCGAGATTACATACAAGTTCGGATTTCTAGCTTGGAACTCATCCATAAATTCCGTTAAAATCCTTTTTGCCAACAATCCTTCTTCATTTTTGGCATTCATATTATCTTTATTTCCAATCTGAAATATCACTTCATAAGATGATAATATCTAATTAAACAGAAATCACCCACTCCAAAGGTGGATGCTCCGAGTTTAGGTTAATGAATGTCCTTAAGGACACCGCCTATCCTGTTGTCAGACAGAATAGGCATTTTTATTTTCGCTTGTTTCTCTTATCGAGAAAGGCAAGCAACGCTACAATCAAGCTACCAAAGGACATCAACAATGCTAATATCCCAATGAAAATCGAAATGATCTCATAAGCCGTCATCGGCGCTAAGCAAGCACCCCCAGACACTTAACGCCCTGTCATGGGTACTTTCCTTAAAGAGTACCCTAACATAAGAGCTAATGCTTCTGCAAGGATAAATAAAAATTATTGATTATCCCTCTACGTCGCAAAATACTATTTAGCATCGGTTACAATCGGAAAGTTCATTTCAACAATAAACTCTTTTTTTTCTATTTTTGCTTCAATCTCTCCATCCATCCGACTAACCAACTCCTTTGCAATAGATAGTCCCAATCCAGTAGATGTTTTACTTCTGGCAACATCTGCTTTATAAAATCGCTCAAATACCTGATCTATATTAATCTGTTCTGGATGTGTAACCTGATTGCTGATTCTAAGCACCGCCTGATTTTGATCACGTTCCAACACAATGCTAATCTTCTTTTCTCCATGATCCAGCCCATTTTTTATCACATTCTGGATAACACGGCGGAGTCCCTGCCTGTTTCCATGTATATACAACTGTTCTTCCGTAATCTGAATATCCGGCTGAATTTCCATTCTTACCCATTCATCATAGTATGAAAAAACTGTTTCTTTCAAAATCCGGTTCATACAGCACAATGTCAATTCCAAACTGTAAGATTCGTTTTTTAACTTTGTAAACATAAAAAGTTCTTCCAACATTTCATTCAGACTATGAATTCTTTCGTGGATAATGCTTAAATAACGTTTCTGATCCTCTATATTTTCACATTCTTCCATTAGCTGGAAATATCCGTCCAAAGATGTCAGTGGTGTGCGGATATCATGAGAAAGATTTGTATAAGTGTCCGCAATCAGAGCTTCTTTCTCCTGATAATGCTGCTTCTCTTTTCTTCGCAGTTCCAGAAGCTCATTCAACTTGTCAGAAAGCTTTCCTATTCCACCCACATTAAATTCATGGTTAATCAACATGTTACTGTCATGTTTCATCATAAACGCCAATTGGCGGCAGATGTCTTTCACCTGCCGCTGGTATTTCCACATAATAATTAATTGTAAGATAATAATTCCTGCTAATATCCCAATTACGATATACATCCGTTAAATATCCCTCTTTTGAAAAACAACGCTACTTACTGATATCATCATAACGATGAACACTATTGCCACACCAAATGCCGCCAAACACTCATTTCCACTCGGATTCATAGGAAGCAGTGATAATTTTCCTGTTATTGTATACTTATAAATCTGGAAATTCTGAATTCCTATTTTTTGGATAGCACTATTGATCCCCCCATACACAATGGTCATTACATTCATGCTAAGACAGACAGCAATGACCATGCTGATTACATTATTTTTCAAAATAATTGCAATCGCCATACAAATCAGCACAAGTGCATAATGAAGAGCCAGTTCAGTCACAAAATAAGATAAAATTGCCTTTGTATTTCCCCATTCCAATTCCCCGAAAACAATACCATTCGCCACTGCCTGAAATAAGAATGCACCTGCCATTGTCAGTACCGTAAAGACAGCCAAGGCAATTGCCCTGGAAAAAATCAGAGTTCCTCTATTTCTAACCTGACCTCCTATATTCTTAATATATCCGCTACTGATATCCGCTGTTGAAAACAGAACAGTAAAAATCACCAAAAGCAGTGCATACAATTTTCCTTGGGAATTGGCAAAAAAGATATCATATACCGTCACCTTTTCTCCCGGCTCCGTAGGCAGCGTTACCATCATTCCCACATTAATATTATCCACAGTAGGTTCAGTAACCTGCTCCTGTTTCATGGCATCCTTTTCAGTCAAAAGCTCATAATCTGTCTTGCTTAAATATGTTGTAATCAATAATATTGCTGCCAGTACGATCCAGATTACATACATACTTTTGGTTTTAAGCATCCGGTATAAATCCATTTTTATTATATTAAGCATGATCCGCACCTCCCGTCAGATTCAGAAAATAAGTTTCCAGTTCTTCACTGGTTATGGAAATCCCTTTTACCGGAATTCCTGCCTTTGCAAGTTCCATATTCAACGCTGCACTTTCATTCAATCGTTCAAAAATATGAATATGCTCTTTATCTGTTACCTGATAGTTGGTAAATCCCATAGAATCCAGCACCGGAATCGCCTGTTTCGGATGATCCAATGTCAACTCTATCCGTTCACTGCATCTTCCTATTAATTCTTCTCTTGTAATTTCCTGTATTAAACTTCCATTATGAATAATTCCATAATCAGTAGCAATCTTCGATAATTCCTCAAGAATATGACTGGAAATGCATATTGTCATATTCTTCTCTTTCTGAAGTCTCTGAATCGTATCCCGGATCTCTGCAATACCCTGTGGATCCAATCCATTGATTGGCTCATCAAGAACTAATAAATCTGGTTCTCCAACCAAAGCAAGACCAATTCCCAAACGCTGTTTCATTCCAAGTGAAAAATGTTTTGTTTTTTTCTTTCCCACATCCTCCAGACCGATAATTCTCAATATTTCTTCAATATAACTTTTTTTCTTTATTCCAAACAGCTTGCATTTGATATTCAGATTTTCATATGCAGTCATATTTCCATAAAGTCCCGGGGCCTCAATCAGACATCCTATCCGTGATCGAACTTTTTGCAAATCCTTTCCCTTGTATCCGAACATCTCGATTTCTCCACAAGTTGGCTTGGAAAGTCCACTGATCATCTTCAGACAAGTTGTCTTCCCAGCTCCATTCCGACCGATAAAACCATAAATAGCACCTTTTTTAATATGCATATTGACACTGTCCACAGCTTTATGGTGTCCATATTGCTTAGTCAAATTTCTTGTTTCCAATAACATTTCGCTCAAGTTTTTCATCTCCTTTTTCTTATCTGCATTTATCATAAAGGAATAATCCTAATCAAACGCAAATAAATAGTAAAAAAAGAGTAAAGATTATAGATGAAGACGATAACCGATTCCCCAGACTGTTTCAATATATTCCTCAGATGTAACTGTTTTTATCTTTTTACGAATATTGCTTATATGTACATCCAGAGTTTTTGTTTCACCCATATATGGTTCGTCCCACGCATATTCAAAAATGTCCTCTTTACTGAAAACCTGCTTCGGATTTCTGAGCAGTAATTCTAAAATCGCAAACTCCTGTCTTGTTATCTTAGGAAGTATTTTTCCACCAATGCTGACCTGAAAAGTAGCTTTGTTCAATACCATCTCTCTGAACGAAAGGTTAGATTCTTTTATTTCCTTTTCTTCTGTATGACGAAGCTGTACCTGAATTCTTGCCAGTACCTCTCTGATTTCAAAAGGTTTCGTTATATAATCATCAGCCCCACTAGTTAAAACCTTTACCTTTTCATCCAAGCTATCTTTCGCAGTCAAAACAATAACCGGAAGATTTCCCTTTTTCCGTATTTCCTCCAGAACTGCTTCTCCTGTAATTCCCGGCAACATCAAATCCAGCAACACCAGTGCATAGCTATGCTCCTGCATATTCAAAAGCAGCTTTGCCTCAGTTCCGGAAAACGCCTGCTCACAGGAATAGCCTGCTTTGGATAATGCTTCCTGAAGCAGATTATTGATATTTGTATCATCTTCTACAATCAGTATTTTCTGCATGATAGTTCTCTCCTCTATTTTACACTGTGAAAACATTATTTTCTTGCATTATACGCTTTTCCCTTTTTTCCCGCAATTACTCCCCACAGATTCCCGGAATTCTCCAGTACATAACATACTTTTTGTTCCAGCTGAACTTATAATTTTCAGTATTGCTGTGCTTCCAAGATGCATATATCACTTTTTTCTTACAATTATGTCTTTATTTCTCCATCAGTGCTTTCGCAACCCTTATCCCGCCCACAAATAGAGCCAAACTAGAGCCATTTGATAAAACAAATGCCGGAAGCCCGCATAAATACAGGCTTTCGGCATTTTAATCCGTTACTCAAACTCTTTTTCGGGTTCGATTTTTCATGTTAATCTGATGTTATCATGTATCAAAATCGTATCATTTTGATACGTTTTTATTTTTTGTTAATGTGGTTTCAAAGCTGCTGTACCCAAATTGTACCCATTTACATAAAAACAAATATATATATATTTATATATTGCTCAATAATGTTGATATCCATATAAGAAGCACATAGAAACCTATAAACGCCAACAAAACACTTACAACTTTTATCCGTTGTTTCCAATTCATTTTAGACCATAAATCAACTATTTCTCCCACAAAATTTTTTGCTTCTTTTATATCCGACCGAATCATTTCTTCATTTTTTTCATATTGTTTGTCAACTCCTTCAAGATATTTCTCTACTTCATCTTTTTTCTCTTCTTTCAATTTTTTGTACATACTTTTATAATTACTTATTGCGCTCTCCGCAAAAGCAATTTGCCCAATTGCGAAAATCATTATATCATATATGTTTCCTACGTCATCAGATGACATATCCATCATGGAAGTAATATATATAACTAATAAAATCAAAAATTGCACTATTGATGCAATTGATTTCACCCTATAAAATTTCACTTCATCAATAACACATTCTGTTAATGGAATGTATATAAACAAAGATATAATTACAAACCCTATGATTAGGGTCTCTGGCAGATTAAACTTTAACGCCTGTGCAATAATATCTATTTCTTGACACAATGTTGAAATCAAAAATACTATTACAAATAAAATTACTATAATTTTTATCCAATTATATTGGTACCTCTTTCTCTTGCTTATTAAATAATAATAACTCAATAATACTTCGCTATAATTATCTTGTCCAGTTCCCCAGTTTAACAATATAATCAAAATTACCGTACTTACCACTACACTTAAAATTCTAGCAAAATCTGCGCCATTATTCCCTATGCAATTATATAGCAAAAATGCCTCTAATATATACAATATCAATGCTAGACCAAGAACAAGCAAAACAAGCAAGATTATCCCAACAATAATTCTATGTCCAAATCGCTTTTTTCTTGTTGCATATAGCCATTGCAAACATTTTTCAACAATGTAACTTATTATATACTTAATATCATCCATCTCTATGTAAATTTCTCAGCTGTATGCTTTTCTCCACTTCATAAATTTTATTATTTCCATGCGTATTATCGACGTAAATAATCTTTCATTATCTTTATTTACCAAACAATCACAATATATCTGCTCCTTGGTACATAATGCCAACTTATACAGATTTTATCTCCTATTTCAATAAATCAAAACATCTCGCTTTCAATTTATGCATTTATCTATAGCAAAAAATTTATATATCTGGTGTAATTGTTTTTTCTTTAATATAAGAATCTATTTTATTTTTTTCACAAAAATCAATCACTTGCTTTGCCTTTTCATTATAAAAGTGTTTATGCTGCGGATATCCTAGTGAAACCTCTTTACAATAATTCGTTCTACCAAAAATAATTTTATCAGTAAATGACACAGCTTCTAAAAGTTCATTTATATCCTGATCAATCAAATTAGGTGTAGGATATGGCTCCATACTTATCCATGTCTTACACCCAGAATCGTGCAACGCTTTTAAAGCATCTATTCTTTGCTGATAAGACGCTGCATACGGCTCCATTTTTTCCCGATATTTTTCATCTAAAGAAATTAATGTAATGCCATACTCATTATCCATTGAATAATTCTTTTTGTCTCCCAATTCAAGCGGAAGTATTCCCTTCGTCAAAACTGTGCATTTTATCCCATTTAAATTTAGAAGTCGAATCGCATCTTTACTCATTTTAGCAATTTCATCAAACTCATACATAAAAGGATCTGTGGTAAAACACAGTTGAACTGATTCTATTCTATTTCGAAGCTTTGGTATTTCACTTTGAAGAAGTTGTAATGTATTAGATACCAAATATGGTTGCAGCCATTGTTCATAAGTATGTATTTGTCCAAATCTTTTTTTTTGCAAGAAAGCATAACATGGAAATTTACATCCGTGAGCACATCCCAAAACATGATTCATTGTATAATCGCCGTATTCAACACCTGTTTCATAGAGCATTGACTTTCGCTGAATATAACCAGCCACTCGCTTCATGGTTGCAACCTCCTAATTATTACATTGTGATTCCCCTTTTCGTCCATAAATTTTAATGGCTTGTTTGTCTTCTCCGAAAATTGAGGTTGTCTCACAATCTGTATATATCCATCTTTTTCTAATTCTTTAAGAGCATCATTAACCATGCTAATGTAACCTATCAATCCATATTTTACATAAAATTCTGCAGTTAGCCTACTCAAATGCACTCCCGTGTTATAATTTAATAAATGCTCTTTCATTTTGTCTTTAACATCCTGAATAGTGATTTGTTTTCCTGAGCTATCAGTGCTTACATCTGACATCAGATCAAAAATTGACATCTGACCTTCGCCTTGTATATTTAAAACTAACTCATCTGTACGATTTAACATATTCTGTGCCATCAATAAGCAACCTTCTTCATGGTTACATACATGTATCATTCGATATTTAGGATGATTTGTTTTCTTAATCTGTATTGGCATATCTAGAACATATGAATATCTCTTTCGTAATTGTTTTTTATAACCTGCGGATAGTAATTCTTCTGCCTGATATCCATCAAATTTCCCCATATTAAAATCCCTAACTATCTCCTGCCAATAAGTTCCATCCGCAATCTTATTAAGTAAATTGATAGATTTTTGATCTGCTTCCACTTGTATAGGTGAGTACTCAACCAAATCCTCAAGATCTGTTAATGCACGATCTTTTGTATAATCAACTTTTAATGCACGGCAGGCCTCTCTAAAAAAGCCAAAGGAATTAAAATTTATTAGCATTTCAAATGATGCAAATTCAAAAGTTGAAAATATATCAAACAATTCAGAGTCTAATGCCTGAATACCATATGGATCAATGTACAAAAATACATTAACATTTTTCTTGGTTTTAAGAATTTCAATAATTTTTTCCTCATATTTACCCGAAAAAATAGCAGGCTTCCAATAGCAACTAGAATAACTAGACAAATTTAATTCAAGATCTGATGCGTAATTTAAATCAATAAAACACATATCAATCTGAGCATTTTCTGATCTTGTCTGCGCAATACAATCCTTGCGTATATCAAGTGCAATAATCGGAGAACCTGGTTTTCCATCATCAAATCTACCTTTTCCAGAAAAGCAATCCACATAAAAAATTGGACGTTTTGTCATCAAAACTTTTTGAAAATATGGTTTTAAGTATGCTCCCAATAATGTATCTTTAATCTCCGACCAATCTTTTTTCTCTTTAAAAAAATCTCTATTATCCTTCGACATTAAATATCTCCCAACCTTTGATAAAGTCTTCAGAACTAAACATATCATCAATACATCGCAAGTAATAATTAATCTCTTTTGTTTAGGGCATAAAACCTTATCTAGAAAGCATTTTATTATATCGTAACAACTTTCACCTTTAAAGCCCTTATCCTATCTTCATTAATTAATATACGTTTATTACCTACTTTTTACAGAAAAAATTGTTGTATATTCTTCAATTATAACTTCTCTGTTTAGTTTATAGGTGCGTATCAAATTATTGATTTTTTCCATGTTTTTAAAATTATTTTTCTGACACATTGCCACAGCAAAACCTCTTACATTTTTTTTAAATTTTTCTAATAATTCAGGAGTCATAATCCTAATTTCTGAAGTTGGAGAACATTCAAAACCAAATATCCTACTATTATGAATCATCACAGGAATACATTTTACTTGTTCATCTTGATACAAATTCTGAAACCACGCATAGGATCCATTCAACTGATTACAATCATGTTTACTAATTGTATCCGTTGTCGTTTCGTTTTTACACTCTATAACCAAATAGTTGCCAGAACCTAAAATAATAAAATCATCTGGTCCTTTTCCCACTTCTCTTTCTGGTTGTCTTGCTCCATATCCAATTATCGAAAATACATCTTTTATTGCATTTTCAAATTTCTTTGACGTCCCTTCTAAGAACTTTAGGTCATCCATAATAGCATCCATATATAATATAAATTTATTTTCATCAAAATTTAACGCATTAATTCTATCAATAATATTCCTTGACTGTTCTGGTAAATTTCCCGATACTTTCAAAAACTGAATTCCCTCAATAGGATTCAAAACATCCATATTATCTTTTTTAGCAGATTTCAGTATTTGTTGTGCTTCACTTTGATCTATAAAATTTGTATATTCTGCTAAAATTTGTTTATAGTATCCTTTTACTCTAGCATTTTTTTCTTCGTTGACTAAGCAATTAATACTTTCTGCCGCTTTTACATAATCACCATACATTCCATAGTCAAATGCTTTCCTTGTCATTTTTGCCATGTTACTAATATTAACTGAATAAACATACTCTACACTAGCTGTAGCATTCTTACATATCTCAATCCAACTAGGATCTCTATGAAGAATATAATCTCCTATACCCATAATCTCATCTATTGATTGTCCTTCAATTTGCTCACACATTTTCTCAGATAATTTAAATTGTGCTCTCGTCGCACTGCTAAAATAATTATATCCATCATCAGCATACAAAACATTCGTCAGCTGATTCCCTAATAAATAGATTAAGCAATAATCATTACTCGACCGTACTCCTCTTCCCATTCCCTGTTCAATTCTTTGTATTTGCTCACGTTGAATTCTTTCACTTTTTCTAACAACTTCATGTTCATACTTATCATTCATATTGCTTATATTCGGGAGTCCATCTATAACTAAAATTCTACAAGAATTATCAGGAAGATCAATCCCGTCATATCTATTCACAATTACATATAAACCATGACTATTTTCTTTAATATGGCTAACACCTTCAGAAATATTTCCAGACGATAAAACTACACCCCCATTACTCTCCCAATATTTTGACATTGCAAACGAAGGAACAAGTACAACAACATTATATTCCTTAGCTTTTTCAATAAGTGCATTTCTCATTTCCATTTCAGTTAACTCTTTATTAATTAACTTAGGTACAACTATTAATCGCTCTCCAATGTCATTCGCTTTTTCAGGGGTAATAACTCTCATATCTTCCTTAAAATCTACTCCCATTACTGTTGCAAATGGGCTATCATCTGGCAATGTAGCACTCATATAAATTCTTCGCTTTGCATCGTCAAAACTTTTAATTTTGTGTATAGGTGTACAATTAGGTACAATACTAATACCTTTAGCAGAAATATAACAATGAGATAATTTTATTGAATCTTTCACAAGATCCAACTTAAATTTGATAAAATTCTTTTCTCTATTTTCACATAACAATTGATACATTTCATGACTCTTCTCTTGCCAACTCCAAAATGGTACTAACATATTATCATAAATGTTTCTATCTTCTACAATTTCAGCAAAGCGCCCCTCGGCTTGTACATTCATCACATCATAAAATAATGCAATAATTTGCTCATATAATGAATCTGTCCTAGGAACTATTATAGAAAATTGTTCTTGAATATTTCCAATACATGCATGCATATCATCAATAATGACACTTCCAATGTTGTAATTATTTTCTTCTCTAAGTCCAAACACACTCTTTCCATTAACCAATTTTTGAATAGTTGTCACTAAAATCGCTCTTTTACGCGAATAATCCAAATCCGCTTCTGAATCAATAACCTTAATCCCTAATTCTTTTGCTTGACTAATTACCTGTTCAACCAAATACTTATCAGGAACAACATACATAGCCGGGCCTATACCTTCATTCAAACAACTTTGTAAAATCATTAAAGCCACAACGGTCTTTCCACTTCCCGTATTCATTTTTATAATTGTATCTCTATTATTCCTCTGCTCAAACCATTGCTTCCAAACTTCGCCTTGCACATCTCTTGGATACTGATATTTTTCCGTTTTATTTGTTAATCTCATGAAGATATCTCTTGGATTAATCTGTTTTTGAAATGTATTTAATCCCAACTGTGTAAAATCTATCATATTTTTACCCTCCACTTTATCCAAACACCTTCGTAATATCTTGATACCGATTTACCACCCGGTAAATCTCCACTGCTTCTTTAACAACCTTATACAGCACAACATAATCTTGCCACACCACATACTTATAATCCGTCTTAAAACTCACACGCTTAGACAAGTCTGCTCCAATGTAAGGAAAGTGCTGTATATTTTCAAACTGATGATAAATCCCCTGCACTGTTTCCAATGCCTTATCTGCATTGTCCTCAGCAATATAATCCTTAATAGATTTCAAGTCCTTTGCCACTAACGGATTGATCCGTAACCTCATCATGCTCTATTCTCCCACCATTGTCTTTAATTCATCCAATGACAACCAACCTTTTCCATCCTTGACAGCCGCCTCAGCCTCTTGCAGCTTCTCTAAAAGTTTCTTTTCTGCTTTATCTCGCTCATAATCTTCTATATCCATTACCACAAATCTTCCCCTGCCATTTTTCGTAAGAAAAACAGGTTCTCCCACCTGGCAGTTCTTCAACACTTCATTGTAATTTCGCAAATCAGATACCGGTAATATATTTGGCATAGTTACCATCCTTTCAAAATCAATACTATATTCTATCTTTTATTATAGCCAAAGACGCTGTAAAAATCAACGAAGGTTTTTACAGCGTTTCCCTTATTTGCAGTGCCTGATTAAATCGATAGCCAACTCCCCACACTGTCTGTATGTAAACAGGCTTGCTCGGATTATCCTCTATCTTTTCCCGTATATTGTGAATATGGCTCATAACAATGTTGTAATCGCCATAATATGGTTCTTTCCAAACCCTATCATATATCTACTCTTTACTAAATACTATTCCGGCATTTTGAGCCAACAACAATAAAATTTCAAATTCTGTATATGTCAAGTCAATTTCATTTTCTTTACGAACTACAATGCGCTTACACTTATCAATATAAAGTCCCTCAAAACAAAGTTCCCCTTTATTGACAGCTTTATGTTTCAAAACCTCTATATCTTCACTCACACACGATATAATACGGTTGATAATATGTTCTTCGTCATCTTCAAATGTTAAAATTAGAATCTTCCCAAATGATCAACCCATTTCACATACTGTATAAGCCAATTATTTTTATGCAAATTGTTTTGTCTTATAAGATACCAATCCTTTTACCAAATACCCTATGGCAAAACAAACATTTATTCCCAATACAATATACCATATCTCATATATGTCATTTACAATTCCCGCCATGACAAGAAAAATCGGCATAGAATCTACTATAAGCCATATGATTCCTCTGAAAAACATCCTTATCAATACAGGAAGTCCCCAACATACAGCCGCAATAATTACTGCGCCAAAAGAGCTATCCTGATATGCAGAAACGCATAGTGTAATAGCGCATAACGATAAAAGCGCCTGAAAAGCTAATCCTAATAAAATGCCAAGATATTTCAAAAATAATACAGGTTGAAGCATATGTTGAGAAAGCACCATACAGGATATATTTTCAAATTCCTTCAAACCATATATCATCCAACATAAGACTAAATTGACTAACACAAACCACATAAAAATGAAAATAGTGAATGTAAAAGAAGCTAAAATTTTATCAGGAACATCTTTTCTTCTTCCTTCTTCCGTACTAAAAATTAATGGCAGCATTTTCGTCTGGCTTTCCTCTGCGAAAATGGTAGACGCCCCGCAAATAATCAATATGCTTCCTAAAATCAATCCAAACTGCAATATGCCTTTTGAGGGTAAAGGAACTTCAGTTAGGACTCCAATATCAACGCCCTATACTAAACAAATTGGTAATTATGTTAAATTTATTATGAATATTTCAAAAGAACAAATTGATATTTCCACTAATTTACAAGATATAAGCAATTATGTGTATTTACTCAACCTAAAGAACCGCTATGCCAATCTTCAAATATATAATCATCTCCTTAACTTAGGAAATTCGTTATATAGCGACATAATTCAGTATGAAAATAATTTAGAAAAAAAATTAACAGATTCTGAGCTAAATAATTATATCACAGCAGCCAAAAAACATGACAAAAAACACATACCTGAGACCGTTTCAAGTTTTGTGTAAACGTTAAAAACCGATATAAGATTTGTGAA
>ENA-ORMS01000605-ORMS01000605.1-human-gut-metagenome-genome-assembly--contig:-NODE-605-length-34900-cov-6.992452_pt1 | contig 34900 bp, 34 predicted proteins | sample MGYA00242104_ERZ508997 | MGnify/ENA primary metagenome ERZ508997 (study PRJEB26280, sample SAMEA2338704) | human gut metagenome | biome: human gut; feature: human-associated habitat; material: faeces... | reverse complement strand
AAAACCATCTATAAGCTATATTGACCTTGATCTCTTCACAGGTCTTTCTCATAGAATTGATGCCGAATGTATAATTGATAAAAATCATTTTAAAAAGTACCACAGGGTCAATAGAACGTCTGCCGAAATTACTGTAAAGTGATTTCACTAACGGATAGATGAATTTCCAGTCTATCGTAGCTTCCAGTGTTCTAACCAAATGATCCTGTGGTACTAGGTCGTCTAAAGTACTCATGATAAGTCCATCACGTTTAATGTTTGCACGATTAGTCATTGCCATATTTATATCCTCCAATTAAGCATCTTAATTATACCATTTTTAGGCCTTAATTGACAGGAAACGAAAAGACCGTAAGGCCACAAATTTGCTTAATTGGAGTGTGGACACTTACGGCATTAACTATATTATCACATACTATTCGATTTTAAAAGAAAAGACTGTTAACATTTAGTTTGTCAACAGTCTGAGCCGTTGTGAGTGTAATGCTCACAACGACTTTTTTAATGTTTTCTTTTGTATCTGTATAGAATTTAAATGGGATTTTTTTATCTATCTTATAGGTTGTACTGTATTCATGTAAGTTATTATTTTTATCATATGTCTTAATCTGAATGTTGATATATCCCTCTTTAAACTTATATGAGTTAATATGCAGACATAGACTATAATAATCACCATCTATACGTGATTTAGAAGTAGTACATGTAATTCCATAGGGTGCATCTATTTCTACAGGAATAGATGTTTCAAAGCGATGATATGCAAAATAAAGAGTAATAACTGCAACAATAGATAGACCTAGTATAAACTTCTTCTTTTTCATATCAACGCCCCCCTCCTTTAAATTCTAACAAATTAGAACATCGAGTACTAGAGGAAGTTCTCTAATTAAACAAAACCTTATCTATAGCCTTTTTCCTTTGCTACAGTTGCAAGTAAATTAATATTTTCACGCTCATAATTATTTAACATACTATCATTCCATGTAGACTGATTTACATCTGGATCAGAGTGATACCAGCTTTTATCTTCGAAGTATTCTTGTAAATCTTCTGTTGTATATGTATAACCATGTCTTGCATAGATTTCATTAATAGCAAGTCTATTTTCTTCTTGTGATAAATCTTCTACATCACTTCTAGTGAGATATTCTGAATCACTTGTTGGAAGGATATAATCTTCATCTTCGTATTCATCATAGTCATCTTCTTTACTAACACCATAAATACAATCATGATATAGATCTTTCGCTTCTTGATATGCAAAATATCCCCATTTTGAACGAATCATATCACTATATTTATATGTCTTCTTTGGTGTTTTATAACAATACAATACACCTTCATCGTAATATAATTTATAGTTATCATCTTCATTTTTTGGGTCATAAACATATGCATAGAATAAGCTACCTTGATTAAAATAGTATTTTCTAACATATTTCTGATTTTTTTCTGGAGTAGTTACAAGGATATAACTTGATACCTTTATATAGTTTTTCTTATTTATATAATATGTGATTTTATCATTGATTTTCTTACGTGCACAGTCTGTAGGTAGTAGGTAACTAACTTCATCATCAATATCACTAATTTGATCACATAAATCATCATATTCTTCTGCATCATCTTCATGATATTCATTTGATTCATAAAATTCTGCATAATCACTTAACTTATAATACAGTGTATAATCACTGTCTTTAGAAGAATTAAGTAAAGCAGATTTATCGATGCTCGCAGTTTCTTCCGAATCATAATCTGATGTACCTGTGTTATCATTTTTATCGTTTGATCCTAGACCACCAAACATAAGCAACGCAAGAACTGCAACCACTGCAATCACTGCTACAATACCAAGCAGTACTTTTTTATTCTTTAATAATGATTTAACATCCGTATTTTTTACAGATTCTTTCTTATGAGTAACAGGAGTTGCATCTTGCACTAACTTATATCCACAATATCCACAGAACTTCCCATTATCTTCTATCTCTTTACCACAATTCGGACATATCATAACATATTCCTCCCCTATTCTAAGAAGTCTATAGTTCTAGACTTCTCTAACTTTTCAAAATTCTTTTTATTAGGCAAATGAAATAGATGTATATTTCCGTTTGCCTTATCAATTTCTATCGCATTAATTCCAAACTTTCGTTTTCCTTCAATACCCCCACTAAATATCCATGAATCTTCAGTTTCCTTACAATCAAGAATTACTTCATTACTTTTTGCAAAATAATCTTTTGCATGAGTGATTGCATCTACAAAATCTATCATATCTACACCTCTTCTACACAATCAAAGATAGCTCTATTTGGTTTTAAGTTATCTATTCGACATATACTTGTTTCATTTGATTTTACTGTTTTAAAGAAAGAATCATCGAGAATTTCATTAGTCTGTGGATCTACAAAGATTGTTTTACCTGCTCTTTGTTCAGCCACAATAAGATGGCTATAATCCAAACCTTTAAAGCCTATAGAAATTTCAGCACGTGATCCATCTCCCCATGATTTCATATATTGTTTGATATCTTTCAAGCCACTACCTGAGCACTTAATTTCTTGTGGATTATCCCACATACTAAGATATTCATATTGATAAATATCATCATTACAAGGTAAGGATTTTGCAGTGACATTGTATCCTCTTTTTCTCATTTCATATGCAGGTACACATCTCTGACAATTACCTTCGAATTCTTTACCCTTACCATAGTTTGGATTTGTTTGACTCAATATATCTGCCTGAGACACATTACTATCTAAACGAGGTAATCTATCAATAGCTTGATCAAGATTAAATGCTGGAATCTTAAAATCAGGATATGCTTTTTGATGTAATTCTCTCCATTTTGGATCTTGAGAATAATTATCCCCATGAAGATAATCTTCTTTTCCATAATTCTTTGAAGCCATATACTCATTCAATTCAGCTTTCGCATTTTCAATGCTTAATTGTTTAGAAGCATCTTCAAGATAATCATCAAATTTCTCACCATTCACTTCTTGTAATTGCTTTAATCTCAATAAGTAATCAGTAAGCTGATTATCTTCTTCAACAACTACCTCTAAACTAGAAGTAACATCTTCACCGATTGCTTCTAAACCCTTAAGCTGAGAATAATCAGATTCTCTATCTTTCTTTTCCTCAAGAATTGAGTCGATTAAGTTTTCTATCTTTTCATTTGTCTGTGCTTTCTTTTCTTGTATAGCTTCAATATCTTTTTCAGTAACAGCCTTGTTTTCTTTAAGAATATTTGCAACAACCGTGTCAGCACTTAAATTCTCAATAGAAGATTCTATATGATTTAGAATACTGTTTTTTTCATTGAGTTCTTTACTTTGTTGCTCAATTTCTCTTCCACAATTTTCAATATCTACTTCATAGTCTCTCATAACAATTCCTTACATATACTCAGAAGCTATTTTTTCCCATTCTTCACGGTCTTTATGGCTCTCATTTGTAAATTCATAATAGTCATGAGAAATTTCACCTGTTGTCTTATTCTTTACAGCTATATGAATCATAACTGCTTCAGGTCTACTTGTTATACTGTGAAAGTTTTCTACTTCATAATAAACAATGTTATTAGGATCAGAGGCTAATTTCTTAACATTCAATTCTACACGAAGCATATCTCTCTGGTTAACATTACAATTTTGTGCATCAAGGTTAACATCAGAAGTAACTCCACCAAGAATATAAGCAATAAGATGTCCACCTTGATCATCAGGACGGCGATCTTCACCACCTGCTTGAACTTGTGCCTTTGGATCTCGTTTACTCTGTGGACCTACTTTCACTATTCCAAATGCCTTTTTACCTGTAGGCGTTTCGATATATGTATAATTTCCAGGTTCTGCATCAAAATTAATACTATTAGAGCTTTTTAATACATCTTCATCATTACGACTATAATCCTGTTTTTCACTACTGCTGCTATTGGTTTCTCCAAGACCCATTTTCTCTCTTAACTCTTTTTCAAGAATTTGATTAGAATCCAAAAGATCACTTAGTGTTTCAAGACACTTTTCATAGAATTCATTTTTTTCATCAAGCACCGCTATAGCATCAGACACATCTTCACCTATTGACTCTAAGCCTTCTAACTGACCATAACTCTGTCCATCACTTGCCTGTTCTTCTTTAATTGTAGAAATTATATCAGTAATACGATTCACAAGTTCATTGTTCTTTTCTTGAACTTCAGCCAGTTCCTCTTCTTTTAATTCTCTATTTTCCTGTAGTGATTCAACTACAGCCTGATCAGAACTTAGCTTTTGAATCGAAGATTCAATTTGTTTCAATGATTTTTGTGTTTCATCTTGTTCTCGCTTATTCTCTTTTAAGTCAGAAGATACATCTTCTATTTGTGATTCAATGTTATCCATTTATTTTATTCTTTAATTCCTTAATTTTATTTTTACCTTGCTCTATAGCTGCTGATCTGCTTTCTACAACCTGCATCGCTTCTGAAACATCTTCACCAATACTAGTTAAGGAATTTAATTCTGTTTTTGATGTATTATTTTCTTGCTCCATATTTTCATAATCAGACTCTAACTCATCTAAATCTGATTCTAGATTCTGCAACTTATCTTTAGCAGCTTCTACATCCTGTTCTCTACTTTCCTTGTTACCTTCTAATTTCTCTTTAACTTCATTATCCTCGATATTACTTATAGCTTCTTCAATTTTAGCTAGCTTATTTTGCGCTTCTTCCAACTCTTGTTTACTTTCATCAATTTCTTCAGCCTTACTCTCTAAATCATTCTCAACTGTTTCAAGGTTTTCTAAACTCGCCATCTTAATCTCCTTTCTTTTTTAGTGATTGTAAATACTTATCATAACTTTCATAATCATGATAACTTTCTAAGTATTCGGTAAGCTTTAAAGCACAATCATCGCATTTATGACATTGTGCTATCTGTTTCTTTGCAAATTCCTGGAAATGGATAAATGCACAATATCCAAATTCATCTCCTACTTCACCAAACTTTTCTTTTAAACGTGCATATTCTGGAATAACAAATGTCTTATATAGCTGACAAATTCCAAGTCTTGCACGTAGTGATTCACGTAGTTTACTATCATTCGCAAATTTCAATTCATAAAGATCTACATTATTTTCAAATGTTTTTCTTGTAAATGCTTCTACTTGATCTCTTACTCTTCTATTACATGTCTTACAGCACTTATTACATAATTCATATGGTTTATAAAGTTCAGGATGATTCATTTCATAGTCCTGCATCATAACCTTTAATTCAGAATCTAGTGGTGGTTCTTCAACTTGATGGAATTCTTTAAAGTTCAGCATTCTTACAAGTCTTACATGATCTTCACCTTCATGATAAATATAGGCATGACCTGATTTGAAATGTACAACCTGTTTCATTTGTATTTCATCTAAGTCCATTGTATTACCAATAACTTCTCTATCATCTTTTGCAGTCATACGCATTAATACTTTAACGTTTGTTTGTTTAACAGCCTGTGCTGCAATTGCGGTAGGAAGCTGATCAGCAATCAGAATTCCTTCACCTAATGCTCTCATTTCAGCAAGCATATTTACAAATATTTCAATAGTATGTGCTTTAGGGTCTGCTCTGTTTTCACTGCCATTACCAGTAGAAGCAATTAAGTTATGCGCTTCTTCTACTAAAAGCATATGTTTGAGTTTACTTCCTGATCTTCTTTCTACCTTACAGTATTCATATACATAAGTAAGAAGGAACATCATCATAAGTGATTTTTCACTACCATTTAAACTATCTAATTCAAGAACAACTGGACCATTCATTAAATCTTCCATTGGAATAGATTTCTTAGTATCCAGCATCTTTCCTTTAGAACCACGTCTTAATGAATTTAATCTTTCAAGCAATGATGCCTGGAAGTCACTCTTCATTTTTGCATCAAATCCAGAATGAGAAACAATATATTCAGCACTTTCACATAAATCTGATAGTGTTGGTGTTTCTAATCCTGGTTCTCCACCCACACTACCGTCATACCAGCCTTTTAACTGATATGTACGCTTAATAGCCTGTTCTAGGAAGATTGGTAATGGATCAAATAAATCAAATGCGCCAATAAAACATGATTGTAAGCTTGAAATATGTCTTTCTAGTTTAATACCTGGTAAGACTTCCATAGGGTTAAATCTAAATGGACTAACTCCTTCATCCCCTAATGTAAATACTTTAATATCTGTCATTTCTTTTAATGTCTTTAAAGCACGATATTCTGTTTTTGCAGGTTCAAGAACAATAAAAGGTATATGATGATCCCATAACTGATAAAGGATATTAAACATGGCAGTTGTTTTACCACTACCTGGAACACCTACAATAAGTCCATGCTTTGCGAACTGCTGTACATCAAAAGATGCAGGTAAATCAACACCACTTGAATCATCAAGATAATTACCTAATCTAATTTCATTTTTAATTGCTTTTCTAGTAGAAAAATCTCTTAATCCTGTATCTAATCTAAGACCTGGGAATCCTGTCTGTTTTGGGATAGGAATTCTAAAATAGTTACTGATTTCTTCTAATGAACAAAGTCTATTAAATCTCTGGGCACGATAAGGTGCTGTATCTCTATTCGCAATCCAATAAGGTGTTGGTTGAATACTTACATTAAGATATTCATAGTCATTGAGCATAGTATCAAAGATCTTAACACCTTTTTTAAAAATTCTTACTTGACCTTCATTCTTAACAGAATTAGACAATAATGAATGTGAAATCATTGCGGCATTGTCTTCAGAAAATACTCTTATAGAACTTAAAAATAAACGACTTACTTCGTATTGTTTATTCATCTTGTCATAATTATCTGAAGGAACACGCATGATAGGGACTGGTTCACCTGACCAAAGAACATCTCTTGTCTGGGGTCTATATAGTTTTTGCCCATTCATGACTTCTTTCATACGTTTTAGATTAATACTGATCCAATCTCTTTCATCTTCTAAATAAGATGTAGGAGTAATGCAGATATCAACAACTGCACGTTTGTCATAATGCATTAAAGCGTCACAAAGTGTTTCTACATTATTGTCTGTTGCCTGCCATGTAGAGACTGAATAAAACTTCTCTCTATAATCATCAAGATAGATTTTCTGATCATCTTCAACAACATAAGGAACTTCACCACAGTATTCTTGCTCATGCTTTAAAACTTCTGCACATTCATTCGCAAAAGAAGCATCCAATACTTCAGAACCTTTTAAATCTTCATGTTCTACATAAGAGAATGTATATTCTTTAGGTAACATAGACATAAATAGATTTCTTTTTTCTTCAGATTCTTCAGAAGAAAGAATATCTAAACCACTGTATCTGAAAATAATATAAACATTGATTTCTAAATCCTTCTTGAATAATCTTAAGGAAATTGACCAATCTGATCCAAGGTTATGAAATTGTCTAAGCATCAACATCTGTTTCTTAGCTTCTTCTATTACTTTTTCAGCTGTTTTTTCTGCGAGATAAGAGAATCTTAAATCAGAAAAATCTGGAACACCTTGTAGTTTAAATATAAAATACTTAATATTTTTTTCTTTATAACAAGAGGTAAATTCTGTTCTACTTACCTCATTCCAATCGAGTATATTTGCCATAGTTATCTATCCTAACGATATTCGTTTCTTCTTCTAGATACTAACTGTTCCAAATCATTTAAGTCATTCTTCTCTACTTCAGAACTAACTACTTTACCTTTAATTAATTCAGCTGAAACCTGTTTAACAGTATCATAAACAGCATCAAATATTCTACTTAACTGACCATTAGAATCTTCCTGGAAAGAACACATAAGCGATTTTCTTTCCCATTCATCCCAAATTCTATTCCATTCTTTAATATCTTTATCAACTTGTTTATTATGTTCAATAGCTGAAGCTCTGTTTGAATTAAGCATAATGCCATAACCTATTAAACATATACCAACAATAAGACATACTAACAATAACCCAGATATTTCAGCGCCAACTACCATCCCGATTACAATTGCAACAACTCCATATAAAATAAGAGATAGACCATTATTTGGAGGTAAATCTACTTTAGTTCCTGGTACTTTTGTAAGTTTAGGAGGAGTAATAAAAATATTCTCTTCTACGAATGTAAACTTACCAATCTTATTAAAACTTAATAAACAGCTATATGGATTCACAACACTCTTATCTAATGAATGAATCACATAACGTGATTGATATTCATCAAGTCTATCCCAGACAACATCTTCTTTCGCAATCTGTACAGGTACCATATTTTCGTTAAGTTTTGCCTGTACAGCACTTATAAACTGATTTTCTTCAAGAGTTAATTCAGTTTCATTATAAAAATGTTCTTTCTTAGAATCCTTTTTTAACCAAGTCCATAAAGGTGTTAAACCAAGACTTACCTCAATGTTCTCACCATCATACTTCTTATATTTCTCTTTTTCTTTTTGCTGCTTTTCTTTAAGACTCTTATTCACTTTATTTGCAACATCTTTTGCACCTTCATATGCAGTGCTTGTAAGTTCATTAATAGATTCTTTTGCAGCAGAATAATCAATACTATCAATTTTAGATTTCAAGTAATCACTATTCACTTTAGCCTTTGAAGCAATTGTTTGTTTCTCTTCAAATTTTTCTCCACAATTAGTGCAGAATGATTGGTCATCTTTTAATTCCTGACCACAGTTTGGACAAATTTTAGACATTATTATCTCCTCATCTTTCTGAATATATTTGTCTTAATTTTAACATTCACGCACTCTGTAGTTTCTTTATGTGTCATAAGAAGACTATACAGTTCATATCTGACATGTATTTATAATACAAACCCTTCTAACGAATTATGTTTTTGATATGGGCCAAATTCATTACAAAAAGAAAGGTACCCACAAGGTATTTTCTCCTTATAGGTACCATTGATTATGCCTTATCATTTGCACATCATTTATAAATAACTCTATTTTGTATTGGAAATAACTACTCCATATCCATTCCTGTGTCACTATCCATACCGCCTCCATCACTAGACATTTAATCGCTTGATGATGAATAATTTTAATAGTATTCAAGTAGTTTATCTTTTAAAGCTACGAATTGTTTCCACTCTTCTACTTTCAGACATAATGTTAAAAAAATTTTTTTGTTGTTATAACATCAGGATTTTTTATCTCCAAATAATTCATTCCTTAATTAATAAATCACCATAACTCACTAGATAATAATCAAGTGAAAAATGTATACAGGCAATCAAATAGTATGTTTGTATGTATGAATTTTGTCACTATTATCGAGTCCTAGTATAGATTCCCGCAAAATAAAGCCACACATTTAACATCGTCTAAATCATGTGTTCTTTCATAGTACTCAACTATTTCTTTGTACAATTCATTCTCATACATCTCTCTAACATCCATGATAATCTCCCCCTATTAAATGTAATAATTACACTTTATATCACATTTTATGCAATTCATGATATTTATTTGTCGTTTTATGCATTATGAGCCGCTTTCGTGAATTTCCCATCTATAATAGAGAGTAGGAGGCTCATATGCAATCATTTATTATATTTATACTTTATATGCTATATGTACTAACTAGCGCCCAGTACTTATACTATCAGCTATTAAAACCAAAAACAGATCATATTCTGCTTGTTGGTATCATACTTCATATTCTCTTTGTAGTACTTTATCTATTACTACAGAAACATTCATTTCTAGCTACCTATCTATTATACATCTTTATGTTTCTTCCTTCGCTATTCTATGAAGGAAATATGAAACATAAATTAACACTTACATTTATGTTACTTACTTTTTCATTGACTGCAGAAACAATTCTTGCGATTGTTTTTGTTGCAATCAGTCCACTATTTCCACATATTAATATGGTTCCTGTATTATTTAAAATAAATAATCAATATATACTTATTAGTATATTCTCATTATTGACCGGATCATTCGTCTTGTTACTCACAGTAAAAGCTGCTTTTCTTCTTAAGAACTCCTTTACTGTTTTAAAATCAGGATTAATTTTAAGAACATGTTTCTATTTTGTGGCAGTGATCTTTATTAATAATTTATTTGCAGCACCATCTGCTATAAAATTCTCTTTATTCCTTGTTCTAATTAGTATGGTTGCAACGATTTTCTTGATTATTTTATTCAACCGACTATTTAATGAGATTTCTGAGTCCAGTCATGATATTGCTTTGAAAAAACAGCAGGTAGAACTTGTAGAATCTCAATTAACATCTTATAAAGAAACAGAAGCGCAATATATTGAGATACGTCATTGGAATCATGATATTGCGAATCACTTATTATCATTGGCGCATTTAATTGAATCTTCTAAAAATGAAGAAGCTAAAGAATATATTCGTAATATTATTGAGGAGGAGAAATAATGAAGTCTTATAAAATGACCTTTTTATGTATTATCTTTTCTTCTATCTTTGGCCTTTTAAGTAAAATGAGCCTTACTTCACCAAAATTAAGCTCTTTTATTGGTTTATTTCAGTTCCTTATGCTTATCACAATAATGAGTATTGTTGTATCAGTGTACAATACCATCAAAAAGATTTTTGACTTAACTGAACAGAATATCAAGTTTGATACAATAATGAAAAATCAAGAGCTTAGAAAGAAACAGGAAACAGAATTAAAAGTAATGAAAGACAATGCAGAAGAGTTCCAAAATGAAATTAAAAAGGCCTTAAAAGCTGTAAGTGGGATGTTGGAAAACAATGATGTCAATCAAGCAAAAGAAACACTTATGCAGTTATCTGATCATTTTGAATCTGTGAGAATGCATCCTATTTGTTCTGATTCCTTAATGAATGCGATTTTGCAATCAAAAAGAGAATATGCGAATACGTTAGGTATTGATGTTCATTATCATGTAGTGACTGAGTATGCGAACAGATTTGATACAGACTTATCTGCAGTACTCTTTAATTTATTAGATAATGGAATAGAAGCATGTCTTGGATGTTCTAATTCATCATTAACATTGACTATAAGTGATCATATGGGTTATTTACATATTAAGATGGTGAATTCAAAACAAGAGAAGAAGTTTACAGGAGAAACAACCAAAGAAGATAAAGTACATCATGGTTATGGTTTATCTATTATTACAGATATTGCGAATAAGCATGATGGATCAGTCCAATGGATTGATAATGGTGATACATTTACATCACTTGTTATGTTGAAAGTATAGGAGGAGATATTATGCTTAAGATTGGGTTATGTGAGGATAATGAAATACAACATAATCAGATATTATCCTTTTTAGAAACGATTTCTTTGCCTAAGCATGCGATTAATTCTTTTTATAAAGGGAATGATTTATACAATAGTATTCAAGAGGCAATGAGGGATAAAGAGCCTTATGATATTGTGATTATGGATATTGATTTACCTGATGGTAATGGCATTAAGTTCTCTAAACAGATCAATGTCTTTTCACCTCATACAATTATTATTTATATGACATCTTATGAAGATTATGTGAGTGATGTGTATGATACAGAACATATCTATTTTATTCTCAAGAAGAATTATCAGAAGTATTTACCACATGCTTTATCACTCGCAAATGAAGCGTTAAATAAACAGAGAAGAGCTTCTTTAAAGATTTTCTGGAATAAAGAAGAATATAACATCTTACAGAAGGATATCTTCTATATGGAGAGACAATTAAGAACAACAATGATTATGACTCCTACACAGACTTATTCAACATCTGAAAAGCTTGCAGATTTACTGGAACGTTTAGAAGATTCATTTGCGCTGTGTCATCGTAGTTATATTATAAATTTAAAGATGGTACAGGAAATCACAAAAGATTCAGCACTTCTTGTAGATGGGACTTCTATTCCTATTAGTCGTCGTTATTATAGTTCTTTAAAGGATAAGATAAACAATATGATTTCGTAAAAAGACTTAGACACCTAAATGTCTAAGTCTTTTAATATGTCTTCAGATTCCACAAACTCAGGATCCATATGAGTTAAGAAATGCCACTCATCTGGGTCTGTATATAAGATGGCTTCGCCATCTTCAGAACCAAAATAAGCTCGTATTACTTCATGCCCCTTAGATTCTAAGTATTCTTTAACACATATATAGTTATATTCTCTTTTCTCTATGTAGTCCTTAAGTTCATCATTAGGAATAGAATAAGCATCTACTCTAGTAGTTCCTTCAATCATTCCATTTCCTGTTTTAGATAAGTCAATAATCTCATCCCAATAAATATCTACTTTACCATCACCAGTAAACATATATGTAGTAAAAGGTACAATGTGACCATTATATTTTAGTTCTACATAATCAGGTACAATAGTAGGATCAAAGTATTCATACTCAAATCCTTCTATCACTTCATAATGATAACCATGTAATTGTGATATAAACTCTCTACCTTGCTGTATTGTATGAAACAAACCAACATTGGTACTTAACTCACCTTGGCACAATTTTAATATATACATAATGTACCCCTATTTTTTATAGTAGCTTAAGTTCTCTTCTAATGCAGATACAATAGAATCCTTTAATTTCTCTGGACCAACTACAACCATCATAGGACCAAACTGTCTAATCCAGTTCATCAAACCTGTATTAAAGATAATCCCTTCAATACGTGTTTCATACCATAACTGTTTATTATTATAACCAGTTGGAGGAATAGTCTTAGTCATAGTAATCTCATTTCCAAAACGAGAAACAACTTCTCTAATAAGAGCTGCATCAAACTTAATATGTAATGTAATTTCTTCACCATCAAAGAAACTATTCATTGATTTCTCTAATGATTGTCTTAAAGATTCACTAATCTTCTTTTCATCATCAAAATCAAAATAATATGTACGACTATACTGTAAATCTCTAATACGATCCATACGGAATGTAGTCAATGAATCCTTATGCTTATTATAATAAGCACGTAAATAGTAATGACCATCCACAATAACTGTATTATAAGGACTTACATTATAATATTCATGACTAATACCCGCATTCCCTTTTGTAGAATGTGTTTCTACAGGATGTCCATCAATGATTGCATAATCGATATACTTAAAGCGTATATCTTTCTTATTACGTATTGCGGAAGTAATGGTCTTTAAGTTTCTACTAAGTGAATAAACTTCTTCTTCATCTTCTTCTAATTCAGGAATGATTAAATAATCCTTCTGTTTTGCAGAAGAGAATTTTAAAAGTTTATTAATCAATTCTACTTTATCTGCACGACTTAAGTCCTGACGATAATTCACCATATCAATCAATAACTGTAGTTGTGCTTCATCAAAATAGCCTGTTTCAATAATATAACCAAAACGTCTCACTGCTTTGATTATTTCTTTTCCAAACATTAAAGATGTAAATGCATTAATCTGTTTAATCACTGCATAAACAGCTTTTAAACCAATATCATAACCTTTTTCTTCTAATTGACGCTGTATTTCTTCTGCACTGATACATTCTTCTGAATTCATCAACAATGAGAAGACAGCCCACATTTTTTCTCCCATCTTATGCCTCCTGATACCTGGTAAGATACCTTTTTACTATAATGATCCACAAGTAGGAAATAACCAATCAAATCATAAGATGCATAAAGATTTAAAAGTGATTCATCTGGTTCCACAACGCAATTTTCTAAGTAGTCATAAGCCCCTTCAATATCTTCTTCTACCAAAGAGAAGTAAGCAGCCTGTGCATAAGTAATGACTTCTTTCTCTACTAATATAGAAATAAGAGCAACATATGAGAAAGGCATCAGATGTCTCACAATACGATACACGTCTATTGGTGATCCATTGTGCAGCATATAGTTACATAACTTTTTATTCAATGATTGAATACGTGGATGATCTCCAAATAAATATTCAATCATTACAAGATGATTTTCTAGACATTGCATATCATCAATTTCATAGAGTTTCTTTAAAGCAAGTCCTAAGTATTTCTTTTGATGTGCCTTAATATAAGCCTCTATTTTCTTCTGACTTCTGCAAGTATCAATAAATGAATCATGATATACATCAATGATATCTAAATAGTCCTTTAACTTATTTAATGAGATTGATGTAATTTCTTTATAACTTTCTAACATATTCTTTCCCTCCTCTTTTTTCTAACACTATTATAGCGAAGAGAAAGAATTAATGCGTCAAAGTTTGCACTGATAAAACCTATTTATAGGTGTTTTGAATATTTTCTTTTTAATTAGTAGTCCCATAAGTTCATATCTGGGTAGTTTGTTTCATATAAGAACTGTTCATTCATGACTTTAGTCAATATAGCGGCCCAGAGTATCAATGCATAAAATGAGTTATTTAAGCACTGAACAGTACCTCCGCCATTGACCTTATCTTCATATACATAAAGTTCTTCTTTTTGTGATGGCACATAATCTAACTCATCCAGATCATCTAATATACCATCATAAGGACGAGTACTCATTTCTTCTATCAAAGTGATCCACTTCTTATAAGCTTCTTCTGTATGATCATATGAGAAGAAACGTATTGCGGCACGTAGTTTATATATTGCAGCATAGACTGCATTGAATGTCATTTCTGTATATGGCTTTTCTGTAAGTAGCTTAGGTAGGAATATACCTGGTTTAAATGTAAGATGAATACTAGGCTTCACATCTGTATAATCATGAGTTATTCCTACGCTTGTGCGTACATATTCTCTTGATAATTTAATTAATGCAAGACATACACACATATTCGCATATTTCATATCATCCACTAATGGAAGTGAAAAACCTAAGTCTGCCCCATATTGTCTAGAGAAGAAAGGTTTAAAGACAGCTTCTTCGTCATATTTATAAGTCACCGCAAAGGTATAATCCTTAAACACAATTCCATGAGTCTGAATAGAATCTCTTAATGCTTCATCATAATCCTCATAGGTATTCTCCAGCATATCCTCTACGACTTCACCACTTGTCATAACAGCCTGAAAACTTAAATCCTGTAAAAGGACTGCCGCTTCTAGTCTTTTAGTAATTTCTCCCTTTGTGATACACGTCATATCACCGCTTTTTAATAAATAACGTAAACTCTGTGTAGCTGCACTTGTCTGTACAACCATTTCAAATTCTCTTTGCACGAGCATTCCTCCTTTCTATACAAAAAAAGCAGATTCATCATCTGCTTCCTATTCTGCGAGATTTTTGATGAATTGGATTCCTACACCACCAATTCCCATATGAGCACCTACAACACTTGGTAACTCTCTCATGGTAACTTGACATGGACCTAATTGTTCTTCAAGATAGTCTCTTACACGCTGAGCTTCTTCAGGTGCAAGAACATCTTCAATCGCAAATGTATAATCTTTCGCATTTGCGCCTCTTTCAACAACACGATCAGCAAGCATCTTACATGCCTTACGTGTTGTTCTTACTTTGCCTAAAGTATCAATCTTACCACCTAATTCACTATTCAATTCCATAACTGGAACAAGCTTCAACATATTGCCAAGCATTGCGACTGCAGGCGTAATACGCCCACCCTTTTTAAGGTGATTCAAGTTTGGTGTAAAAATAATTGTACCTGAATGCTTAACCATATCTTCAAGTTTTTCTTTAATTTCAGAAACAGACTGACCCTTTTCTATGAGATTTCGTGCTGCTTCAATAAGTTTTTTTTGAACATGTGCTGTTCCTTGAGAATCGATTAAAGTAATAGGCATTTCTACTGTATCAGCTGCAACCTGCATACCATTTAATGTAGATGATAAACCAGTTGCGATAGGAATCCCAATTAACTCATCATAACCGTCTCTTTTCGCATCTTCCATAGCCTTCATTAAAGAACCAGTCGAAGGCTGAGATGTTGTATACATATCATCTGTTTCCTTCATCTGATTAAATACATCAAGACTTGTGATTTCTAATTGATCTAAATATGTCTGACTACCATGACCAATACATAATGGTGCAATATAAATACCTTCATGCTCTCCATTGATATCAATCTGACAGCCACTGTCTGCAATAATCGCTATTTTACTCATTTTTAATACCCCATCAGTGATAATTCACTATGTATATTATAGTTTATTTCTTTTTATTTTACAACCAATGGGATATAATACGAACGGGTGAAACTATGAGATCAATTAAAGAAACAACGACAAATACAATCATTATTAAGAAATCAGAGTTCATTACAACCCTGATTCCATGTAATGATGAAAAAGAAATCAAAGACTTAATAGAACTCTATTCTAAAGATGACGCAACACATAACTGTGTCGCTTATCGTGTCGGTCCTTTAGAAAAAGCCGATGATGATGGAGAACCATCAGGTACTGCAGGACTTCCTATGTTGAATGTATTACAGAGACAGAAGATCGATAATGTGATTGCGATTGTGACACGTTATTTTGGTGGGATTAAGCTAGGAGCCGGAGGATTGACTCGTGCTTATACAAATAGTGTTGCAGATGCTTTAAAAGAAGCAGAAATAGTCGATAAAGAACTCGTCAAGCTTTATCGTATTAGTGTTGACTATCACTTCAGCCGTAAGGTATCTTATTTAATACAATCTAAGAATCTATTATTAATGAATACTGAGTATGATGAAGAAGTTCATTATGATGTTTATTTAAGAGATACTTCTTTCTTAGATGAACTTAATGAACTGACTGCATCCAATATGCATTATGAGGTTGTAAAAGAAGATTATATTCCAGTTGAGGTGTAAAGATGTCTAGTATAGAAATATTATTAATTGGCATTGGGTTATCCATGGATGCTTTTGCGGTATCTGTATGTAAAGGATTATCTGTAAAGAAGTTATCTATTAAGAATGTATTATTATGTGGTGTATGGTTTGGTGGATTCCAGGCATTGATGCCATTTATTGGTTATTGTCTTGGTTCTACATTGAGTGGTTTAGTGGATTCTATTGACCACTGGATTGCGTTTATCCTACTCGCATTTATTGGAATCAATATGATTAAAGAATCTTTTGAAGAAGAAAAACAGAATGATGACTTCTCTTGGAAGACAATGTTGATGCTTGCTATCGCAACTGCTATTGATGCACTTGCAGTAGGTGTTACGTTCTCTTTTGAATCAATCAATATCTTCATGGCTATTTCTATTATTGGTTTAACGACATTTATTATTGCATCTGCTGGTGTTTATATTGGTCATGTGTTTGGAAATAAATATGAACAGAAAGCACAGATCACTGGTGGTATTATTCTTATTCTCATAGGTATTAAAATTTTAATAGAATGTTTAGGAATTATTTAGGGAATCTGCGTGATTCTCTTTTTTAACACGCCGTGAGCAAGAATTCCCCCTCCACTATAGGTGGCGGGATGAATTGCGGTAAAAATGGTGTTTTGTTTTGCTTTTATTGTCAGGTAGTAGTATAATATATATGTAATCAGAAATAAATAGAAAAAAGGTCATAAATACTATGAAATTAGATAATAATAACCATTCAGTGTTCTTGCTGAATTATCAGCTTATAATGTGCACTAAACATCGTAATAAGATGATAGATGATGCAATCTCAAATCGTCTCAGGGAGATGTTTGAGAATCTATCTGTCAGATATAATATCTCATTGGATGAGTGGAATCACGATGCCGATCATGTTCATATCCTCTTTCGAGGACAGCCTAATTCAGAGATAAGCAAGTTCATCAATGCTTATAAATCTGCAAGCAGCAGGCTCATTAAGAAGGAGTTTCCAGAGCTACGCAAATCTCTCTGGAAGGAGAAGTTCTGGTCACCAAGCTTCTGTCTACTGACTACAGGTGGGGCAACGATAGAAATCATCCAGCAGTACATACAATCCCAGGGAGGTAAGGATGGCAAACAAAGCAATAAGGTACAGACTGTATCCAAACGCTGATCAGAAAACTATGTTTGCAAAGACCTTCGGCTGCTGTCGTAAGGTCTATAATCTCATGCTTAATGATAAGATTGAAAGCTACAAGGAGACTGGCAAGTTTGTCGCTGTGACACCTGCCAAGTACAAGAAGGATTATCCCTTCCTTAAGGAAGTGGATAGTCTTGCACTTGCCAATGTTCAATTGAATCTGCAGGCTGCATTTAGAAATCATTTTGATAAGCTGCGTAAGAAGCAGACTGGATTCCCAAAATTCAAGTCTGCAAAGCGCAGTAGAAAGTCGTATACTACAAATAATCAGAAGGGTACTGTCGCTATCATTGGTAATAGTATAAAACTTCCTAAGATAGGAAGAGTGAAGGCAGTCATCCATAGACAGCCTGAGGCTGACTGGGTTATCAAGTCTGTTACGATATCCCAGGAAGGTGATGGCACATACTATGCTTCTGTATTATTCGAGTATGAGAAGAATGTCGTAAAGGTTAGGAAGTCTGATAATGCCATTGGTCTTGACTATGCCTCTAATGGACTCTATGTAGACGATAAAGGCAATATCGGCGATAACCATAATTATTATCGTGAAAGCCAGAAGAAGCTTGCAAAAGCGCAGAGAAAGCTTTCACGTATGCAGGGTGCTAAGAAGGGTGAGAAGAAATCCAACAATTATCTTAAGCAGCTCCGCAAGGTGAACAAGATTCATAGACATATAGCCAACCAGAGACTTGATAATCTACACAAGTTATCTACTGAGATCGCCAATCAGTATGATGTCGTATGTGTTGAAAGTCTTGATATGAAGGCTATGTCTAACAGGGGCTTTGGAATTGGCTTGGCTACTATGGACAATGGCTATGGATTATTCATAAACATGCTGGCCTATAAGCTTGATGATAGAGGGAAATATCTTGTCAATGTAGATAAGTGGTTTCCATCAAGTCAGATCTGTCACTGCTGTGGCAAAGTCCACAGAGAGATGAAGGATCTGCGCATCAGAACGATGAGCTGTGACTGTGGTCTTACAATGAACAGAGACCAGAATGCAGCCATCAACATAAAGCTTGAAGGCTTACGTATACTGAAATCAGTATAAAACATATAGGTTAGGAATTAGCCGAATATAACGCTTGTAGACATCATGTGATCCTGACAGTACCGCAAGGTTACCAGCCAGGCAGTGGTGGTTGAAGCAAGAAGCCCTGACTTCTAAGCGAAGCGTAAGTCGGGGTGGTTCACTTGACTATAATAGTATATAAGAGGTGATTTAAATGAATGAATTATCAAAATTATATCAGTTAGTATTAAACAGAGAATTAGATATTCCTAAAGGTCAGATTCTAGATATTAAGAAGATTGACCATAAGCTTCTTGCATTTATGCAATGTGTATATAATACAGGAGAATTAGGACATGTTTATACATTCTGGGATAAAGATACTCGGGTTGACCAAAACGCTCTTTTAGACACTTATATTGAAGGCATGCGCTTATTAATGAGTATTGCATATGACTTACAGATTGATGAAATCAAGAATCATGAGGAAATGCCTGAAAAGAGTAGTTCTGTTGATCTACTCTTTAAAGTCAATCATGATATTCTAGATTTAAGAAATGGTTATAGTCCTATTAAGTTACAGGATGCTTTAGATGATTACTTCCATTTTGGTTTTTCTTTAGGTATCACATTTGATGATATGTTAGAAGGATTGTAAAAAACATAATAAATACATAGAGAATACATACGAATTACATAACTGACATGTATATTATAAACATGAAAGAGGTGATTCTTATGATCTATATTATTCTAACTATTATTGCAGTATTATTAAGTACTTTAATCATGGGAGTTGCAAATAAGTATACAAACAAAAAAATCCATGATATTGATCATGAATTGAATATACATTGAGACTCCCCCCATGAATGAAAAGAAGACAGCTATCATGGCTGTCTTCTTTTCATTTGAATTCCTTCATATTCGTTATGAATACTTTTTACTATACTATTGAAATCATTGTCCGGTACTATGACATCACATATTGAATCAGATGAACCATAGACAAGACTTTCTTTAATATCTAACTTTTCCTTTAATCTTTCCAGCATATTTTCTGGAGTGGCTTCATAAGAAAGAATCTTAAGTAAGCACATACCTTCAAAATAATCTTCTTCTACAAAATAACGCAATTGTTTATGTAATCCTAAATCTATCAGGTCATCTATAATATCATAGATAATCTCTTTTGTATTAAGAACACTGATATAAAGAGGTTGATATGAGTGTGAAGGCAATCCAAAGATGTAATTACGATAAGGGGATTGACGCATCATATCATAATAGTCCATTTGTTCGGACTGGTCGAAACTATTATAATATGTCAATAATACATCGTCTTTGAGAACGTGATAGAAGTAATTAAGATGTTTATCATCTAATAATCGAGTGATCTTTGAACCTAATGTTTGTGGTAAGGAATAGGTACATAATAGTTCGTTTTTTGGTACGTCATACAATATTGCGCCATCTAATGCGATCACTGGTAGATGTAGTTTAAGATGTTCAATTTCTGCCTGCATGGATGCAGGTGTTCTTTTAGTGATGATAGTAAACAAGGCACCATCATCTACAAGTTTATTCAATTGTGTCTTATTGAAGTTATTTAACTGCTGGTGTGCTGTCTGTTCCATATCATCAAGTTCAGCTACAAAGAGAACATCATTTCTTCTTTTAACTGGTAAGTGTAAAGTACAGACAAGATAACCTACCCCTACACCAATACATGTATCTAAGACACGATAGAATAAGAATGCATAAGGTGAAATACCAGCATGAGGAATAACTGCAACACTTAGATAAGCCACACAGGCCATAAATGCCATATGTTGTACTTTAAATAAGACTGTTAAGTAAATAGTCAACATAATAAATAATGCATTAAGTAAATCCCATGCGAGATCAATATGGATGAAAGGCTGTAAAAACATGACAATAGCTCCAGTAATAGCCCCTATAAGTGTACCGAGGGCTCTTACAAGTGCCTGGTTTTTTTCATTCTCTTTATCTGGCTGAATACAGATAATTGTGGTTATAAGGACATAGAAAGGTGATCTCTGTACCCCAAAGAGAGTGAATAATACCATGATGATGAAGACGGCAATACTTGTTTTAATAATACGTAATCCGATTCTAGGCATAATTACAACTCCAAACTATCATTACCGGCTTCAGCCATCATTTTTTCTCTACAAGATAGAACTAATCCATCAATGATTTCCATATTTTCAACCATCTGTCTTCTAAACAAATGAGTAGGAAGTAATATTGCGATTTCATCATAGTCTTTATCATTCTTCTCTCCTGTTTCCTGTCCATAATAGACACGAGCAAGAGGTGCTTCTTTTTGAATACTGAAGAATGTATCCCAGATGATTGCATAAACCTGCGCAGCTGTCAGATGAAGCTTCTTAGTATCAGGAAGTGCATAAAGAAGTAAGATGCCTCTGACTGCATCTGTCTTTCTTTGGTCTACTGATCCATCATGCTTATAATAACGTTCTATATCATAGCCATCAGCCAGATAAACAAGGGAACGGGGAACAGGCTGATGTTGTGAGAGGATATTTTTAAAACGTCTCATTGTATGGTGTGAGACATCCTTCCCCTCTAACAGATCTCCAGAAGGTGATGTAAGTAGTACTGGATTTTCTCCTGCTTTACCATGAAATGTTTGAGGAACCAAATAAGCATCACGTAATAAATCAAACATAGATTTACCACATATGGCGAGTAGTAATGCGCTGATATCCTGATTTGAATAACTATCTAGAACGACTTTTGAAAAGGTCTCATTGTTTAATTCTTCTGATCCCTGAAAGTCTTCTAGACTTGAATTGAATGTTTCTCTCAGTCTTGCACAAGCTTCTTTACTTGCGAGTATTTTGTGAAATATGTTCTCTACTTCTTGAACACGTGGAAATAATGGTGTCATAGTTTTAACCTCCATCCACTTGTGATTATAGACTTTCTAAATCATATGTAAAATGTATCTTTTAGATGTTGATGATATGTTTATTACATAATAAAAAGTGATCCGTAATTGAATCACTTGTAATAGTCTTTCGTATATTGAGACATTTCTTTTTTAAATAAACGCATAAGTATAGGTGCACAAAGTAAATAAAAGACAAAATTACCTATTGCATGGAATGTATCGAATAAGAGCCCCTGGGCATAATAGATACCAAACCATACAGGACCCCCAATGATCAATTGTTCGAGTGAAACGACAAATCCAAAGACATACCCCATTAAAAAGGCATAGATAGCCATAAGAAATAAGGGAGGTTCTTTGTTGATCTTCTTATAGAAGTCACTGATACATTGAGTGAATAAACAGATGACTACCCATGAGAGAATCTGAAAGATTGTCCATGTTCCCATGCCTAAGATCATATTGGATGCAATAGTTGTTACTACTGTGAGTTTAATTCCAAATGATAAGCCAAATAAGAGTACAGATATAATAATGATAGATGTAACAGGTTTAAAGTTAGGTAAGGCCTGCATTGCCACTCTAGAGGCAATATTGACTGCAGAGAGAATACCTATCAAACATATTTCTCTTGTCTTATTGTTCAATGTTGACATAATACCAGATGACTTGATCTCCTGCTTTTAACCTATATGCTCCTGCCCCAATATTTGGTGGTGTACCATTCACTTTATACATCCATCCAGAACTTGGTCCATGATCAAATTCCTTTAATCCATCTATACCTGATACATAAACAGTAGAACCAAACCCTTTTGTAGAGATACTCTTACCATTCTGTTTCGCAAGTTCTCTTAAGACACTATAAGCCGTAGAAGAACTATTCACTTCTATATTCCCTTGCATCATTGTCGTATTAATTCCAATGACTTTAATAGAAACTGTCTGTTTTACAGGTGTGTCCTGCTTAGGTGTTTCTACATGCTGAGGCGCAGAGGTTTCATGTTTACTCGAAGAAGTGTTTGTTTCTGTCTTCTTTGTCTTATGTTTAATAGAAGAAGATTTTGTTTCTGTCTTTTTTGTATCTTGTTTCTTAGTCTCTTGTTTACTAGAAGCGGATTTTGTCTCTGTTTTCTTTGTTTCCTGATTCTTAGTCTCTTGTTTACTAGAAGAATCAGATGATTTTGTATCAGTCTTCTTTGATTCTTCTTGTAACTCTATTTGTTTTGTCTCTTCCTGTTTTGTTTCTTCTTGTTTAGAAGTATCTTTCTTCTTTGTGGCGCTCTTTACTTCATTACTAATAGTAGGTTGAGACTGGAATTGTCCAGTTACACCACGATAAGCTGTAAAGCCAAATATAAAGAGAAAAGCGATTGCGACAAAGGCAATCGCTAATTTTTTAGTCGTGAATTTCTTCATTACTTCTTCTTACTTTTTATAGTTAATGCAATCACACCAATTGCCGCAATTGCAGCCACTACATAAGCCATCACATTAGTATTGTCACCTGTGTTGACTTTCTTTACTGTTTCTTTCTTTGGTTCTGTTGTAGTTGTTGTTTCTGGTTTAGTTGTACCAGGTGTTGTTTCTGGCTTTACAGCTGGTTTAGTTGTAGTGGTACCAGGTTTAGTCTCAGGTTTTTCTGGTGTAGTACCATTTGAGATAGTCTTTGTATAATCTTTTCTTGCCTTTAATACAAAGCTTCCGTTATTGATGACACCAAGTGCTCTTGCTCCTTCTACTGATGCATAAGCGTTTGGTTCAAGCTTGTATGTGTTATAGTTTAATGCATTGAATGTACCATCTTCATTCTGATAAGAAAGAAGATAGTTATATGCCTGATCACCTAATTTATAACCAGCCACATGTAATCCTTCTAATACACAAGACTGTGTATCTGCATTACCGCCCCATCCAATATCATAAGAGCCATCTTTACTATTTAACTTAGACTGTACAAAAGTATATGCTTTTGAGATAGCGGCATCATAAGTAGAACGTCCTGCAACACTTAATGCTTCCATAGCCCATCCAGTTGTATCTAGATCTGCATTTGGACCCTGGTATTCATACCAATATGCACCATTGTCCATGGCCATAGCTGAAAGCTTGTCTGCAACAGTTTTTGTTTTATCTGAATTCACTGTTTCTAAAGCCATTAATGTCCAAATAGTAGCTCCACATCCACCATTTTTATCCTCTGTAAGAGTACCATCAGCCTGCACTCTGTTTTCTAAGATTTCTACTAAGTTAGTCTTATTGAAATCTGCAGGGTTATCCCCTAATAAAGAAATCGCAATAATAGATTTAGCTAAATCACCATAAGATGCAGTTGTATAATCTACATCCTTAAAGTTTTCTAATAAAGAATCAGCTTTACCATCTGCTTCAAATCCTGCTGCTTCATACGCAATAACAGCATCAGGACTATCTAAAGTAATTGTCTTTAAATAGTTCTGTGATTTTACTAACGCATCATCACTCGCAAAAGCGGCTGAAAATGATAACGCAAAAGTTAATGCGATTGAAGTTATAACTGTCAATATTCTTCTCATTTTTATTCTCCTCCAAATACTTTATCCGCAAAACGCACTGTTTCCATTGCGTCTTTCGCATAACAATCTGCACCGATACGATCTGCATATTCCTGAGTCATAACGGCTCCACCTACAACTGTTAATGTATCAGGCTTCTTTTCCTTCAACAACTTAATTGTATCTTCCATACTCACAACTGTCGTTGTCATTAAAGCACTGAGTCCTACAAGTTTTACATCTTCTTGAATGGCGGTATCTACAATTTGTTCTGGTGGTACATCTTTACCAAGATCAATAACATCATAGCCATAGTTTTCTAACATGACTTTCACAATATTCTTTCCGATATCATGAATATCACCTTTAACTGTCGCAATAATGATTTTTCCTTTCATTTCTCTTGGCTTTCCTGCCATGGAATCCTTAATGACTGCGAAAGCAGCTTTGGCTGCTTCTGCACTCATTAACAGCTGTGGCAGGAAGATTGTGCCTTTTTCAAAGCCTTTACCTACTTCATCAAGGGCAGGAATCAATTCTTCATTGATGATTTCTAATCCTTCTTTAGACTCAAGCTGTTTCTTTGTCGCTTTACCTGCATTTTCACTCATACCACGCTTGATACTTTCATATAACGACATATCAACCGCTTCACTCTTTACAGGAGCTGGTGCACTATTTCCATAAGCACTAATATATTCTGTAAAGTTTGTATCGAGTCCACTTAAGGCAAGATAAGCACGATATGATTTCATCATTGCTTCTGATGAAGGATTGATGATTGCACAGCTAAGTCCTGACTGCATCGCCATAGTAAAGAAGTTCGCATTCACAATGGGTCTTTGTGGAAGACCAAAAGAGATATTAGAGACACCTAGAATAGAATGTCCATGTAATTCATCTCTAATAATACGTAGTGTTTCTAATGTCGCAATGGCAGAAGTAGGATCTGATGAAATAGTCATAGCGAGTCCATCGATTACGATGTCCTTTGGTTCAATACCATATTTACCTGCTTCTTTATAAATTTTCTTCGCAATACGAATACGATCTGCCGCATTATCAGGAATACCATCTTCATCTAAGGCAAGTCCTACAACAACACCACCATATTTCTGAACAAGAGGGAAAACAGCATCCATGGATTCCTGTTTACCATTGACTGAGTTAATCATGGCTTTCCCATTATAGTGTCTTAAAGCTGCTTCTAAGGCGATTGGATCTGATGTATCAATCTGTAATGGCAATGCAATGACAGATTGTAATTTCTTCATCACTTCTACCATCATCTTAGGTTCATCAATTTCTGGTAAACCTACGTTGACATCTAGAATATGTGCCCCTGCATCTTCCTGTTTTAAACCTTCAGATAAAATATAGTTAATATCTCCATCACGTAAGGCCTGTTTAAATTTCTTTTTACCTGTTGGATTAATACGTTCACCAATAATCACTGGCTTAGGTCCTATTTCTACAGCCTGTGAGAATGAAGTCACAACACTCATCTTCTTCTTTACAGGTGGTTCAATAGGTAAATCTTTCACTAATTCAATAGTTTTAGAGAGATATTCTGGTGTTGTTCCACAACATCCTCCAAGTACATGTACATTCAAAGAGGCAATCTCTTTCATCTCTAACGCAAAGTCATCTGCACTCATATCATAATAAGTATGACCTTCATCATCTGTCTGAGGTAAGCCCGCATTCGGTGTCACAATAATTGGTGTAGAAGAGACTTGAATCATTCTTTCTACAAATGGCTTAATTTGACGAGGACCTAATGAACAGTTAATACCCAATGCATCAATATGTAACCCTTCAAGTAAGGCAACAACTGATTCAGGTGTACCACCTGTCAACATCTTACCTTTTTCATCAAATACGACAGTGGCACATACTGGAAGATCTGAATGTTCCTTAGCGGCTAGTACTGCAGCTTTTAATTCATAGCTATCCTGCATTGTTTCAATAAGGATCACATCTGCCCCCGCTTTAGTTCCATACTCAATGACTTCTGCATAGATATCAACTGCATCATCAAATGATAAATCTCCTAGTGGTTCTAAGAGTTTACCTGTAGGACCTAAATCAAGCGCAATCAGGGCATCAGCACGTCCTGTAAGTTCTCTTGCCTTTTTCGCATGTCCTACTGCTTTTGTAACTATTTCTTCTAGATTATCAGGATATTTCAATCTATTGGCACCAAATGTATTGGTGTTGATGATATCACATCCTGCTTCTAGATAACCTTTATTTAATTCTACAATCTTTTCTGGATGAATGATATTCCATGTTTCAGGTAGTTCACCAGCCTGTAAGCCCCAGCTTTGAAGTACTGAACCGGTACCACCATCCCAGAATAACCATTCTTTTGTCAGTCTTTCTTTAAATCCCATTACTCTACCCTCCTGAATTCACATTGTGCAGGACAATTGGCACAGTCCTTCGTATGACGTGGCTGTGCGTGATGTGTAATACCAATGATCGCCGTCACTGACTTGGATGGGACCATTAAGAGACTTTCTAATAAACTGATACCAATCTTATCCATCTGTAATATACGCATAAAATCTTTTTGATGATCTAATGCAAGATCTCCATAACCAGGCGAAAAGCGTGGCTTTAAGAATTCATTATTCTTATGAGCCTCCTGATTGAGTTCTTCATTCACTTCATCACAATACGCTTCTATCATCGCTGCCCCCGCTGCTTGATAGATCACTGCATCACTCATCTTAGTCAGTTCTGTACGTTTAATCAAACGATCGACTTCTATACCAATTGTAGCCGCAAAGAGATAAACAGCATGACAGCCTTTTAAGTTATTCTCTAGATTACGACTATGAATCACCATATCACCAATGGTGATTGTATGATTTTCTATTGATACAGGAAATCTTTTCACAATATGACGCGGTACAGCTGTTTTCTGTAATACTTCGATACAGTGATCAAGTGCGTTATTGATTTCTGTGAGATCACCTTCAATGGATTGACGATATCCTAAGTATCGTAATGCTTCTTTACGATTGATTTCTATCATTTAAGAAGCTCCGATAAATTATTCATAATACCTTCAGCAACATCTGGCTTATTCATTGTATAAACATGAATATGTTTTACACCATTCGCAATCAAATCAATAATCTGTTCAGATGCATAAATAATACCAGCCTGCTTCATGATTTCAGGATTATCACCAAACGCATCCACCATCATCTTAAAACGATAAGGAATAATAGATGTACCTGACATCTGTACAGCACGACTTACCTGCTTCGCATTTGTGATAGGCATAATACCAGCTACTACAGGTACATCGATTCCTGCTTCCTTGATCTTATATAAGAAGTTATAGAAAACATTGTTGTCAAAGAACATCTGTGTTGTTAAGAAGTCTGCCCCCGCTTCTACCTTCTCTTTTAGATGCTGGATATCTTCCTTAATACTAGGTGATTCTACATGTCCTTCTGGATAACATGCTGCCCCAATACAGAAATCACCTTTCTCTTTCAATTCTTTAATTAACTGACAGGCATACTGGTAATCTTCTCCCACCTTACCATCAGATGGAATATCTCCTCTTAATGCCATGATGTTTTCAATACCATTCTCTTTAAACTGTTCTACCATGGATTCTACATGTTCTTTTGTAGAAGAGACACATGTCAAATGCGCCATGACTTCAACACCATATTTCTCATGGATATCTTTCGCAAGTGCCACAGTATGTGCACTTGTTCCTCCACCTGCACCATAAGTCACAGACATGAAATTTGGATTTAAAGATGCAATCTTTTCTGCAGCTTTTAAGACATTTTCATATCTGCCACTTGTTTTAGGTGGAAATACTTCAAAAGATAAAGTCACTTTATCTTCATTTAATAAATCAATAATTTTCATTGATACTCCCCCCTTTTTTCCTATTCTACCTTATTTTATTTTTAAACACTAGTGTGTGTTTTATAATATTGTTTCAAAACTGTGTCTAAAAATTCAGTAGATGCAGAAACATAGTATGGTTCCATACCACTCACAATCGTCAACATACCTTCTGTATATTTCATTTGTGGCTTCTTGAACATATGATTCACATATGCAAAGAACTTCTGTCCATCTAGGTCTTCTAAGAAGACTTTAGAGAAACGCATCTCTAATCCCTGGCTTCCATCCTTGACATCTTCAATAAGTGGATCATGTGAGAGGATATCAAATCTTCTCTTTACGACAATATTACGTACCTGTGATGGTAGTACACCATAAAGGTCTGTTAATTCCTGTTCCACACGTTTGAGGGCTTCTAAGTCATTGGCTTTATAAACACGCTGGTAGAGTTCCAATTTCTCCATATCACTCTCTACATAGTCTTCTGGAATATAACCATCCACAGATATATTACGTGATGGAACTGTATCATCTTCCTTGATCTTACCCTGCTTTTCATCTATCGCATCCTGCAAGATCTTCATGTACATATCAAAACCGACCTGATCAATAAATCCAGCCTGTTCACCACCAAGAATATCACCACTTCCTCTAATAGACAGGTCTCTCATCGCAATCTTATAACCAGAGCCTAATTGTGTGAATTCCTTAATGGCAGTGAGTCTCTTTTGGGCTTCTTCTGTCATAGCACGATCTTTTGTATAGAGAAGATAAGCATACGCAATACGTGCACTTCTACCAACACGTCCTTTGATCTGATAAAGCTGTGCTAAACCAAACTTATCCGCATTCTCAATAATAATCGTATTCGCATTCGGTATATCAATACCTGTCTCAATAATAGTTGTACATACTAAGATATCATATTTCTTTTCTACGAAATCAGTCATGACATCTTCTAGTTCTGTCTTATCCATCTGACCATGTCCTACCCCAATACGTGCATGAGGTAAGAGAGTCTGTAAAGTAGAGGCTATTTCATAGATATTCTCTGTTCTATTATGAAGATAGAATACCTGACCATTACGTGATAATTCTCTTTCAATCACCTGTTTAATGAGAGCCCAACTTTTTTCTGATACATAGGTCTGTACAGGTAATCTATTTAATGGTGGTGTTTCTATTTGTGAGAGTCCTCTAATTCCCATGATGGACATCTGTAATGTACGCGGAATTGGTGTGGCAGTGAGTGTAAGAACATCAATTGTTTTTCTAAGGTTCTTGATCTTCTCTTTCTGTCTCACACCAAAACGCTGTTCTTCATCGATACATAGTAACCCTAAATCCTTGAACTCTACATCCTTGGATAAAATACGATGTGTACCAACTAATAAATCAATATTACCTTCCTTTAAATCAGATAGAATCTGTTTCTTTTCTTTAGTCGTCGTAAAACGATTGAGTAACGCAATATTCACTGGGAACTTCTCAAAACGTTTCTGCATCGTACGATAATGCTGGGAAGAAAGAATAGTTGTAGGACATAGGAAAGCACACTGTTTCTTCGATACAATTGCCTTAAAGCAGGCTCTTAAAGCCACTTCTGTCTTACCAAACCCAACATCCCCACATAATAGTCTATCCATAGGACGTGGTGTTTCCATATCTTTCTTGATTTCTTCTACAGCCTGTGCCTGGTCTGGAGTCAATTCATAACCAAACTCACTTTCAAACTCTAATTGAAGATCCCCATCAGGTTCAAACGCAAAACCTGGCTGTCTCATTCTTTCTGCATATAAGTTAATCAGATCATCAGCAAGACCATCTACCTTCTGTCTGACTCTTGCTTTCTCTTTTGCCCATTTAGGTGAGCCTAAAGCATGAATACGAGGTGGTTTACCATCTCTAGATGAATATTTTCTAATTAACTGGAACTGTTCTACTGGAACATAGAGGATATCATTACCTTTATAAGCAATATGTAGATAATCCTTATGCACACCATCAACGACTAATGTTTCAATACCCATATATTGTCCAATACCATTTGTATCATGAACAACATAGTCTCCTACCTTTAATTCATTGTAATCAGAGATTTTAGTCGCATCTCTGTATTTAATATATTTCTTCTTTGTTTCTTGTACCTTGAAAAGTTCCTGGCTTGTGAGTAATACAGTCTTCTCTTCTACAAAGTTCATTCCACAAGGTAAATGTCCTAAGAATAGATTAACGCCATCATAGATCTTATTTGTGGCACTTGTGAGAGTAAATGGAATAGCATGATCGGTAAATAAGTTGACTAATACATCTATCTGACGCTTTTCATCTACACCAATCATGACACGATTGTATGTGAGTAAATCCTTTAACTGACTAATAAAGATTTTTTCATTAGCCATAGAAATCATGACAGGCTGCGTCATAAACATGATCTGTTGATCATTTTCTCTAAATCGAACAAAGTCTACATTCTGACGTTTTAATATAGTCTGAGGATTATTAATCAGTTTAAGTCCTCTGATCATCTGTCCTATTTCTTCTAATTCATGGTAATAGAGGTAGTTCTCTTCCATATATGTCTTATAAGAAGCAAGAATAGAAGCGAGAGATGCAGTAATAATTGTATAATCACGTGCATAATCCATGATTGTGGCCGTTTCAGGGAATAAACCTAAATACTGATAAATACGTGGATTATAATCATGTGCTTTAAGTGATTCAATATCTAATGCATAGGTCTGTTCAAGTTCATCCTTGAAATCATCCTTGACAGTCATCTTATCTTTTAATGTCTGAATAGATGCTTCTACCTGCGATAAGCCATCATCTTCATACATCATATCTGTAGCTGGAAGAATATCGATAGACTCTATTTTATTTGTTCTTCTTTGTGAGTCTTTATCATAGAAAGAGATTTCTTCTATTTCATCATCAAAGAATTCAATACGAACAGGATGGTCATACTGGATTGTATAAACATCAAGTACTTCCCCTCGTCTAGAATAATAGAAAGGTGAATCAACTCTTTGCGTATTCTTATATCCAATAAACTGTAACATCTTCTTGAGTTCTAAAGGATCAATCGTATCTCCCTTCTTCAAGCTTATAATACTCTTCTTAAAAAGGTCTACAGGAGTAATATAACGTGTCATTGAATGCATATGACAGACACAAATCATCGGTTTATCCTGTGTCATAGCATATAATGCATTAATTCTCTCACCTAATAGTTCATAAGAATAAGCCACTGATTCAACACGTAATGATTCATCTGCAGGGAAATAGACCACCTGATTCACAAGTTCAGTTAATGTTTTATAGAGGTTAAATGCCTCATATTGGTTGTTTTTAATAATCAGGATTTTTCTTGGATTATGCCAAAAAGAACCAGCAATGAGATAAGCCTCATCGCTAGTTGAGTTTGTGACAATAGTTCCATTGTCTGTATCTAAGGTACGTAGGGCCTGATTATCTTTTAAAAGATTCAGTATTTTTTCCATAACAATCACCTAGTTATATTTATTCATTGCTTTATTAAAACTATCATCTAAATAACATAAAACAGCTTCTGCTGCACGTTTAGCACCTTCTGAGATTAGCTTTTCTTCTTCCTTAGAGAAGTGTCCAAGTACCCAGTCCACTACACTATAAAGCTTATTCTTAGAAATACCTACACGAATACGCTTGAAGTTCTGAGTACCTACATGAGCAATAATACTCTTGATTCCATTATGTCCACCCGCACTGCCTTTTTCTCTTAAGCGAAGCTTACCAGTAGGCATATCCATATCATCATAAATAACTAATAGATCTTCAACAGGAATCTTGAAGAACTGCATCACTGCTGCAACAGATTCACCAGAATTGTTCATATAAGTCTGAGGCTTAAGTAAGATAACATCCTCACCCTTATACTTGAATTTAGTATATAAGCCTTTGAACTTTTCTTTATCAATAGATTGATTCATTTCATCACTTAAGACATCTAAACAATAAAATCCTGTATTATGTCTTGTCATATCATATTCTTTACCAGGATTTCCTAATCCAACAATTAATTTCATTACATTCTCCTATCTTGCACATACAACCATGGATACGCCAAATACATTGAGCTGTCCATTTTCTATTCTTTCATTTGACATACTATATAATATCTTAAAATCATCTTCAATACCAATAGTAATCACATCATATGAAGGATTAAAATAAATCTTAAATTCTTTGTAATCTCCTTCATCCTGAGTCAAATGATATTCTACCATACGATAGTAGATATTGTTGATAAATACATGCTGATGCATCTCTTCATAGTCATAATATCTAAAGCACTTGTTGTTTTTTCTTAAATCTATAAAGAACTTTACAGCCTGTACAACATTCATATAACGGTCATGACGTTCCCAGTCTAATTTATTGACTGCATCTCCTGCATTATAAGAATTCTGATTACCATTCTTAGTTCCTAAGAATTCCTGTCCGGCATGAATAAAAGGAACACCCTGAGCTAGAATAGTCATTGCAAGTGTTAATAAGCATCTCTTCTGACGACAATATTCATCTTCATGTCCATTAGAAATAATGAATTTATCAAATACAGTCGCGTTATCATGACATTCAGCATAGTTAATACTCTGTTCTATTGATGAGAACTTATTGTAGTCACACATTGCGATAATGGCTTCATTTGTCTTATATGTATCCCCAGATGTATAGCCTTTGACTTCCATCTGATTAGGTCCCTTGATTGTATCTCTGAAATGATCATTAAAGAAACCTACATGAGGTGTTTTATGGTTATTTTCAATTGTTGTCTTTTCTGAATCAGGTAATGCAGTACCCATATTCCATCCTTCACCATATAGCATAAATGAAGAATCTAATGAATGGCCCTGTTCATAAATCATATTCACTGTATCAATATCCACAATACCCATAAGATCCATTCTAAAGCCATCTACACCATAAAGAACCTGCCATCTCTTGCACATATCTAAGATATATTTACGACACATCTTAGCAGTACTATTTAAATCATTCCCACACCATGAACCATTAGATAATTCACCCTTGTCATCTCTTCTAAAGAAATAATAAGGGACTGTCTTTTCTAATGCATTATTATTTACATCATGCATATGATTATAGACTACATCAAGAATGACTCTCATATTATGCTTATGAATACGGCGTACCATACGCTGACATTCCTGAATTCTCTTATAACCATCATTAGGATCAGTAATATAACTGCCTTCAGGTACATTATATTGTGCTGGATCATAACCCCAGTTATAAAGTAAATCTGGATGATCTTCATCCACAGTTGCATAATCATTAACAGGTAATAACTGTACATGAGTCACACCAAGCATATCTAAATAGTCCATACCTGATGAAAAGCCATTCTTAGTCACTGTGCCTTCTTCACAGAAACCTAAGAACTTACCTTTATGTGTGATCTGTCCAAATTCATCCACAGAGAAGTCTCTGACACCTACTTCATAAATAACTGCATCTGTATTATGTTTTAGTTCTGTCAAAGGATAATCGACTCTTCTAACTTTATCTAAATCAATAACAACTGAACTATGCATATTAGCTGTACAAGAATAAGCATATGGATCCGCTGTTTCAGTGGATTCCTCATTCATTCCAATAATATAAACATATTCATAACCATCTAGATCTTTCTTAATAGTTGTACTATAGACACCCTTATCTCCTCTTTCTAAAGGATAATAATGAAGGTCTTCATCTTTCCAAATTTTTAATACAACTTCCGTAGAAAGAGGTGACCAAACCTTGAATGATGTACTCTCTTTTGTATAATGACTGCCTAAATCATCACCATCATAATAAAAATGATCATCAAACTCTTTACTCAGAGATAGCTGACTAAAATCTAAAAAACAAGCGAGACCATAATTATCAAACACTTTATATCTTGTACCTACAGAAAAGTCTGTATGCAAAAGATACGACTGGAATCCATTTTCTTTCTCAGTCGCTTCGCCTTTAAGTATCTTGACTTCACTTGTATCTAAATTTTTTAAATAATACTGACTTGAAATTCCGTTATAATAATTTAATGATAAATCAACTTTGATCAAATCAAAGTCAATCGCATAAGCATACATACGTATTGATTCCCTTTGCATATTATAAACCTACCTTTTCACATTCCCTATTCTATCATAAAAATATGAGAAAAAAAGAAAGTATTTAAATTTGAAAAAGAAAGCCATATAACACAAAAAAAGACTTAACAACATAAGTCGTTAAGTCTATATAGATCTATTACTTTGTGATTGTAAATGTACGAATAATAGGTGCTGCCTGATAGTTTCCACCTACAGTCACTGCTGTCATAGTATATACACCAGGTTCAGTAGGTGCTTTAGTTGTACTAGAATAAGGCTTTAAGTTAGACTGTACACCAGTATATAAGTAGTCAACTACCCACGACCTAAAGGTCATGGGCTTGTAACTGCCCAGTCGTATTAACGGTTTACACCTCCGACCTTTAACCCCAATAGATATTGCTATCTAAAGTGGC
>ENA-ORMS01000603-ORMS01000603.1-human-gut-metagenome-genome-assembly--contig:-NODE-603-length-34980-cov-4.576893_pt1 | contig 34980 bp, 26 predicted proteins | sample MGYA00242104_ERZ508997 | MGnify/ENA primary metagenome ERZ508997 (study PRJEB26280, sample SAMEA2338704) | human gut metagenome | biome: human gut; feature: human-associated habitat; material: faeces... | reverse complement strand
TTCTGACGCACATGTCGTCAGAGCCGGATTGAACATAAGGGGCTGCGGCCCCTTAATAACCCCAAGGTTTTTTGACAGGCTGAAGTAAATAGCTTGCACGGCAGAAAATTAGCATATTCCTCTTGCAATTATACGAAAAGTATTGTATCATAATCAAGTGCGGCGGCGAAAACTCGTCCGCACTGGTTATGGAGCAGTATCGAAGTGGTCATAACGGGCACGACTGGAAATCGTGTGACGGTCGAAAGCCGTCCGTGAGTTCGAATCTCACCTGCTCCGCCAACAACAAAAGACCTCCCTTGCGGGGGTCTTTTGTTGTTATGATGAAGAGCGGGTGGGATTCGAAGGGGCGAGGGTTTGAGCGCGCCCGGTGGACGAATAAGCGAAAAGCCTTGCCAGTGAGGTAAGGAGGTCGAGGAGCGCACGCGACGCTGACCGACTATACCGAACTGAGAGGTGTGCCGCTTATACCTGCTTCACTGCGGCACTGCCCCAGTGCCTCCGGGCGAATCTCACCTGCTCCGCCAATAGCAAAAGGACACCCCCGCGGTGTCCTTTTGCTATGATAGCTATGATTTTTACACTCGCAGTCGAAGGAAGCTATGGCCTCTTTATGCTAAAATGCCTATATAATTATATATAAAAGGGGAACAAATCTAATGAAGAAGATACTTTCGCTCCTGCTGGTCATGTTGTTTATTTTGGCCATGGAAGTAGGCGTCTATGCGGAAAATGGAGACGTAGATTCCATAGAATACCTGTGTGCATTACAAACTATACCCAGACAATATACGAGCCTTAGCCATCACCATGATTGTCCCCTTACAGGCACCGGAGACGATGAACGAAATTCTATTCCCCTACTCAACTGCCTTACCTACACCGTAAATTCGGTCGAAGAGTGGTTTGAGATATATTCGCAAAGCCCGGATGACAATTCCGCGCTGGCGGGCTTTTTCGTACCTATGGACAAAGACGCCAAGGAAATAATAGCCATGGGAACAAATTCGTTTCAAACGGATAAATGGGTCATCAACGAGCTTGATTCTCTCCGGAAAAGCGTTGGTAATAATTATATAGAGCTCAGCGAGCGCGACGGACAATGTGGAGTAGAATTTGTCGATGCGATCGCGGCCGTGCGTTCTAATGGCCCGGAATATGAGTTTACCCCCACCGAAATCGTTCACACCTTCTGCATAAGCTGGAAGGATGCCAGCGACACCATCCACTACGGAAGGTTTGATGCCGAGATCACCCCCTCCAATAACGGCCTTACCGATACAGACAAAACCTACGTTTACAAGCAGCCCGCCGTTGAAAAGGGAAGGCTTACCGTTACCTGCCCCAACGCAACATGGGAATATTCCGCCGGCACTATCGCATTTAAGCAGACGGATGCGGAATCAAATGTCAATATATCGGTGACGGTGAACAAGCCGGAAGGATATGATAAAATCACAAACGAATCCATTGAGCTTCACGAAACCCTCAGCAACGCCGGAAGCGATCTATTCCGCGGTCATTGGAAAATAGAATGGAAGGATAATAATAACAATGTCGTTCTGACGGAGGTGCTTTACTGGACGCTTGACCCCATGGACGGAACAGAGACTTGGATGGAAAAGAACTTCAAGCCCGCCCCCGCCTCGCGTACCGCTGTACGGCTGCTCGGCGAAAAGGAAAGAACCCTGCTGAAATACGATCAAAAAACCGGTTTGTGGTGCTTTGAAATACCAAAAGGCTCGGCTTCTAATGAGTACGACCTGCAAAAGCTCGCAACAGAGGAGGATTTCGTTGCCCTCACGCCGCCTGCAAACGCCAAGTATTTTAAATTTGTGGACTGGGAATGTCCCCGCTATGATGACAAGACCGAGACAGTAATAACCAGCCTTAATAATATGACTCCCGTTGAGATCGTCAAGAGCGAATTTTATAGGGACGGGAAGGTAATCATACCCTACCGCTCGTTCCTCAGCGAAACCACTCTTGATGGAACTGATGATATCAAAGTATACACCGTAAACTCGATGGGCAGCGGCATGGTATGCGTCATATTCGTTCAATGGTTCGATGAAAGCAACCAACCAATAATATTGGAAAATAATGATGCCACCGAGTATTTCGGCCTTGAGCTGAAGCCATACGGCGCAAAGGTGGATACCGATATGATAAATATCAAGGACGGCAACCTCGATGACCCTAACTGGGAAGGTTGGGATCAGCTAAAGGGCAAGACCGAGCCTGTGGTTCTGATGACGACACAAGACGGCTTTGCCAAGCTGTTTTACCTTCGCAGCAAGGATATGCTTTCGCAGGGCAGCGCGGAGGGCTACTATGAGCTGAAGGAGCTTTCCATAGTGGACGGCAAAGGCAATGAAATGAAGGTCGGCGATCTAAAGGAAAATTACCATGTCAGCAAAATCTATATTTTCTGGCCCCGCCCGCTGCTCATAACTAACATAAACGGAGATACTATCGAGGATTACGAAATAAATCTCAAGCATTACATAAACGCTGAGGGCAATATGCTGAAAGATGAAAAGGTAAAGCTTCACATAGCCCCTCTAAACCTCGGCTTCTGGTTTGAGGTAGAGTCCTTCTCCCCCTTCCTCCTCAGCTACAAGCTCCCTGCGGGCAGCGCGGAAAATCCCGACATGCCCGACAGCACCGGCGACAGCTATTATCCATCATACCATGGCCCGGTACAGCCGGTGCTGGTTCTCCCCCCTAAGACCGGAGACATCACGTTCTTCGGCTGGCTTAGGGTCCTGCTCGGCATAGACTGAAAAAATTCATGATATTCATACCGCTTTGGGCGGGGGTTCTCCCCCGCCTTATTCATACACCTCTTTCTTTAGCACGCCTATATAGGGCAGGTTGCGGTAATGGCCCGCATAGTCCAGGCCGTATCCCACCACGAACTCGTCAGGTATGTCAAAGCCCACCGCGTCCGCGCCTATCCCGCCCCCATGGCAGGGCTTATCAAGAAGGCATACCGTCTTCATGGAGGCGGGCTTTCTTGAGGCGAACAACTCCTTCAGGTACTGGAGTGTAAGGCCGCTGTCTATTATGTCTTCCACGATCACCACGTGGCGGCCGGTTATGTTGGAATCCAGATCCTTGATTATCCGCACAACGCCTGTGGACTTGGAGCTTGCGCCGTAGCTGGATACCGCTATGAAGTCCATAAACACCCCGCAGTCCATTGCCCTGCAAAGGTCGGTATAGAATACCGACGCGCCCTTGAGTATGCACACCATAAGCGGCTGCTTGCCCCGGTACTCCTCCGCAAGCTCCGCCCCCAGCTCCCTCACCCGCGCCTCTATCTGCTCCCTTGTGAAAAGCACACTCTGAATGTCGTTTTCTGGCGTAGTTATACGCATTTTGGTTCTCCTTATATGTAAATTATAATATTTACGCTTTCTTTGCGGCCAGGGCCATATAAGAGTCTATAGGAAATGGAGACGGGTGTCCAGTAAAATCGGTATTGCCATTTGCCCTCTTATTTGTTATTTTAATACCATCAGTTCACTTATTCAGACAAAAGAGGTGCTAATATGCGCTCTGAAAATTTGACCATAAATGCCGCCGCGGGCGGGGCGGCGGCTTCGAGCAGGCTGGATATAAGGGCCGCCGCCGGTATCACCGGGGCGTATGTGGCTTACATGATGGGCTCCGGCTTTTCCACAGGTCAGGAGATACTTCAATACTTCGCCTGCTACGGCATGGCGGGGCTTTTCAGCATACTCCTTTGCATGGGCCTTTTGATATTCGCCGCGGTGTCCTTCATCCGGGCAGGCTACCGGGAGCAGTTCAATAAGCCTGAGGACGTATACATATATTACTGCGGCAAAAGGCTGGGCAAAGCGTATCACTACTTTACCACGGTATCCATTTACCTCTGCTTCATAGTCATGGTGGCGGCGGCGGGCGCAGCCGGGGAGCAATATTTCGGCATTTCCCGCATAATCGGCGCCATAGCCATAGGCGCGTTGGCCTGCGCCACGGTGATGCTGGGGCTGAATAGCCTCGTAAGCATCTTAGGCCATATCGGGCCCTTTATGATACTCATGGTGATACTCATGGGCGTGATAACCATATGCCGCTCGAACCTCACCGCGGCGGCGGAGACCATCGCCAGAATACCCGAAATGAAGCTGCTGCGCGCCTCTCCGAGCTGGGTGCTGGCCTCGGTCAGCTATGTGGGCATAAGCGTGGTATGGCTTGCAAGCTACCTGACCTCCATAGGCAGGCGGGCTAAGAGCATAGCGAGCGCCTCCGTGGGCGCGGCGGGGGGCGTTATCGCCTTTTACATAGGTATGCTGCTCATATACTTCGCGATAATGCTGAACATAGACGAGCTTGCGGGGGCGCAGATACCCATGCTCATATTGGCGGGGCGCATAAGCCCCGTGACGAGCGGGGTATTCTCTATACTGATAGTCACCGGCATATACACGGCCTCGGTGCCGCTGCTCTGGCAGACCGCCTTCCGCCTCGCGGAGGAGGGCTCCCTCCGCTTCCGCCGCATATCCGTACTCCTTGCCGCCCTTGGCATAGCGGCAAGCCTGCTGCTGCCCTTCAACCGCCTTATGAACATAGTTTACGTGCTCATAGGCTATCTGGGCTTCCTGCTGCTGGCGTGCATGGTGCTGAAGGCCGCGAAAATAATAAAATAAATAAGGGAGAGTAAAGTATGAAGCGCCTGATAACAACCCTTATCCTTCCCCTGCTCCTGCTCACCGCCTGCAAAAGCGCCGAAAAGCTCGACCCCGGGGACTATACCTTCCCGCCGGAGGACGTGCGGGAGATGGAGTGGGCGCTGGATGAGGCCGGGCTTGACGGCTACAAGGCGGAGGACGCCCGCATGACCACCCACAAGGTTCCGGACGACATCGCCATAATGCGGCTCACGAAAAAGGGCTGCAATACGGTCGTAATGGTCAATATGCTGCTTTTTGGCGGCGTGGAGCGGCAGTGCGGCATCAGCTTCGGCTATAATCAGAAGCCGGGGGACGAGGAGCAGCTGAGCGCCTTTGTTTCAGACGACTACCCGCTTTTCTGGAGGCTGGCGGGCATAGCCCTTGAAGCGCCGGAGGCGGTGGAAAGGCTGCAAAATGACTGCGCCGAATATTTCACCGAACCGCCTGAGGATACCTCCCAATGGAAATGGAGCGGCAGCGAGGGCGAGCTTTCCTGCACCGCGAGCTATTACTTCCACCCCGGCTTTGAGCTTTGGCTGCCCTCGGAGATAACGCTGTGCAGCTCCTCACCCAGGCCTTCTCGGAAGGCTTGAGTTAGTGTAAGCACTCTGTTTCCATCCTTAACCGTCGGTTTTCCACTGTAAGGTCTTCCCCAGCTTTTTTATCAATCTTCGGCCTTCGGTAGCCTGCCCTTTTTAATGTCGGTTGCCGAGCTTGATCTTCCCCGTCTTTCTTTCATCAGATTTAATTCTTGCTAGTATTTTTTGCCCTTTTTTCCCATTAAAATATGCACCTCCTATAGCATCTGGCTTTAGGGGTGCATATCATCTTCTGGACTCTAATAATTTTATATGGGGCTGCTGTGTTGCTTGCTGCTCTTCAGGCAATTAGGCATGAGCTAATTTCCCAATAAGCACTTTTAGATAATCCCATGTGCGTGCGATAGATTCCTTGGACACCTTTTCCTTGGTAGAATGTACATCAAACAAATCTGGACCTATTGAAATAATGTCCATTCCGGGCTTCTTGTTATCCCAATAGCCACATTCAAGGCCTGCATGGATTGCTGCCACTTTTGCCTTTTTCCCAAACATTTCTTCATAGAGTGCTATGGCCATCTCGCGCAGTGGAGATTCTCTTCTATACTGCCATCCCGGATAATCACTTTCGAAAATACAGGCATCACAATTCGCGTCAGCAATAATCTGGATTTTATCCCGCAGCATATATTTTTGAGACGCCACAGAGCTTCTCATAGACATCAGCAATGTCATTTTACCATCTTCACATGTAAGTGAACCCAAATTCATGGAAGTCTCAATCAATCCTTGGATTGCAAAGGAATATCCCGTTACACCATAAGGTAACAGCATCAGGCTGTGACAAATTTCCTTCTGGTACCTTTCCGTATATACACTTGCTTCTTTTACTGCTTCTCCCTCTTCTATAAGGAAGGAAACAGAGTCCGTATATTGAAGTTCCTCCTGAAAAGTTCTTTCAATCTCGGTTAGCTTTTCCCTTAGCTTGCCCAAGTCATTTTTCTTTACGTAGAAACAAATTCTGCCGCTATTGGCTATTGCATTAGCCTTTCCCGGCATATCCAGCTCATTAATCCGAACCGGTATGTCCTTTAAGGCATATAAGAGCCGTCCCATAAGCACAATGGCATTGCCAAGCCCCATACCTATGTTGATGCCTGAATGCCCTCCGGCAAGGCCGTTTAAGCTTACCTTTACCGGAATAGTCTCATAAGGAAGCTGTTCCCATTCGATGTTCCAGATCATTCTGCAACGCAAGCCACCTGCACAGCTTGAATAGAAGACCCCTTCCTCCTCAGAGTCAAGATTGATGAATCTTTTTCCCTTCAGCGATGTAATATCAATTACATTAGCACCAACCAATCCAACCTCTTCTTTGACTGTAAGGACAATCTCCAGATCGGGATGTTCAATATCCTTACTGTCCAGCAGGGCCAGACAGTAAGCGAGCGCAACCCCATTATCCGAGCCGAGAGAGGTTCCATCTGCAAAATAGAATTGTTCATCCTCTTTTACTTCGATTCCCTCCTCATATTTGTGCTCGCTGTCATTTTCCTTTACATATACCATGTCCAGATGTCCCTGAAGGATCAGCGGCCCGCCGGCATTTTCTACAGTGGCCGGCTTTTTGATGATTAGGTTATAATACTCATCCTGTAGAACCTCGAGCCCTCGCTCTCTTGCAAAATCTGCAATATAGTTACTTATCCTTCTCTCATCTCCGGAAGCCCTCGGGATAGAGCAAACCTTTTTTAAGTATGTAATTACGCTGTTCACATCCGACATATCGCCTTACCGTCCTCCAATACTTATATCATCACAAGACACTTTCCATTTTGAAAATATGCCGCTAAACAAGCATTTTAATGAGACTTGAGAAGAAGCTGAACAATCCGTCTCCTGCAATCAGGCCGGCATCACGGCAATCCATGAATTCATCGCCGATAATTTTGCGCATGATAACGGCTATTATAACGCCAATTCCATAAATCGGATTATTGATCAAAAGTCCCGTGGCCAGAAGCACGCCGAACATGTACTTTCTTCCAATCGCCTGAATAATTGCGCCCGGAATAGCCCATATTGCAAGCTCCTTTAAAAGTGCAACGTTGCTTCCCATCTGTGCTGTCGTAGCAAACACGGTGCTTGTTGCGGGAATCAATCCATCGTTCAGCGTCATATCAGCAAATAAAATGACAACTATGATTCCGATAACCGCTCCCAGCATTTCAATGAGTACCTGCTGCTTTCTTCCGTATACCTCATGCTCTGTATTCTCGCCTTTGCCGCGGATAATCCATCCTGTTTTCAGGTCATATCCCATGTCAGCAAAGCAAGGTCCTACAGAACTGATATATCCTGTCAGTACAGCCACTGCGATTGGCGGGAACCCCATGATAACGCCTATCGTCATAAATATTGTCGTAACCGCAAATCCCGGGAACCATCCGGAATACATGGCGGCTTTTCCAATGATAACCATGGACGCAACGGAAGCAACTGCTGTCCAAACGACCCAAAGAATCATCTTCGGCAGAGGCATTCCTGTAAACGCACCGCAAATTATACCTACGAACACTCCGCCCGCCAAGTGTGTGAGCAGTGCTACAACCAACGTCTTCCTTGTCTGAGATGCTGAAGCGGTAAAACTTTCCTCTTCTTTATTTACGGATTTCTTGTTTTTTGACGAGCTCTGATAAATCGAAACGACGGACTGCACCAACGCAATCAATCCGGCGCCTACCATAAAGCCCTGTGGAATATTTGTACTCGCAAGATCAAATCCGGTCAGCGGCGCACAATATCCGCGAATCAAAAGGCCAATACCTAAAGCCACCATAGATACGATATTTGCTATAAATACTATACCCACAGCGCCGACAGGCAATTTAAAGATACTACCTACAATTCCAACGATGATACCCTGAATTACGCGCTTGGCCTTTTCTCCGCCTTCATCTCCGGCCTCCAGCACTTCCGCCGTAGCTACGCCCGGCGCCCAGGCTTCTTTTGCCGGGAACAAGGGGGAATCGAACAATGCACCTACAGTATAAACCGAAATTACCGTTCCGAAAATACAGCCGATAGCCATTGGCAGTATTGCCTTAGTCTCGCCCATTACGAACAAGATCGCCACCGCCACAAACGCGCAGTTTGCCGCAGAGAATCCGGCTCCCGATACTATGGTCTGGATGTAGTTTTGCCTCTCCAAGCTTTTAAATCTTCCAAAGACCGTCATGGGAATCTTAGCAACAAGCATGGCAAATACCGCGCCTATTATTGACGTATTTGCGGAAACGCCTACCTTTCCCATGATTTGCATACATATAATAGCCGACAGCACTGAAAGAATCGTCCCAATAACAATAGTCATTGGTTCAGAAAAACGGATTTTTTCAAATGTTGATTGACGTTTTGTGTTTTGATTTTCTTTCATTTACTTTTTCTCCATTTATTTCTTATCTGAGAATTGCTTGTCTATGAAGAGGGGCGCCTGGATGCTCCCTTGATCCGGGCGCCTCATTCTAACATTTTATTGCGCCTTGTTTAATATCCTGCTGCACCCATTTTTTTGCAAATTGCAACAAGATCCGGATCTGTATACTTTCCGTTTTCCTCTATGGCAACACCGTCTAAGATGATGGAGGGCTTGGAAACGACTCCGTCTGTGTGAGATGCCGCGGTCCAATAGCTTCCACGAATCATCTTGCCCTGGCTTCCGATACCGAATTCCATGCAGCCAAAGATTCTTTCATCTTCTACAATACGTCCTGTTGCTTCTTTCACCCCAGGATTAAATCCTAAGGAGTAGTGTGCAAGGCGGAACATATTCGGGTCGTTGAAGGATTGCAGCCATGTGCGGAAACGCTCTGCATCCTTACCGCCTTCTATCTTCGTAACTATTCCGTTCTCAAGAGTCAGCTCTACATTTCCGGAAAGAATTCCCATGTCTGTCGGCGGGAATATCGCTGCGTCAAACACAAGCTTTCCGTTTATAGTCTCTTCAATCGGGCACCAGCTTATCTGCCCGCACATCATAAAAGGATAGCCCTTAAAGGTAGCCAACTGGCCGGAATGCCTGACCGGCCTTCCTTCATTTCTTGCCGTCAGATACGTGCCGTTTTTATCTTTGATAACAATGTCGTTTGCGGCTTCCATCTTCGCCTTGAGGGCCTCTCCAAGTTCTACTACACAGGCAACATCTACCCTGCCGATGCATTTTACTATCATCGTTACATCCATTCCGGTCAGGTTGATATAACGGCAGCCAAATTCGATCGCCTTTCTCCATGATTCACACAGCATAATGGAAGAATAGGACAGCTCTATCCACACATCCGCTACTGCTACAGCATTTCCGAGCGGGGCAACGGGTTCTGCATAAGCCTTTTCATTGGTGGGGACATATACCAGAACCGGATTTGCTCCTACAATATAAGCTGCGTTCATAATTGCATCGAGTACTCGCTTGTCGGTGGAGGTGTCTCCGGTCACAACCACATTCTCACCCGGCTTCACAAGCATGACCTCTTTTACGAGTTTATACGCTGCTTTGCTCACCTCGTAAGATAAGTAATCCGGTGCCATTTCAACGCCAATTGGGTATTCCATTGTTTTCTTCCTCCTTTATTTAAATAAAATCATTTTGGTTTAATTTTTCATTTGTTTTAATAATAAATAATGTAGCTTTTTTAAAAATAAAATTATGTTATGGCGCGATGAATTTAGATTGTGTGTGTTTTACTTAGATATTTTGACCATCCAGCAATTCGGTCACTACGCGAGCCATTGTTGTCCGGCAAAGCAACACCGGTTTTTTTGAAATGGACGCAACTATATTCTTTGCTTCTCTGGTAAATCCGATACAATCCATAACGATCAAATCCGCCTCAATGTCTTTTGCCTTTCTGGCGGCGTTATAAACTTCTTCTATGTCTCCATAAGGATTCGCCGGAATAGGCGTTACCTTCTTCACGATGGGGCCCCACTGATCATATGCCTGCTGTATCTGCTGTTCATCCGGCGTAATCACAATAATATTTGAATTCTTGCTCAGGGCTTTTGCCAATCCGTTCAAGATCTTTGCGGGATAAACAAGCGGTACCTTTGACTGGAAAACATCAGGAAAACTCCCCGCACAGAAAATCATGATAAGAAATGCTCCTTGCTCCTCTAACCTGTGAATACATTGCTGCATTCTTTCCAGGATAAAGCTTTCACCGAACTTCGCAAAGCTCCCATCGTTCAACCTCGACACCAGAACATAGTCGTCTTCCTTCGGTGCCATTCTTTCGATTTCCTCCCTGCTAAGCCCATCCAGCGCACCTGCTTGGATCAGCTCTACCTGTTCGCCGAAAATGGGCATGATATCAGGGGTTACATCGACTCTTGGTGACTGTCCAATTGTTACTGCTCCAATTTTCATACGTCTTCCTTCTTTCCATTATTTTGTTGTTTTTGAGTTTTTTTTGCCATTTGCTGTGTACAATTTGATTTTATCACCGATAAATAGTAAAATGAAATTATATTATTTTATAGATTTATAGCTTGAAATTATATGCTAATTCATCAGGATATTCAGAAAGGAATCCGCCATGTTAGATTCAAAGCTAGATACCTTCCTCGTTCTTTGCGAAACAAGAAACTATACCCGGGCTGCAAGCGTCCTGAATATCACTCAGCCTGCGGTTACCCAGCATATCAAATATCTGGAAAACCACTATTCTACGAAGCTGTTTTATTACGATGAAAAACGCGGGCTGCATTTGACTGAGAACGGAAAGCTTTTACGGGCCTTTGCCCAAACCGTCCAGGCTGATTCCGTCCAAATTGCCCAGCGCCTTAAAGCACCTCCTGAGGAGCCTGATAAGATCAAGATCGGTACTATTGTGACCACCGGTGAATCGCTTGTTCCTCTCATGGTTGCTGAATATCTCAGAAGATACCCTAATAAAAAAGTCAGTATGTACCTGGATGAGGCTGATGCTCTTTTGGAACAGTTAAAAAACGGGCGCATCCAATTTTGTATTACCGATATTCATTGCCCTCAGGAAACGTATGAAAGGAAGGAGCTTTTTGAAGGGGAAACTATATGCATCTGTTCCCCGAAATGCCCCCTTGCACAAAGGACAGTAGATTTTTGCGACCTGACTGATTTGCGGCTGATTTTTCGCGAAAACGACACTTATTCAAAGCGGAACCTTATGAAAATCCTGCATGACCACAATCAGGATATAACGAATTTCAGCTCCTATGTTGAAGTCGGGACCATCAACGCTGTCAAAAAATTAGTTATGGAAAATATCGGCATCTCTTTCACTTACCGTTTTGTTGTGCAAGATGATTTAGACAGCGGTCACCTCAGTCAAATATACGTTAGAAATTTTTTATCTAGATCCTTCTTTAATATGACTTGGATGAAAAATAGCTTTTTTACTCCTCTCTGTCTGCAGTTTCTTGATGTATGCAGGGCTGTTCTGGCATCGCCTGACTTTCCTTCAAATTCCCTGTTAGAATTACATTCAAATTAGAATTAGCTTTTACAAAAAGGCTCTGTCTGCCGAAAAAGGTCCGGTTAGAGCCGAGCTTTTTCTATAAACTGAAAGAGCCCCCTTTGGGGCTCTTTCTATTTTTCTTATCCGCTTTTACCTATCCGCCTTTAATCCCTTGGTGCAGCCCTGGACCATCTTTGTGAGGGCGAAGAGGGCTATGACGTTGGGGATGACCATGAGCTGATTGAACATGTCGGAAAGCTCCCAGACCAGGTCGTTGGAGGCGAGGGTGCCGAGGAAGATGAACACCAGCGCTATCACGGTGTAGATCTTGTAGGACTTATCGCCGAAGAGGTACTGCATATTGATCTTGCCGAAGAGGTTCCAGCCCAGTATGGTGGAGAAGGCGAAGAAGAACAGGCAGATAGCCACGAACATATTGCCGAAGCCGGCGCCGAACACGGTGCCGAAGGCGGTCTGGGCCAGATTTGCCTTGCCTATGGTATCCACAACAGCGCCCATATAGCCGTTAGCCAGCACGCCGTCGGGGGTATACATGGTGGAGATTATCACCAGGGAGTTGAGGGTCAGCACCACGAAGGTATCGATGAACACGCCTATCATGGCTACGCAGCCCTGATCGTGGGGCTCCGCTACGTTGGCGAGGGCGTGTGCGTGGGGGGTGGAGCCCATACCGGCTTCATTGGAGAACAGGCCGCGCTTTGCGCCCTGGCTGAGGGCGATCTTCAGCGCCGCGCCGAAGCTGCCGCCGATTATGGCCTGGGGCTTAAAGGCATACTTGAATATCATGCCGAAGGTGGCAGGGACGTACTTGATGCGCGCTATGAGTATCGCAAGGCCGCCTAAGAGGAATATGGCCGCCATTATGGGCACTATCTTCTCGGTGACGGAAGCAAGGCGCTGCACGCCGCCGAGGAATATGAAGCCGCAGATAGCCACCAGCACGGCGCCCATTACCCAGCTGGGTATGCCGAAGGCGGTGGAGCAGGTGGAGCCTATGGAGTTGGACTGCACCATGCAGCCGAAGAAGCCCAGCGCAAGTATTATGGCTATGGCGAAGAAGCCAGCGAGGAACTTGCCGAAGCCGCCCTTAAAGGCCGTGGTTATGTAGTAGACGGGGCCGCCCTTTATCTGGCCGTCCTCGCCCTTTATGCGGGTCTTCTGCGCCAGCACGGCTTCCGCGTATATCGTCGCCATGCCGAAGAAGGCTATTACCCACATCCAGAATATCGCGCCGGGGCCGCCGGTGAGTATCGCGCCGGAGGCGCCCACGATGTTGCCCGTGCCGACCTGGGCGGCGATAGCCGTGGCGAGGGCCTGGAAGGAGCTCATGCCGCTCTCATGCTTTTCGCCGTTGAGCTTGAGGTTGCCGAATACCTTCTTCATGCCCTCCTTAAAGCAGCGCACCTGAACGAAGTTGGTCTTTATGGAGTACCAGAGGCCTACGCCGATAAGAAGTATCACCAGAACATAGTCCGAAAGATAGCTGTTCACTGTCTGAACAAAATGCAGCAGATTATCCATTACTTTCCGTTCTCCCTATGTTTTTTATTTGCAGTTATTCCTGCATTAAAATAATAAACCTTTGTATAGATTTTGTCAATCTTGTTTCTTTATTATCTTAAGAGTAAATCCTTCGGCCTTTATGCCCTATTTGCGCCGCTTTTGCCACCGCGCCGCCATTTTTTATACGATACCGGTGCAATTCCTGCGTCATTAAAAATAACACCTTAAATAATATATTATCGTTTATTATAACCAAAAAAAAGAGCCCCTGCCGGGGCTCCAATAAATTTATATGGCTGTATGCCTTAGAACGCCGCTATGACAGCGCCCTCGTACTTTTCCTCCATGAACTTCTTGGCGGTGTCGCTCTGGAGGGCGGCAAGCAGCGCCTTTGTGGCTTCGTCGTTCTCATGGCCTTCCTTTACCACCAGCACGTTTGCGTAGGTATCGGCGGCGATGGAGTCCTTATCCTCTATGGCCAGGGCGTCCTTTACCTTGAGGCCTGCCTGAATGGCGTAGTTGCCGTTTATGACCGCCGCGTCCACGTCCTGAAGGGAGCGGGCCAGCTGGGCTGCCTCAATCTCCTTGATGCTGAGATTCTTGGGGTTCTCGGCTATATCCAGCACGGTAGCGGTAAAGGTGATGCCCTCCTTCAGCTTTATAAGGCCCTGAGCCTCCAGCAGAAGCAGCGCGCGGGCTTCGTTTGTGCCGTCGTTGGGTATGGCGATGGAGCCGCCGTCGGGGATAGCGGAAAGGTCAGAGGTCTTGCCTGCGTAGATGCCGAAGGGCTCGTAGTGTATTTTGCCCACGGCTGCCAGATGGGTGCCTTTTTCCTCGTTGAAGTTTTCAAGATACGGCGTATGCTGGAAGTAATTAGCGTCCAGATCCCCCTGCTCCAGTGCGGTGTTGGGCAGCACATAATCGGTGAACTCCACCACCTCAAGGTCATAGCCCGCCGCCTTGAGCTCATCCTTTACAGCATTGAGTATCTCCGCATGGGGGGTGACGGAAGCGCCTACCTTGACCTTTACAAGCTCGGAGGGAGCGGCACTCTCGGTCGTTTCGGGGGCTGCGGTCTCGGCGGGGGCCGCCTCAGGCTGGGCGCAGGCCGCGAAGGACAGCGCCAGTACAAGGGTCAGTACGATTGCGATCAGTTTTTTCATTTTGTTTTCCTCCTGAAAAATTATAAAAATTTTTATATATCAAGCCTGACGGCTCAATTATCTATCTTCTTCTCTTATCCGACTTCACTACCAGCCTGTCGCCCACTACCTGAATGAGCTGCACCAGCAGCACCAGCAGCACTACGGCGATCCACATCATATCAGGCTGGAAGCGGTGGTAGCCGTAGTTTATGGCTATGGCCCCAAGGCCGCCGCCCCCCAGCGCGCCCGCCATGGCGGAGTAGGAAAGTATGGTAGTGGTGACTATCGCCGCGCCGTTGAGCAGCGAGGGGGTGCTCTCGGGCAGCAGCACCCGGGTGATTATCTGGAACACCGACGCGCCCATACTTTGAGCCGCCTCTATCACGCCGTGGTCCACCTCCTTGAGCGACCCTTCCACCATGCGGCCCACATATGGCGCTGCCGCTATTACCAGCGGAGGGATTACCGCCGTGGAGCCTATGGTGGTGCCAACTAAGAAACGGGTGAGGCCCAGCACGCACACCATGAGTATCAGAAAGGGCACCGAGCGGAGTATGTTCACCACCACGTCCAGCGTCCTGTACAACACAGGCCGTGGGCTTATGCCGTCGGGGGCGGAGGTGGTCAGCAGTACGCCTATGGGCAGGCCCAGCAGGTAGGATATGGCGGTGGATACGAGGGTCATGTATAAGGTCTCCAGTATGCCGTCGCCAAAGAGTTTCACAAGCTGCGGATCAAACATGGTATGCCTCCTCAAGGTACTGTACCCCGTGGAGATCGAGGTACTTCTTCATCTTATCTCCAAGCTCCCGGTTTTCCGGGAGCTGTATGAGGGTGTAGCCGTGCATCTTGCCCTCAATCGTCTTTGTGTCCGCAAAGAGTATGTTTACCGGGGCGCCACACTCCAGCACCATGTCGCATATGACGGGGCTGGAGGTCTGGGTTCCGTCGAATATGATGCGCAGGCACCTTTCGCCCAGCACCTCCTCGCCCAGCCTGCCGCTGGCGTACAGCAGCCTTTTCGCTATCTCCGTCTTTGGGTTCATGAATATGTCGGATACCTCGCCCACCTCGGCTATCTGGCTGTGGTCGATTATGGCCACCCTGTCGCATATCTCCTCTATAACGCTCATCTCGTGGGTTATTACCACTATGGTTATGCCCAGAGTCCTGTTTATTTCCTTCAGCAGCGACAGTATGGAGCGGGTGGTGGTGGGGTCGAGCGCGGAGGTGGCCTCATCGCAAAGCAGCACCTTCGGGCTGGGCGCAAGGGCCCGGGCTATGGCCACCCTCTGCTTCTGCCCGCCGGATAGCTGGGCGGGATAGGCCTTTTCCCTGTCCTCAAGATCCACCAGCTTCAGAAGCTCCCTTGCCCGGTCTATGGCGTCCTTTCTGCTTACCCCCGCTATCTCCAGCGGGAAGCAGATGTTATCGAGGGCGGTCTTTTGCATGAGCAGGTTGAACTGCTGGAATATCATTCCTATGCCCCTTCTGGCGTTGAGCAGCTCCTTTTTGTTCAGCGCGCCCAGCTTTTTTCCGTCCACCGTTACGCTGCCCTCCGTGGGGTGTTCAAGGTAGTTCATACAGCGTACCAGCGTGCTCTTGCCCGCCCCGGAGAGGCCGATTATGCCGAATATCTCCCCCGCCCTTACGGAAAGGTCTATATCCCTGAGGGCGGTCACGGCGTCCGATCCGGTGCCGAAGGTCTTTGTAAGGCCCCTTATGGCTATCATTTCACGTGCTTCCATCTTTTTCTCCAATCCGAATTATTGCATTAAAAAAGCCGCAAGCTCTGCGCTTACGGCCTATAAATCAAAACACCGCCCTTTAAGTACAAAAGGCTTTATTGCAGGCAACGCAAGCGCTCTCCATGCCCGAGGGACATGGAGCAGCACATCATCATGCCGTACATGGTAATAGCGGTATTTATCATAAGTGCTCTCCTTTCCCTTTTGCATGGGCCGTTTGCCCTGCCCGGATATATCATTTTTCGGAATCATAACATGGATAAGCGGTTTTTGTCAACTGTTATTTTTATGGCAATTTTGCAATGCCCCGCTTTTTTCAGAAAGCTCCCCATTATAGGCCGAACAGCCGCTCTGCGTTTTCCTCCGCCGCTCTTTCCATCTCCACCTCGCTTACTCCCTTTATCTCGGCCATTTTACCGCAGATGAGGGGTATATACCCGGGGTCGTTGCGCTCTCCCCGGTGGGGCTCCGGGGCCATGTAGGGACAATCGGTTTCGGTGAGAAGCCTGTCAATGGGAGTGGCGGCGCAGGCCGCCGGGCCTTTTTTGTTTGACTTGAAGGTAAGCGCACCGCCGAAGGCTATGTACAGCCCCAGCCCTGCGCAGCGCTCCGCGATCTCGGCGCTGCCGGAAAAGCAGTGCATAACGCCTTTTATCCTTCCCCCGTAGCTTTCCAGCACCTCCATGCAGTCCCCGTATGCCTCCCGGATATGCATAGAAACCGGCATGTCCCGCTCTATGGCCATATCGAGCTGGCGGCGGAACAGCTCAAGCTGCTTTTCCCTGTTGTAGGGCTTCCAGTAGTAGTCCAGCCCTATCTCCCCCAGCGCAACGCATTTGGGATGCTTCAGGTATTCGCCCAATGCGGCCATGTCGCCCTCCGTATATGTCTCCGCGAATTCCGGGTGAATGCCGAAGGCAAGGTATATGCCGGGGTTTTGCTCCGCAAGGGCCGCGGAAACCGGAAAATCCTTCGGGTCGCAGGATATCTCTATTATTTTGCCTATACCCCCGGCGGCAAGACCCTTTATAAGCTCCTGCCTGTCATGGTCAAAGGCGCCGTCCGTCAGGTGGGCATGGGTGTCTATGTACATCTAAAACTCCTTTTTAAGGCTCCGCATGAACAGGGCGGTGAGCTCGTCTCTGGGGTTTGCGCCGTCGTACAGCACTTTATGCACGGCGCGGCATATGGGCATATCCACCCCGTACTTTTTCGAAAGCTCCATGAGCGCCTCCACGGTATAGTATCCCTCGGCAAGCTTCCCGAACTTCTCCCCCTTGGCGAAGGCCTCGCCGAAGGCGCGGTTATGGCTGAACTGGGAAAACACAGTCGCCTGATAGTCCCCCAAGTGGCAGAGGCCGTAGGCGGAATGCTCTATCCCCCCCATAGCCACTATGAGCCGGGCAACCTCCCGGGTGCCCCGCGCCATAAGCGCCCCCTTAAGGTTGGTGAGGCCCATGCCGTCCAGTATTCCCGCCGCTATGCCTATGACGTTCTTTGCGGCGGCCCCTACCTCGTTGCCTATGAGATCCCGGCCGTAATAGAAGCGTATGAGGCTGGAGCTGAACTGTGTCACCAGACGCTCCTTCAGCTCCTCCGATGTGCCGTCTATCACCATGCAGTTGGGTATTCCCGCCACGAACTCCTGAACGTGGCCGGGCCCCAGCCAGACGGCCACTCCGCTTTGAGGCAGGTATTCAAGAGCTATCTCCGAAAGCCTTTTGCCGCTGCCCTGCTCTATGCCCTTCATGCACAGCACAAGGTCGCCCCTATAGCCATGCGCCGCTATGTCCGCAGCCACTTCCCTAAAGGACTGGGCTCCCACGGATACCACTATTAGCTCCGTCTTTACGGCCTCCTCCATGGCGGATATGAGCCGTATGCTTTGGGGCAGCGTCACTATGCCGTTGGTGCGGCTCTCCCTGAACTGTTTCATGTGGGGCGAGCCTTCCCGTCCGTAAAGGCTCACGCTGTGCCCCACCTTGTCGAGATACCACGCTATGAATGAGCCCCAGCGGCCGCAGCCTATGACCGTAATCTTCATACCTTGTTCGTTCCTTTATAGGTCTATTATCTGATAATTATATAGGTTGGCGTATATGCCGCCAAGGGCCATAAGCTCCCTGTGGCTGCCCCGCTCGGCTATGCCGGAGGGCGTCAACACCACTATCTCGTTTGCGCTCTTTATGGTGGAAAGCCTGTGTGCCACTATTATGCAGGTGCGCCCCTTGGCAAGCTCGAAAAGCTCCTGCTGTATCTCCATTTCGGTCTGGTTATCAAGAGCCGATGTGGCCTCGTCCAGTATCAGTATGCCGGGATCCTTCAGAAATACGCGGGCTATGGATATGCGCTGCTTCTGGCCGCCGGAAAGCTTCACCCCCCGCTCGCCCACCTGGGTGTCGTAGCCCTCCTCAAGGGTCATTACGTAGTCGTGTATGCGCGCCTTTTTCGCGGCCTCTATGACCTCCTCCTCCGTGGCGTCAAGGTTGCCGTAGCGTATGTTGTCCGCTATGCTGCCGTCAAAGAGGAATACGTCCTGGGCCACTATTCCCACGTTGCGCCGGAGGGATACCCTTGTGAAATCCCTTATGTCGGTGCCGTCTATGGTTATGCGGCCCTCCTCCGGGTCGTAAAACCGCGGTATGAGGTTGCAGAGGGTGGTCTTGCCGCCGCCGGAGGGGCCGACGAGAGCCACCGTCTCCCCTGCGGGTATGCGGAGGTTCAGGTGCTTTATCACCTTCTCCGCCCCCTTGGCGTCGCTGTTTTTATACCGGAAGGATACGTCCTCAAAGGCGATGTCCCCCACCAGCCTGCCTGCGTCTATGGCGTCTGGGGCGTCCTCCTCCGGGGGCTCGTCCATAATTTCCGTAAACCGCTTAAAGCCCGTCGTACCCGCCTGAAGCTGCTCGAACATGTTGACCATCTTTCGCACGGGAGTAAAGAAGTTGGACACCATAAGCAGGAACGCGGTGTATTCGCCGGCGTTTATGCTTCCCCTGAAGAAGAACAGGCCGCCAAAGAAGAGTATTGCCAGATAGGTAAGATCCATCAGCAGCTCCGCCTGGGTAAAGAACCAGGCCATGGCCTTGTAATACTTGCTCCGTATGCCTGTGAGCTGGCGGTTGAGCACGTCAAAGAGCTTCAGCTCGTGATCCTCTCCGGTGTAGGCCCGGGATACCCTTACGCCTGATATGGCGGTGCCCACATTGGCGTTTATCTCGCCCATCTTTATCCGTGTCTCCTGGGATGCCCTGTTCAGCCCAAGGCGGGCCCTTGTGGTTATGAACACGGTGCAGGGCAGCATTATTAGCAGTATGAGCGCCAGCGGCACGCATATGGTGGAAAGCCATATCACCGCCCCTGTGAGCATCACCACCGAGAGGAATATGTCCTCCGGGCCGTGATGGGCAAGCTCGGATATCTCCTGAAGATCGTTGGTCATGCGGCTCATGAGCACGCCGCTCTTGTTTTCATCGAAAAAGCTTATGGGCAGCTTTTCAAGATGGTCGAACATCTCCCGGCGCATATCTGCCTGTATGCGCACGCCCACGATATGGCCCCAGTAATCCACTATGAACTTCATAACGGCCTTGAGCAGATATATGCCCAGCAGCACGCAGCACCACAGCACCAGCCGCCGCATATCCCTCTCCGGCACATAGACGTTTATTATATCCTTGGCTATTATGGGATAAAACATATTGCACGCCGATATTATCAGCGCGCAAAACATGTCTATATAGAACAGCCTTCTATGGGGCTTGTAGTAGGACGCAAACCGTTTGAGCATGATCTCTCCCTTTCAATTTCAAAAGAGGGTATTACGCCACTATGTCTCCCTGATGAGTGATAAGGCTTGCATCGTACACGCCCTCCACCCTGGTGAACTTCTCTACGAAGCCCGTCTCGTTCTCCTTGAGGCGCAGCTCCATGGTAAGCTCTATGCTGCCGGGGCGCACTACCTTGCTCTTGAGCCGGGCGCCGGGAAGCTGCTTGGTCATCTTGCGTATGGCGTCTGCCGCGGCCTCGCTGTAGTGGATTATAAGGAGGTAGCTCTGAGCGCCGCCCTTGCCCCTTGAGCCTGAGATCAGCAGCACGAATATGCCTATTATTATGCCGGCGATTATGGCCACGTCGTAGAACTTTGTGCCCACGGCTATACCCTCGCCCACTGCCCAGAATATGAAGGCGGTGTCAAGGGGATCCTTTATGGCAGTGCGGTAGCGGACGATGGACAGGGCGCCCACCATGCCAAGGCTGAGGGTCAGGCTGTTGTTGATGAGCATCAGCATCAGCGCCGTAACTATGGTCATCATTACCAGCGTCATGCCGTAGGTGTGGGAATACATGACGCCGCTGAAGGTCTTTTTATATATGAACCATACATACAGGCCCACGAGCAGGCCAACTATCAGGGTCAGTATTACCTGAACGGGGTTCATTGTGATGGTGAAAAGGTCGGAAAAGCTTATCATGTGGTCCTCCTAAAACTCAAACTTTCTGCATATGCAGTACTTGCTCACGGCACTGCGGGTATGGGAATCTATCTGCAAAAGCTCCCTTATATAGCTGGGCAGGTAGTTGTTGAACTTTACCTCCAGCACAAGGTCGCCGTCGGTTATGACGGGATAGGTAGGCTGTGTCATGTCGAAAAGGCTCGTCCCCCGGTATGCGGTGCGTATATCCTTATCGAAGGTTATGCGAACGTCCTCAACGGGGTAAACGTAGGCCTCCCGTGTATAGTCAACTATTACGCAGGGGCGCAGGCCCTTGGTGGCAAACTCCACAAACATGCGCCGGGCGAAGGGCTCTTTGCGGGAGATGAGAAAGGCGTAGTCCCCGCCGATAAGGCTGTCGCACTCGGCGCGGCTAAGGCGTATGGACTGCTTTGCTATGTAGCTGCCCTCCTTGTGCTTGCATTCGAGCTTGATGACGTCGTCGCAGCCGTTGTATGCCCGTATGCGGAACTTGTCCCTCTCGTCCACTCCGGACAGCTTTTCCCAGAGGGCGTCGTCAAAGGGGCTGTCGAAATATAAGCTCCTTATAAAGTACTCGCCGCCGTTTCTTTGGGCGTTCTCGTCCTGCTGTATGCAGGAGCGCAGCCTTCTTGAGAGTATCTCGTAGTCTCCCCGGTTGATGTAGTATTTCAGCTCGTGGCGGTACTGTACCGGCCGCTTTTTCGGGCGCGCTGGCCTTCTGGCCTTTTCCATTTTAGCCGAACACCTCCTTCATGTAGGAATCGCTGAGGCCCAGGTTGCTTTGAAGCTGCCGCTTCAGCTCCTCTGGCCGCTTCTGTGCGAAATCCTTCAGCTTGCTTATCTCGCTCTGGAAGCCCTCGTAGGTTCCCAGGTTTGTATTGGGCTGCTTCACTCCCATAAACGTATCCTTATTGAACTTTTCCCGCTCCCGCTTTATCTCCGGCTCCACATAGCCGTAAAGCTCTTCTATGAGCGCACTCACCCGCTCCGGGGCAAAGGCGGTGTTGAGAAGCTCCGCGAAGCGGCGGCAGAAGCTGTCCCTCCAGCCCTTGTTCTGGAGCATGGCGGCAAACAGCTTTGCAGAGCATACGTCGCTGGGCGTCTTGCCCATGCGGAAGGCCAGCGTCTCGTGGCCTGGGCTCTGGAAGCCCCAGCAGAAGTCGTAGAATATGAACTTCCACTTGCCGCCCTTGAGGCGGTAATACTGGAAATTGTAGGTGTCCGTGTTGCCGTTGTATATCTCGGCTATCATGTAATCCCGGAAGCTGTCCACGTCCATTCGCTCCGCGACGTAGTTGTAGGCGTCGCTTGCGGAAAGGTCGTGGCTGGTGGCGTATTCGTAAAGGCTCACCCAGTCCGAATTATCGCCGTAGGTGCGCTGCTTGAAGCCCTTGCCTATGGCCAGGTCCACGTTGTTTTCCGTGTTCTCATGCTGCGCCACAAAAAAGCGGTTGCGCTTTTCCTTCATGAAGTACACGCCCCAGTATTCGCCGTTGAGGTAAAGCACCGTAGGGCGGTAGGCCTGATAGAGAATATTTATGTCAGTTCCCTCTAAAAGCCCGCTGGCCAGCTCGTCCCTTATCTTGCTGCGGTTCTGATCCTGAGCGCCGGCCCGCAGCACCACCGCCTTGTATTCCGTATAGGGGCGGTTCTCGAAGAAGGGGTACTCCATGGAGCCCTTGCCGTATTCCTTCCGGGCTATCACGTTAAAGCCCTTCTGGGCCCTGCCGCGGCCAAAGCTGCCCGCTATCCTTATGCCCACGTTCTGGGTGAAGACCTGCTTCCCGTTATCGTCAAAGAGCGAAAACGCCGCGGGCTTTTCCCATATGGTATCCACCTGCTCCTCGGTGGCGAACTTTGCCTGATAGTAGGTGGCGGATTTCAGGGTGTCCGCGTAGGAGGCGGCGTCCGGGTCAAACTGGTCGCCGGTGGCGTATATGCCGGTCTTGCTGTTCCAGAGATTGTCCGGGTCTGTAACGAGGGTCACCACCGGCAGGGCATGGTTCACGCCATCGCTCCTGAAAAGATAGGTTGCGGTAGCCACGTCCCCCGAAAGATACCCGTCCCTGAAGGCTGCGGCTCGTATGACGGAGTTTTTGTTGATGGAAAGCTCGCCGCTGTACACCTCTGAGCTTGCGTTTGGAGTGGTACAGTCGGTGGTGTAGCGTATTGTCTCCCCCTCCCCCGCGGTTATCGCCACGGTGACGGCATTATCGTATGTGCCGGGAGTGACGCTGAAGGCCGGGAGCTGGGTTATGCCCTCATAGCCCTTGCCGTTCTGGGCGCCGGGGGTAGGCTCCGCATAGTAAAAGCGGTTGTCCGAGCCGTCCCTGCCGTAGCTCTGGCCGGACTTCATACGCCCGGCGGAGAGCTTGTCTATGAGCTTTCCGTTGGGGTCGAAAAAAAACAGCGCCTCGCCTGTGGAGCTTATGCAGAAATTAAGCTTGAGATTTTTTTTTTGAGCCTTGTCGGCGCTGCCCGTAGCGTAAAGCAGCAGGTACTCCCCCGGCTCTATGGATATATCCGGAAATACCCACTTTGCGGGGTTCTTAGGGTTGTTGGACAGGCCGTAGCCCCCAAGGCTCACGGCGCTCCCGGTGGAGTTGTGCAGCTCCACCCAGTCGGAAGCCACGCTGCCCGTGGAGCCGCCGAACTCGCTTATGTATACGCCGCTCAGTGGCAGCCTGTTGGCGGCGTCGAATGCGGAGTAGCCTGCGCCGGTATTTGGGTAGCCGGGGCTGGGCTGGGAATTGGACTGGAACTCGCCCGCGCCGTCGGGTATGCGCGCCATGGAAACGTCAGTCTCCTGATTCTTGAAGGAATAGCTGTCGATTATCCTTCCGGCCCTGTTGGCAATCACCACGTCCTCCCCATAGGAGCGAAGGCCGAAGGGCGCGTGCAGCTCCCCGTTCTGCATTCCCTCGTTTCCGGAGCAGAATACCACCAGGTAGCCCTTGGCGGCTATGGTGGTCCCATCCGGGAACCGGTACTTCATGGGCTGGGACAGGTTATCCGATATGCCGAAGCCGGATATGTCCATGTCCGTATCCGTTGAATTGTATAGCTCTATCCAGTCGGAATAGCTGCCGAAGCTGTCGCAGATAGTGGTAGCGTTGCTGGCCATGAACTCGTTGATGTAGAGGCCTATATTCTCCGTCTCCTTAAGGCTTTTCTCATACTCCGCCATGCCCTCCTCTGTCTTGGGATAGCCGGGGCAGGGCTTTGCCTGTGTCCATACTTCCCCCTCCCGGCGCAGCACCATTCCGGAGTCCACCGAGTTGAGCACAGCCGTATCAAGGGGCCTTCCGGAGGCGTCAAACAGCACCGCCTCCTCACCCGCGCTGAGCTTGAAGGGGGCATGCATGCCGTCCTCCGCCTCGCCGCCGCACCAGACCACCACATAAGCGTCGGGCTCCAGCACCGTACCTGCGGGGAACACGTACTTTGCGCCCTCCAGCAGGCTGTCGGACAGGCCGTAGCCGGATATGTCCGCCTTTTCCGTTGAGCCGTTGTGCAGCTCTATATAGTCGGGGTAGCCGCCCAGGTTATCCGGCACAGAGCCCTTGTTGGAGATCATTATCTCGCTCAGCGCAACGGCGTCCGCCGGGGCCCTTGAGCTGCCTTCCTTCAGGTTTATCAAAAATACGGCCAATATGACGATAAGCGCGGCGCTTATCAGTATCGACCCGAGCCGTCTCTTTCTCAATTCGTTTTCCTCTTTATTATCTGTATCGGCATATAGCCATGGTTATTGTATCATAAAAGAGCGGATAATGCTATGAAGGAATGGTGAATAAAAAAGCGGGATGCGATAGACAAATTTCTACATGAGCGTTATAATATCTACAAGTATAATACATGGGGCAATCGGCGGTCAGCACACCATCCGAAAGGAGGTGTGTAATATGATGAAATTCCTGATGATGCTTTTCGCATTACTGCGTGAGTTCAAATCGGTGACAATCACCATAAAAAAATAACCGCCCTGCTGCAACAAGGCGGTAGTTCCCATTAGGGAATAGATGCTTCAATGTGGCTGACCGTTTCGGTCTTACCCTATAAGTATTATACCCGTATCGCCTGCGTATGTCAATGCGTGGGCGGTATTTTTATGTTTACCCCTCCGGCTGTATGGCCGGAATATACTCCAGCGTGGCCGCGATGACCTTTTCCGCCTTTTCCTCGTGGAGCAGGTGGCCTGCGTTGCGCATGGTGGCAAAGCCGGCATAGGGCATCGCCGTGTGGTACAGCTCGGAGTCGTCCCCCTGGCGCCATTTATCCTCGCTGCCCTGAAGCATCAGCACGGGGGCCTCAAGGGAGCGGAGCCTGGATACCACGCTCTCATCGTCAAAATTGTGGAAGGAGGCCCGCAGCGCCCAGCGGGACTCACGGTCGGATATGGTCTTGTAGTATTCGCCCACTACCTCGGGGCTCATCATCTGGGCAAGGTCGAAATAGCACTCGGAAAGCACCTTTTCCACCGTGCGCATGCCGTAGAGCATGGAGGCCACGCCGCCCAGTATGCTGCTGTCCATGAGCTTTATGGCCAGCGGCATATCCGGCGAAAGGCCGCCGGGAGCTATGAGCATCATCTTGCCTACCCGCTCCGGGTTGTCCAGCGCAAAGCGCAGCGCGTAGGCGGAACCCATGGAAAATGCCATTATGTGGGCGGACTGCACGCCTATTGCGTCCATGAACAGGCCCAGCGTCATGGCCTGCTCCTCAACGGTATAGTTGAAGTTCTCAGGCCTTGAGGAATAGCCGTGACCCAGCAGGTCTATGGCTATCACCCGGTAATTAAGGCTGAGGCGGGAAAACATGTTGCGCCAGGTATAGAAGGACTGGCCTACGCTGTGTACGAGTATCAGCGGCTCCCCGTTGCCCTCTTCGATGTAGTGTATCCGGGCGCGCTCTGTCCGGGGGCCTTCAGGCTCCGGCTCCTGATATTCTTCTTCCTCTGCCTCTACGGGCTGGGAAGTACGGGATGCCTTGGGAGCATCGTCAAACATGGCGGCTACGCGGCGGGCTTCCTGAGCGGCTGCCTTACGGCGGGCCAGGGCCTTGGCGGCCTCGTCCTCTTCCTCGTCAAGCTCGTCGTCCAGCTCGTCATCCAGTTCGTCGTCATCCTCCTCGGCGCGCCTCCTGCCGAACAGGCCTCCCCTGCGGGACTTTCTGCGCTCCTCCTCTTCCTCCGCGTCCAGCTCCGCCTCGATCTCGCTGTCTATATCGTCATAATCGTCGTCATCGCCGTCATAATCCGCCCTTTTGCGAATAAAGGAAGCCTTTTTTTCCTTCTTATCCTTCTTGTCCGGCTTCTTTCTGGCCTTCCTTGGGGGCTCCTCGTCTTCGGGCTGGGCTATGGGCAGCTCGATCTCCGCAAATTTGCCTACGTATTCGGTGTTTACGAATTTTTTAACTTCCAGCGAAATAGCCACTTATATCCTCCGTTCAGGGTCAGGGTTGCCGTATGTGCATACATACCCTTATAATTTTCATACCTAATCAACCTATTTTACATTTTTCCCATGGGTATTGCAAGTGTATATAGGGCAAAAGGGCAAAACTGTCACGAATTGTTTACCAAATCCCGGCTGAGCCGAAGCAGCGCGGTTTTATTGTTGTCCTCCGGGCGTTTTGCGCAGTGCCTGAGCAGCCCCGCCTTTATGTACCCTATCCTGGGAGAAGGGGGTATGCCAAGGTAACCGGCTATGTCCGCCCCCGTAACGGCAAGCTGCCGCTCTTCAAAGGGCGCCCCCGCCGCTATCATGCTTTCCAGTATGCGCTCCCACCTGTCCGCGGACTCCACCGGCCCCTCTATCCTTCCGCTGCCGTGAACGTCCGCCCGGCGGAGAGCTATGAGCTGGCGCGAGCGCTCTATACCCATTTCCTGAAGCCATAGCCGTATGGTATTCTCCTTTGCCTCGGTACGAAGGTCAAACATGTGGTTGCGTATAAGCGCCGTAACGTCCCGTATGACGGCGGAGGGGTACCTCAGCCTTTCCAGTATTCCCCGGGCAATATCCGCACCCAGCCTGTCGTGGGTGTACATGCAGCCCGTGGCCTGAAGCGCCGCCGGCTTGCCCACGTCGTGGAGCAGGGCGGCAAGGCGCAGGGTAAGGCTTGGCTCTATGCAGTCCACCGCGTGAAAGCAGTGGTGAAGCACGTCGTACTTGTGGTACTGGGGCTTTTGGGCTATGCCCCGCCCCTTCGCGAGCTCCGGCATTATCACGTCTATGGCCCTCAGCTCGTCCAGCAGCTCAAGCCCCCTGTACGGCCCCCCGGGAATGCCGTATTTCGCGTCGGAGAGCAGTATCCTGTCCAGCTCCTCCCGTATGCGCTCCGGGGATATGTCCGCAAGCCCCGCCGCGCAGGCCCTTGCGGCCTCCATTGTGCCCCGCTCCGCCTCAAAGCCCAGCTCCGAGGCAAAGCGCGCCATGCGCATTATGCGAAGGGCGTCGTCTCCCATTATGACGGCGGGATCCTTTGAGGTAGCTCTGAGCAGCCTGTTTTTAAGGTCCTGCATGCCGCCGGTAGGGTCGGTGATCCTGCCTGTCAGTATATTTTTATATATGGCGTTCACAGTAAAGTCCCGGCGGAAGGCGTCCTCGTTTATGTCCCCGGAGTAGCTTACCGCCTGGGGCCGGTGCCCGCCGCCTGTTGGGTATGTATCCCGCCTGAAGGTGGTGTGCTGGAATACCCCGCCCATATAGTGCAGCTCCACCATTCCGAAGGCCGCGCCTATGTCCAGATACTTTATGCCCTTATCCCGGCACATGGCCATTACCTCCCCCGGCGTCATGGAGGAGGTAACGTCGTTATCCGTGACCGGCAGGCCCAGAAGCGGGTTGCGTACCATGCCCCCTACTCCGTAGAGGGTATGTCCCGCGGCGGCGAAAAGCTGTGCGAGGCGTATAAGCGGCATATACCATGTTCCTTTACAGACATATAAAGGGGACAGCTTGCCGTCCCCTCTTTTTTATTACTCCCCGTCAGGCTCCACGTGGGGAACTATGGCAACGGAGGCCACCCTGTCCTCGGTGCGCATAAGGCGCACTCCCTGGGTATTGCGGGATATCTCGGATATCTGCTCCACGGGCAGCCTTATTATGGTGCCTTCGGAGCTTATTATCATTACGTCCTCCTCTATATCGGAGGCTCCTACCGCCTTCATGCAGACCAGATCGCCGGTCTTTTCGGTGAGGGCCATGGCTATTATGCCCTTGCCGCCCCGGGTCTGGGTGCGGTAGTCCTCCTCCGGGGTGCGCTTGCCCATTCCGTTTTCGGATATGGAGAGTATGGCCGCGCCGGGGCGAACCTTCTCGGCCCCCACCACGCTGTCGTTTTCCTCCAGCGTTATGGCCTTTACGCCGGTGGCGCTTCTGCCCATGGGGCGCACGTCCTCCTCGCTGAAGCGTATGCTCTTGCCCTTTTTGGTGCCCACTATTATCTCGTCGCTGCCGTCCGTCATTATGGCGGCTATCAGCTCGTCCCCGTCCCTGAGGTTCTGGGCGATCATTCCGCCCTTTCGGATATTGTCGAACTCCTCTATGGGTGTCTTCTTGATTATGCCCGCCTTGGTGATGAGGTTCAGGTATTTTCCCTCCTCCCACAGTGGGAACAGCGTGGTCACCTTCTCGCCCTCTTTAAGGTTCAGCAGGTTGACTATGGCGGTGCCCTTGGCGGTGCGGCCCGCCTCGGGTATCCGGTAGCACTTCATGCGGAACACCCGGCCCATGTTGGTGAAGAACATTATCTCGTCGTGGGTGTTGCAGCCGAACAGGTGCTCAACGAAATCCTCCTCCCGGGTGGTCTGGCCGGTTATGCCCCTGCCGCCCCGGTTCTGGGCCTTATAGGTATCCATGCTGGTGCGCTTTGCGAAGCCGAAGTGGGTAAGGGTCACCGTCATCTCCTCGGGCTGTATTATGTCGTCCAGCTCTATATCCTCTGTTATCTGGGCTATCTCGGTCCTTCTGGGATCGGCGTATTTGCGGCGGACCTCCAGTATCTCCTCCCGGATTATGCCCAGCAGCTTGTTTTCGTCCGCAAGGACGCTCTCGTAATAGGCGATGGTCTCCACAAGGCCGTCCCTCTCCGCCTGTATTTTGTCGTGCTCCAGCCCTGTAAGGCGGCCTAAGCGCATATCCAGTATGGCCTGGCTCTGCTTATCCGTCAATCCGAAGCGGACGTTAAGCCGTTCCTTGGCCTCGCTCTGGGTCTTGGAGGTCTTGATTATATCCACGACCTCGTCTATATTGGCCATGGCTATGAGCAGGCCCTCCAATATATGAAGCCGCTCTTTGGCCTTTTCCAGATCGTGCTTTGTGCGGCGGGTCACCACTTCCTCCTGGAACCTGAGGTAGTGGTACAGCATCTCCTTTATGTTGAGCACCTTTGGCTCCCCATCCACAAGAGCCAGCATTATCACGCCGAAGGTATCCTGAAGCTGGGTGTGCTTATAGAGCTGATTTAAAACGACGTTGGCGTTCACGTCCTTTTTTATCTCTATTACCACCTTCATGCCGTTGCGGTTGCTCTCGTCCCGAAGGGCGGTTATGCCCTCCACCCGCTTTTCATGCACCAGCTCCGCTATCTTTTCCACCAATCGGGCCTTGTTCACCTGATAGGGAAGCTCCGTTACCACTATGCGGCTCTTGCCGTTGGCCATTGGCTCTATCTCGGTCTTTGCCCGTACCAGTATCTTGCCCCTGCCCGTCCTGTATGCCTGCCTTATGCCCGCGGTTCCCATTATGGTGGCTCCCGTTGGGAAATCCGGCCCCGGCAGGTATGCCATAAGCTCCTCGATGGATATATCCCTGTTGTCTATGAGGGCCACGTATGCGTCTATGACCTCCCCGAGGTTATGGGGCGGCACGTTTGTAGCCATGCCTACTGCTATGCCGTTGCTGCCGTTTACCAGCAGATTGGGGAAGCGGCTGGGCAGCACCGTGGGCTGCACCAGCGTCTCGTCGAAGTTGGGCATGAAGTCCACGGTATTTTTGTCTATATCCGCAAGCATCTCAAGGCTCATTTTGGAAAGGCGCGCCTCGGTGTAGCGCATCGCCGCCGCGCCGTCCCCGTCCACGCTGCCGAAGTTGCCCTGGCCCTCCACCAGCAGGTAGCGGGTGTTGAAGTCCTGTGCAAGGCGCACCATGGCGTCGTAGACCGAGCTGTCCCCGTGGGGGTGGTATTTGCCCAGCACGTCGCCCACTATGCGGGCGGACTTATGGAAGGGCTTATCCGGGGTGAAGCCCTGCTCTCCCATAGAGTACAGTATGCGCCGGTGCACCGGCTTGAGGCCGTCCCGCACATCGGGCAGGGCGCGGTTTATTATTACCGCCATGGCGTAGGAAATGAAGGATTTCTTCATCTCCTGCTCTATATCAAGCGGCGTTATGCGGGGGTTGTTGGTGATGTCGTCCATTTATTGCTCCTTTATACGTCCAGATCCACTACCAGCTTGCTGTTCTGCTCTATGAACTCCTTGCGGGGCTCTACCTTGTCGCCCATTAAGGTGGAGAATATCTCGTCCGCCCGTATGGCGTCCTCAAGGTGTACCCGGTACATCATGCGGTTGTCCGGGTCCATGGTGGTCTCCCACAGCTGATCCGGGTTCATCTCACCAAGGCCCTTATAGCGGTTGATAAGCGGCTTGGGGTCCCGGCCTATCTCGTTGAGTATCCTTCCCAGCTGCTCGTCGTCATAGGCATACCATATGTTCTTGCCCCTTGTAATTCTATAAAGGGGCGGCTGGGCGGCGTAAATGTGGCCGTGCTCTATCAGAGGCCGCATGTGCCTGTAGAAGAAGGTCAAAAGCAGTATGCGTATATGCGCGCCGTCCACGTCCGCATCCGTCATGCAGACTATCTTGTGGTAGCGGAGCTTGCTCTCGTCGAACTCGGTGTCTATGCCTGTGCCGAAGGCGGTTATCATGGAGCGTATCTCGTTGTTGGCAAGCATTTTATCCAAGCGGGTCTTTTCCACGTTGAGTATCTTGCCGCGAAGGGGCAGTATTGCCTGAAACTCCGGGTTGCGGCCCATCTTGGCGGAGCCGCCTGCGGAGTCGCCCTCCACTAAGAATATCTCGCACTTTTCCGGCTCGTTGCTGTTGCAGTCCGCAAGCTTGCCGGGGAGGGATATGTTCTCCAGGCCGGTCTTTTTTCTGGTAAGGTCCCTGGCCCTTCTTGCGGCCTCCCTCGCCCTGGATGCGGTTATGCACTTATCTATTATCAGCCTTGCGGTCTGGGGGTGCTCCTCAAGGTAAAAGCCAAGCCCGTTGCCCACCACGTTGTCCACAAGGGATTTCATATAGGAATTGCCCAGCTTTGTCTTTGTCTGGCCCTCGAACTGGGGCTCCACCAGCTTTACGCTGACTATGGCGGTAAGCCCTTCCCGGACGTCGTCGCCGGAGAGGTTCGCTTCGTTGTCCTTGAGCAGCTTATACTTGCGGGCGTAGTCGTTTATGCTGCGGGCAAGGGCGCTGCGGAAGCCCTGAAGGTGGGTGCCGCCCTCAACTGTGTTTATGTTGTTGGCAAAGGTAAACACGCTCTCGTTGTAGTCGGTGTTGTACTGCATGGCCACCTCAACGGAGGCCACCTGCTGCTTGGCGGGATCGTCCTTACTGCCCTCGAAGTACATAACGTCCTCATGGAGCACGTCCTTGCTCTTGTTCAGGTGCTCCACGAAGGAGATTATGCCGCCCTCATAGCAGTATTTTTTGCTCTGTACGGGGTCCGTGCGCTCATCCGTGACGGTTATGGCAACGCCCTTGTTCAAAAAGGCCAGCTCCCTCATCCGGCCCCGCAGGGTATCGTAGTTGTAATCAAGGGTGTCGAATATCTGGTCGTTGGCGAGGAAGGTTATGGTAGTGCCGGAGCCCGTGTCATCGCCGTACGTGCCCACCTGCTCTACTCCCGTCACCGGGTCGCCGTTTACGTATTCCTGGCGGTATATTATGCCGTCCCGCCGCACCTCGGCGGTGAGCCTGCTTGAAAGGGCGTTTACCACGGACAGGCCCACGCCGTGAAGTCCGCCGGATACCTTATAGCCGCTGCCGCCGAACTTGCCCCCCGCGTGCAGCACGGTAAGTGCCACCTCCAGCGCGGACTTGTGCATCTTCTCATGGTAGCCCACGGGTATGCCGCGGCCGTTATCCCGGACGGATACGGAATTGTCGGGGTGTATTGTTACCTCTATATGGGTGCAGTAGCCGCCCATCGCCTCGTCTATGGCGTTATCCACCAGCTCTTTGACCAGATGGTGCAGTCCCCGCACGTCCGTAGAACCTATATACATGCCGGGGCGGCGCTTTACCGCCTCCAGCCCCTCAAGGACCTGTATTTCGTTTGCGTTGTAGTTTGTGTGGTTGTTCTGTTCCATGGTTTATGCCCTTCTGTAAATTATCTCTTAGCTATTGTAGCTGCCCCTACCGCCGAGGCGTATACCTTTATTCCCTCTGGGACGGCGGTGATTATGTATGTGTCCCGCTCGCCGCCGGATACGTCGTCCACGCGGCCGGAGCCTATGGCGGTCTCCATGAAGCGGCGGTTGTCGTATGAATGCATTACTGTTTCACGGGGCAATATAAGGAGTATTTCCTCATCGTCCACTACCTTATCCCCGCCTATATGCAGATACATATATTCCTCCATTTCGCAGAAGTGGCTAAAGACCACTTCTGCGAGTTTTCTCGGATTTTGCCTCTCGCATTCGCTCCCGGGCGGCAAAACCCGCAGAGAACGAAAACCTCCGGTTTTCATCCGTTTTGACGCACATGTCGTCAAAGCCGGAATTACTTTAAGGGGCTGCGGTCCCTTAACAACCCTGGGGCTTTTTGACAAACTGTCTCCGTATCATTCCGGGCGCATCTCGCCGCCCTTGCAGCGGAACACCTTCATATTTCCCAGGCCCGCCCGCTTTAAGCCCTCAAGGCTGGTGCAGGTCAGAAAGCACTGGCAGTCCTTCATGCTTTCCATCAAAAGCTGCTGCCGGCCCTCGTCCAGCTCAGAGAGCACGTCGTCCAGTATGAGCACCGGGGCTTCCTCCTTTATCTCCCTTATAAAGGCCAGCTCCGAAAGCTTAAGTGACAGCGCCGCGGTGCGCTTCTGGCCCTGGGAGCCGAAGGTGCGCACGTCTATGCCGGACAGGGCTATGCCTATATCGTCCCGGTGGGGGCCTGCGGTGGTAAAGCCCCGGCGGAGATCCTCCGCCCTGCTCCTGTCCAGAGCCTTCAGCATGGCGCCGTAAATGCCCTCCGGGTCCTCCGGGTCTATGTCCGGCTCGTACACTATCTCCAGCCTCTCCCTGCCCCCCGTGATGCTTTTATGCAGGTCGTAGGCTATTGTGGAAAGGCCGTCTATGAATTCGCACCTGTCCATTACGATTTCCTCGCCCAGCGCCGAGAGCTGCTCGTCCCAGGTCTCCAGCATGCCGGGGCCTATCCTGTCAGGCTCCTTTAAAAGGGCGTTCCGCTGCTTCAGCGCCGAGTTGTACCTTTGCAGGCTGTAATAATAGGCGGGGTGGGTCTGGGAAAGCTCCATATCCATGAAGCGCCGCCGCTCCGCCGGGCCTTCTTTTACTATGGAAAGGTCCTCCGGGGCGAACATCACAACATTCAGCAGCCCCATTAGCTCCCCTGAGCGGGAGGCCATCTGCCGGTCTATGAATATCTTTTTGCGCTCCCCGTCCCGAAGCTTTATCTCTATAAGATGGGAGCCCGTATTGTTGGTAAGCTCCGCCCCCACGTATCCGCCGGCGCAGCCCCGCATAATAAGCTCGGCGTCCCGGGAGGTCCTGTGGGACCTTCCGAAGGCGCAAAGAAAAACCGCCTCGACACTGTTGGTCTTCCCCTCTGCGTTGTCTCCCACTATGGCGTTTATGCCGGGGCCGGGCCGCAGATCGAGTGCAGCATAGCTGCGGTACTGGTTTAAGCGCAAGCGGTTAATTTCCATCTGTTTTGCACGCCTGTAATACAAAATTTTACTTATTAATTTTAACATAAAATCAGGGATTTTTCAATGGCTTTTATTATAATAAGAAGAAAGCATTGCAGAAATGTATAAATATGCGTGGAGTGTATAAAGCCGTCCCCTTACAAAAGCCTTGCGCCGCCGTTGAAATATAGTATAATAAATATAATATAAACGATATCATCCATTCCAAGGAGGGACGCATATGCGCTTTACAGTTGATACGGCTGAGCTCAACGCCGCCGTGGCTACGGTCTCAAAGGCGCTGGGAGTAAGGTCCTCGGTAGGCATACTCGAGGGCATATATGCCGAAGCCATAGGCGATACGCTGCTGCTAAGGTGTACAGACCTTTCGCTCCAGATAGAAGCTACGCTTAATGTAGACATCCAAAAGCAGGGAGCCTGTGTGCTGCCCGGGCGGCTGTTTTCGGAGCTTGTCCGCAGGCTGCCCGCAGAGGAGACCCTGCTTTCCGCTGATAAGAACACGCTGCTCATAGAGAGCGGCCGGGCCACCACCACCATGCAGGTGGAAAACGCCAAGGATTACATCTCCATGCCCGACGTCAACCGGGAGTTCTCTATCGCCATATCCAAGGCGGCTTTAAAGAACATGATACGCCAGTGCATATTCGCAACGGCACAGGACGATTCCAAGCCCATACTCCGTGGAGTGCTCATAGAGCTTGCCGACGGCAAGATGAGCATGGTAGCTCTGGACGGATACCGTCTGGCCATGCGCACCGAAGCCGTAACGGTATCCGGCGCCGCCAAAAACGCGGTCATTCCCGCCCGGGGCCTGCTGGAGATAAGCCGCATACTGGACGACAGCGACGAGATGATCAACATGGTATTCTCTGCCACCCACGTCATGATAGACATGGGCCATACCCGCATAATCACCCGCCTTATGGACGGCGAATTCATACGCTACCGCCAGATACTGCCGGACAACCACACCACCCATGTGCGGGTGAACCGCACCGAGCTGCTGGACAGCATAGAGCGTGTATCCCTCATGGCGCGGGAGAGCAAGAAGAACCACGTAAAGTTCTCCTTTGAGGACGGTCAGGTGACCATCACCGCCAACAGCGAGATAGGCGCCAGCAAGGAAATAGTCAATATAGACCGCATGGGCAGCGACATAGACATCGCCTTCAACGCCAAGTACTTCAGCGACGTGCTGAAGGTGCTGGACGACGAATACGTCTGCCTGGATATGAACACCAATATAAGCCCCTGCGTGGTAAAGCCCGAAACCGGCGACGAATATTACTACCTCATCCTCCCCGTAAGGCTGTTTTCGGGAAATTAAGACGTTTTCCTTCTTTACTTCTTCTTTCTCTTTTCTTTTCAGGAGAAAAGACACCATCAGTTGACAAGAGCG
>ENA-ORMS01000598-ORMS01000598.1-human-gut-metagenome-genome-assembly--contig:-NODE-598-length-35191-cov-20.716672_pt1 | contig 35191 bp, 25 predicted proteins | sample MGYA00242104_ERZ508997 | MGnify/ENA primary metagenome ERZ508997 (study PRJEB26280, sample SAMEA2338704) | human gut metagenome | biome: human gut; feature: human-associated habitat; material: faeces... | reverse complement strand
GTTGACTCACCGAATTGCCTAATTGTTAGGTCATTGCTGATCAAGGACAATTATATCACAAGACACCATTTGCCAGGTCACCTGTGCAAATCAAGGCTTTTAATTATTTAAATAACACATAATCATATTTGATATATTTCTATGCAAAATTAATTTTTAGTAAGGGTATTGAAAGCGGATTACAAAACATTATTTAAAAACAATGTTTATTATTTTAACCCGGAAAGAGACCTAAAGTTCCTTTCTAAGGAAAAAACTAACCATCGGAGGATATTATGAAATTTTCCAAGAGAAAGATGATGATGTGTGCCGCTTTATTGCCTGTACTTTTTAGCCTTGTCGGTTGCAAAAAAGATCCTAACCAGATCGATGTTGTCTTCGTTCCTTCCAGAGATCCTGAGGCCCTCGGTCAAGCTGCTAAACAACTCGAGCCTGTCCTCGATAAGATCATGGAAGACAATAATTTACCTTATCATTTCAAGATTAGTACTTCCACAACCTATGCTGCAGCCGGTACTGCTTTAATGAACTCACAAGCTGATGTAGGTTTCCTTACTGGAACTTCATATGCTCAAATGACTGTTGACCACCCTGGAAGTGTCGAAGTTCTTTTGACAGCTCAAAGAAGTGGATTCAAGGTTCAAACCACTGATTACAAGAATCCTAACAACACCGAAGAAGGACGTCATAAACAAGTCCAAGCCATGAATGGTGAGATCGACAATTATGAGTATCTTGCTGAGCAAGATGCTGTCAATGTCGCTAACTCCTACAACTCAATCCTTATTTCTAACAGAAATCACAAGGAAAATGGTGTTGCCACTGAAATCAAGTACATCGATGATTTGATTGGAAAGCAAGTCGGAATCCAAAACAAAGGTTCTGGTGCTGGATACAACTATCCTAAACTCTTCCTCTCCAACATGAAGAATGAAGCTAATAGAAAGCTCTGGTTCAGACCTAATTCACAATATCTCAACAATGATTACATCAAAGAACACGGACTCACAATCGTCTCTGGAGATCCTGATGCTTCTAAGGGTGAAATCAAGGGTGTCGAAATCACAGGTTACGATGCTGCTTTTGCCGAAGTTATGAACGAGAATTCTAACTTTGCTGGAGTTTGGGGATTCATGGATATTCGTTATTCCAACGGATACAACAAAACTGGTGGAAAATACAATGGAGACAAGAGTGTCTTCACCAACACCTACACAGTCGCTATGACTGATCCTATCTTCAACGATACAGTCTCTGTCCGTTCCGGACTTGAGAAAGAAAAGAAAGACGCCGTCAGTTTAGCCTTCAAGACCGCCGTCAAGCAAGGTGATGTCAAGACTGAAGGAACTGGTGCTTACATTATCTACAACATCTACTCACACACTGGATATGCCGATGGAGTCGATGCCAACTACGAAAACGAAAGAACTATTTACAGAAACAACAAGTAATTAGTTCTATTCAAATAGTCTTAACCACCGGCCGAATGGCTTGGTGGTTTCTTTTGGAAAGGAAAGAATATGATCGAGTTTAAAAACGTAAAGAAAGTCTATCCCGATGGTTTAGTAGCTTTAAAAAAAATAAATCTTACTATCAATGATGGTGACTTCGTGTCTATCATCGGATTGTCCGGTGCTGGAAAATCAACTTTGCTTAGAACTATAAACAAAATGCACGATATCCAGGAAGGACAAATCTTAGTGGATGTCAACGATGATAAAAAGGAGCTCAACACAAATTACGAAGCAGAGCTACAGGCTTATAAAGAAAATGAGAAGAGACTTCCTGAATTGAGCAAAAAGCTCAAAGAAGCTGAAACTAACAAAAACGAAGAAGAAGCTATTAAACTTAGAAAAGAAATACTCGGAGTCAAGACTGCAATCGCTCCTTCTAAATACATCATCAAGAAGATTCCTGTCAAGATGGATGTATCAAAGGTAAAAGGAAAAGAATTGAGATTGTTGAGAAGAAACATCGGAATGATCTTCCAGTCTTTCAACTTGGTCAAGAGATCATCTGTATATAAAAATGTCCTCTCAGGAAGAATTGGATACCACAACTGGATAGAAACCGTTTGTGGAATCTATACCAAGAGAGAAAAGATGCTAGCTCTTCAATCTATCGATTCTTTAGGGATTTTAAGTAAATCATATGTCAGAGCTGATAACCTTTCCGGTGGTCAACAGCAACGTGTTGCACTAGCAAGAGCTTTAACTCAAGAGCCATCTCTCATTTTGGCAGATGAACCAGTCGCCTCACTCGATCCTATCACTACTATTTCAGTCATGAACGACTTCAAGAAGATCAACAAAGAAAAAGGAATCACAATCGTAGCCAACATGCACCACGTCGACTTGGCTTTGAAGTATTCCAATAGAATCATCGGAATCAAAGCCGGTGAAATAGTCTTCGATGGAACCCCAGATCAAGTAAATGATGAAGTCCTACAAAAGATATATGGAAGAGCCTTGGAAAGAGGTGAAAACCTCGGAGGTGTAGATAATGACTAATACAGCTCCTATCCAAGAGAAGGAGAAGAGGTTTCATTTAATAAAAGAGCCAGATCCTTACGGAAAATGGTCTTTCATAAATAAACTATTCTTTTCAAAGAAAGCAGTTTCCTTATCAGCAGATGGCTCTGCGGATAAAGTTATCGTAAAGAAAAGAAGTTTAGGGTTGATTTGGTTTCTTCTTTTCGTAGCCATATTCGTTGTTTGCATTTCTTTATTCATAACATTTCCGTCAAATCCAAATCTAGGTAATTTGTTCTACATCATCGGACAAATGTTCCAGCCCTGCTACAAATTCTCCACATATGGAGAATACTTCAATTACATGTGGACTACAGCAATTCCTGAATTAGGAAACACAATTGCAATGGTCTTCGTAGCAACAGTCATAGGATGCATAATATCCATTCCATTATTCATGCTATCCTCCAAGAATGTTGTAAAAACCCCTTGGATTTATGCACCTATCAGATTCATCTTGGATATCATTAGAACTGTTCCTACATTTGCACTAGCTATGATTATGGTCGCAATTGTCGGGTACAACAACACCGCAGGTATCATTTCAATGATATTCTTCACTGCCGGAATCATGTATAAGATGGAATACGAGTTCTGTGATACTAGAGATATGGCACCTTACGAAGCAGCCTTATCAGTCGGTTCGAACAAAATTCAAGCCTTCTCAAATGGACTTTGGCCTCAGATCTTGCCAAACTTCTTGTCGAACTGTCTATACACCTTCGAAATATCGATCAGAGCTTCCATCATCTTAGGTTATGTCGGTGCTGGTGGTATAGGAAAGTTGCTGTCCGATGCAGCTGACTTGATGTATTGGGACGAAGTCGGTGCGATAGTTATTCCAATCTTTGTAGTCACCTTGGTACTTCAATTAGTTTCTAGCTACGTTAGAAGAAAGGTTCAGTAATTATGGAAAAGAAAGAAAATAAAAAGCAATCTGAGCCAAAGAAGTTTTCAATCTATAACTGGTACTATAGATTAGAGCATAGAAAGAACTTCCAATACGATTCAGCTAAACAGGCCTATGTCTTTAGACCTAAGATGTGGATTCCTAACACAATCACTGCTTTGGTCTTCTTAGCCTTGATGATCTATTGTATTATTTCAACTCAATTTGGATCAAACACTAGCCACGCTAACCCTGCCAGACTATCAGAGATATTCACCGGAATCTTTGTTCCTGACTATTCATATATATTCGGATACGGTTCATTTACATTTGAAAGCAGTGCTTTATACGAAGCTTTGCAAACTTTCTCCATTGCTTTGATAGGTACGACATTTGGATCTATTTTGTCTCTTCCATTTGGATTCTTAGCTTCCAGAAAGATGGTTGGAAAATGGTGTCATATCTCAGAAGTGTTGTTGATATGCATTAGAACAATTCCTGAAATCATCTTGGGTTATGTCATGATTGCAGGATTAGGATTCAGCTCCTTCTCAGGAATCATGGTCTTCTCATTCCACTCGATTGGAATGATTGGAAAACTATATTCTGAACAATTGGATGAACTTGAGACCCAACCTTTAGAAGCATTGGATGCATGTGGTGGAACTTTCACAGCTAAGTTAAAAGTTGGAATCATTCCAAATGTAGCACCTAACTTCCTCTCAGTCATCTTGTATAGATTTGATTTGAACCTTAGAACAGCCGCTATGTTAGGTATGGTTTGTGGTGATGAAGCCGGATTGGGTTATTGGATTTCTAACTTTTCACAAAACGGACACTGGCCTCAATTCGGTGGTGCTTTATGGTTATGTATCATCATGATCATCTTAGTCGATTACTTCTCCTCTTACCTTAGAAAGAAACTTGTCTAATTAGATAAACAAAATAGAAGAGCAGCCATTAGGCTGCTTTTTTTATTCGTCTATTTTTCGTTATCATCGACGCTTTTATCAGTTTTTTTGTCCTTGTATAGAATCATTAAGATTTTGATGAAAGAAGAGATGTTAACGATGAGAAACACAAAGAAAAAGAAAACGAATAAACCAAATAAAAGATTTAAGAGATCAGTATGACTTCCAAGCATTTGATATATGAAAACAGCAATGCCACTTCCTACCATTCCTACTGCACTCCCTACATATAAGGCCAAATAGAAAATGTTGTGATCTTTCCTCATAAACAATCCTCCTTTTGCTCTGACTTTTTTGTTTTATCACTACTATGAATATCTAAAATATAAATAAATGAATTACCGAAATACTAATCTTTTTCATAAATGAAAATTAAGGGATTAATTATATAATTTGATCCTTAGGAGAATTTTACATGAAAAAAACAATCAAGGCTTCACTAAGTCTTTTATTATGCATCTTAACTTTGAGTGGATGCGGAAAAGGTGAAACTACTAAACCATCATCAACTCCAGGTTCTACCAATACTGCTACACCAACAACTCCAACAGATAAAGATACAACTACTTCATCAACAAATACAAAACAGAAATACACTGATTTCAGTGAAGAAGATAAAGAATTACAAAAAAATACAATAGGAACCACCATTCCTTTTGCTCCTTGTTATAACTATAAAATAGAACTAGTTGAAGGTACTAAAGAAAACTACCTCAAAGGTGAATTCAATGGTTTGACAGCTGACGATATCAATAGTTACTTGAGTCTTTTAAAAACTACATATGAAGTCAGTAATTCAATGGAAGATTCCGACTCCCATAAAATAACCTTAGCTGATGATACCATCTCATTGACCGTTGACTATGAAGATGATGGGAACAAAATTTCCTTTGAGATTCATAAAGCGAATAAAGCAGATGATAATCCTGGTGATGTTCCTAGCCAGACCATTCCTTCTAATTGGGATGATGTTTCAAACAAAGTCATCTATACAAACAAGGGAAAAGGAATAGAGAACTATAGAAATAATAATGGCTATTACAACGTAGATTTCACCAAAGCTACTAAAGCTAAAAACATATCCAATCTTTCAACATATGAAGGCGGATGTCCAACCAAAAGCAATGTAAATGTATTAGTGATTCCAGTTGAATTCTCAGATAAAGTTCATACTTCCAAGCAAAGTCTAAGTTCTTTGGATTTAGCCTTAAATGGTGGAGATGGAGAGGAATCCTTAAAATTTGGAATGTCTGTCTCCAAGTATTACAACTTATCAAGCAACGGAAAACTAAACCTAAATTTTGAAATAATGGGTGGTGGAACAAAGTGGTATAAGCCAAGTAAATCTAGTACATATTACATAAATCAAGATAAAAATAACAGCAGTTCCAATACCGATATGGCTATTGTCAACAGCATCTTAAAGGCAAATAGCAGCGATATTGATTTTTCACACTACGATTCGGACAATAACGGAATGATAGATGCTGTAGTCATCGTACCGACTATAAAGATAGGCAACCCGGATGAATCAATTCTCCAATGGGCCTACAGATACTGGGATATAACTGATAACACATATGGTGACAATTACTGTATCAACGATTACTTATGGTGTCCTTATGATTTCTTATATGAAACAGATTCAGGATACGATAACGGAACAACTCCTACTAATACCTATACTTTCACACATGAGTTTGGGCATTTCCTAGGTGCTGAAGATTATTACGATGCATCTTATACTGATAAAGACGTCCTTCTAAATGGAGATGATATAATGGATTCATGTTTCGGTGATCAAAATCCATACACCAAATTCAATTACGGATGGTTGACAAGTTCTAAATTGATAACTGCTACTGATACTGTAACCTTAGATTTGAATGCTTTCGAATATGGTGGAGATACATATATAATCGCCAACAACTGGGATGCGACCTTGGGATGTTACCAAGAGTATTGGATAATGATGTATTACACCAAATCTGGAATTAATGCCAAATCAAACTATTCATTTAGTGAAGGCCTTGTCTTATATCATGTCGATGCTCAGCTTATTAGTTATAAATACAATGGGCAAACAGGTTTAGATTTATTCACGACAAATGATCACGGTGAAGCTTATTACACAGGAGTAAATCTAATAGAATTAGAGAAACTAACTTCATCTAGTTATACTTTAGGTGTAGGTCAAACTAGTAAATCTAGTATATATGACGACAATGGGTCTAAGATTAACTATACATTCAAATTGAATTCTATGGATGGATCTAAGGCTAATATCACATTTAAAGCTAACAAGTAAGACTAGTTAAAGCTAATAATATTTATTATGAATTAAGCACTTGGAAAACATGTGCTTTTATGTTGAAAAGGAAAAATAGACTTTTTATGAAGAAAACAAAAAAATGTACCTTAATTAGAAAAAGTATAGCATTTATGCTTTTATTTCAACTTGTCTTTGCCTTTATAGGAGGCGAGACAATAAATAATAAGAATAGTATCCATGAAACAAATAGTGTTGGTGAGTATAAAAGTAGTCTTAAAGATTCAAAATCTAATGAATTAGGACCTAAAGATGCTTTAAATCAAAATAACTTAACAAAACCATCCATTACTATCGGGTCTTATATTAGCTTAGGTAAATACAAAGATAAGAACATTGTTTGGAGATGTGTCGACATAGATGATAACGGACCATTGTTCCTTGCAGACAAGATCGTCGATACTCTTCCTTATGATGCTATGACTAGCGACAATTCAAAGACTAAATCGCATAGTCGAAACTACAAACGTGATACCTATGGATCTAATTATTGGGTAGATAGCAACATGAGATCATGGCTTAACTCTACATCAAAAGCCTCAGAAGTGAAATGGTTATGTGGAAATCCACCAAAGAGCGGATACGTAGCAGGAAATGAATATGATGGAAAAGCAGGATTCTTAAATTCTTTTGAAAAGAATGAGATAGCTGCTATGAAGACTGCAACACAAAAATCTATAGTTTCTCATCCTGAATACAAGCGTGGAATTCATGAAGGAGAATCTCATTCGGATTTAGATTTCCACTCAGATATCCAAAGTGTAGCTAATAACTTTGATGATGCCTATTATGTAAATTCAACAGAAAAAGTATTTTTACTCGATGTTAAACAGGTCAACAAGGTTTGGGCTAATCTTAATGACTACTATATAGGAAGAAACAGCGATGGGGCTAAATGGCCATATTGGTTGAGAACTCCAGTTACTGATTGTAACCACGATATGCGTTATGTACATAACAATGGTTCTATAGGAAGAGAAACACCTAGTCAATACTACATAGGAGTAAGACCTGCTTTCTATCTTGATATAGATTATTTTCTAGCCTCCTCAGGTGATGGAACATCTACAAATCCATATGTTGGATCAGCTCCTAATAAAGTCGAAGCTGACTATACAATAGAAGAGCCTAAAGACGACATCAATCAAGAATGGAATGTGAGTACTGAAGAAAGCATCAAACTCACTCTCGGTCAGTATTATTCATCGGATGGAAAGTATTCTAATCCGACAATTCCTGTGTATACCATACAAAAAACTCGTAGCGATAATGAAAATATGGTTATTTTAATTTGTGGGGAAGGATACACAAAGAATCAACAAAACAAATTTATAAGTGATGTAAAAAGAATATGGTCCGGCACTCTCCAATATGAGCCATATAGAAGTTTTGCAGATAGATTTAATGTCTACGCTCTTTGTACAGCATCAGAGTCTAGCTTTGAAAATGAAGGAAGCACATTCTTTGATGTGATAATCGGAAATGATAACTCTTCAAAGATTTCAACAAATATGCACAGCAATTATTGGAAGAATCATATTTTTGAAAGATGTATAGGACCTGAGTTCATAGAAAAGATTCATGATGCACATGTTCCAAACAAGACAGAGCCAAATATTATTCATGAGGATGATTATGCTCCTTATCGTTATGTCTACAATTATATAAATCAGTTTTGCCTATTGGTGAATACAGACAGAGACTTTGGAGATGCTTTTACCAATCTCGACTTTGGTTTTAAGTATTTCATATCACCATCTGATTGTTATCGTGCGACAAAAACCTTTGCCCACGAACTAGGACATGGGCTTTTAGGTTTAGGCGATGAATACATGGTAGGAAAAGGATCTGAACAAACTGATTTATTTTCACTAAATGTTGCCTATACTGCCAATCCAGAAAAAGTAAAATGGAAACAGATGTTGGGTTTTAGAAAAACTTATACTTGCCCATATCAAGATGGATCTGAGCTTTATAATTCCAGTTATGAATGTCTGATGAGTGATACAAATTATTCGTTTTGCGAAGTATGCCGTCTACAAGGATTTAAAAGAATGTCCCAGTTGGTGGAAGATGGTGATACCCTTTATGTAGCAGATCCTGAAGTAAGAGAATTCAACGATAAATACACAAGTCTTTCAGATTTCTCAAACACTTCAATCAGTGGTTACTATTCATTCTCAAACTATAGAAATAGTGTATTGCTAAGTGGAACTGGAAAGAATAGATTTGGAAACTATATGCGAGGCAAAAAGATAGAGCTTAGAACAATAGTTCAAAACCTTTCTGATACAGTAGAACGTACGATAAAGATGAAAGTATGGATTAGGCATTCCGATGGCACAGTTGCTACCTCAAGTGATGGCACAACACTTGAAACAACTCAAACATACACAATTCCTACTTGGGGTGACAAGAGCAAGTTCTGGCCAAAAGGTGCCATGAAGTACGAAGGAAGTGATATGAACTCCGGTCTTCAAAATTGTCAAATAACATATCAAATTCCATCAAACGCTATTTTAAAAAATGGGGATACAGTAGCATTTGAAGTCACCGATGAAAACGATAATGTCCTTGCTAATGACAATACAGAAACACAATCTTATGCAAATGTCTCCATTAAATACATGTCAGAAAACGGAAGTGAAATTCCAAATACTGAGACAGCAACTATTCCAGTTGCTGTCGGTACTACCATCAATTGGAAAAACAAACCTGATTCTCTTTATGGATATAAGTTGGTCAAAATAGATGGATTGAATCAAACTGTTGGATCTGATGGTCTTACAATAACTTGTTATTATGAAAAGAATAGTGAAGACCACACCCATACCTGGGGTGATTGGATGACTGATGGAATACATCACTGGCGTGAATGTTCAGGTTGTAATGAAAAGCTTGATTATGGCGAGCATACAGGTGGAACAGCAACCTGTATAAGCAAAGCTGTGTGTTCAATATGTAAAAAAGAATATGGTGAATTAGGTGAACATAACTACGGATCATTAATTCCTGAAGTAGACTCTACTACCGACAAAGAAGGTATGAAGGCACATTACTACGATAGCGTTTGTGGAAAATACTTCGATGAAAACAAAAATGAGGTGAACCAATCTTCATTGGTTATTCCAAAGAAAATAGTCCTAACCATCACAGGTGGAAGTATAGAAGGACAAAAAGAAGATAGGATTGTTGTAAATCCAAATCAAACAATTACTCTTATAGCTAAACCAGCAGAAGAAGGAAAAGAATTCATCGGTTGGATGAATGAAAATGGTGAGATGGTAATAGAAACATCAGAATTATCTTATTCCTATAAAATAACAAATAACCAAACACTTACAGCTGTTTATAGGGATATAAATAAGAACAACGACAATAATAATAACTTCCCAACAGGTGCAGTTATAGGCATTGCTGTAGGAAGTGTTTCAGCAGTCATCATTGTTGGAATCTTGCTATATGTTTTTGTGATAAAGAATAAAAAAGTGCTTTGATCATTGTAAAGACTGAATAACAACTTTATTATTTAATTTGAGTTTGATATTGTTTTAAATTAAAAAAATTATCGAAATATAATATCTTACATTCCTATTTTAAAATCAATCAAAGAATTCATTTACTTCAAAAGACTAACTAGGTATACCGCTTTGCTAAGATAATCAAGAAATGAAATAATGAAAGGATTTCACTTGATTCTATATTTTCATATTGTGCTTTAGACCAAAATACAATTCAATCTTATTTTAGTCGAAGAAATTACACAATTTAATATTTAAAATCAAAGACTATAAGCAATCCTTTACCTATGTTTTAGCACTTTTTTAGCGTATTAGGTGTTAAAAATTAGTTTGAAAAGAAGGAGAATCTAACGCATTATGATCATGTCTATTATTATCGCTATAGTAGGTGGAATAATACTAGCGCTTAGCTATTTAGTATTTGAAGCAGACACTATTATGCAAATCATCGCTTTATTAGTAGGTTGGGGATGTTTAATATTTGCAGGATTATGTTTTATTTATTGGATTTTCACTACGTTAAAGGATAAGGTTGGAGGAAATTCTAGTCATAGTTCCTCTTACCATAACAGCTATTCAAATAGACATAGTTCTTCTTATAGTTCAAGTCAAAGTTATAATGATTCAACATCAAGCAATCTAAAGAGACCCGATGAATCTTTAGAAATCAATATAGCGAGGAGTATAGATCATTATCTTCCTGCCAACACTCCTAGCACAAATATCAGGTGCAGAATTTATGGAAACACAATTAGTATAAGCGGATGTATATGCTTATGGCATAGCTCCGATTTAAATAGACTTTCTAGCAGTATAAGTAACGGAATAAATGCTGCACTAGAAAGTGCTAGTTCTCAAGGATATTATATTTATGATTTAAATGATATAGACACTAGCGGTCTAGAAATATCTGCAGTTAATGATTAAAAAGTAATTTGGATGAAAAAGAAAATAAAAAGCTGTTGATAAACCTTTGTAGAACAGCAAAGATTTTCAACAGCTAGATTAGAATTGCTTATAATCTACGATTTCCAACTCTATAAACCTTATCACCTGACCATTCTACTCTTTCACCATTTATTTTATAAAGTTTATTTCCAGAATATTCAATTCTAGCTCCTCCAACTTTATAAAGCCTAGCTCCAGAGTATTCGACTCTGAGATCACCTATTTTGTAGAGCTTATTACCACTCCATTGTGGTCTACCACCAAAATAAGCAATTAATATTTCTTCATCTGACATCATATTATTCACTCTCCTCCTTTAAAGAGCTTATCAAAATTATAGTTTTATACTTAAATTAGTATTACAAAATTGTTATCAGTTATATTGGAAAGAGAAAAAATACGTTCATTCTATATGTACAAATAAAATAATAAATGCTATCAAAACAAATTTTTTGCAGTTAATAAAAAATAAGTGAAACCATAAGTGAAAGAAAAAACTTATTGAAAGTGAAAATCAATATGCCTTTTATTCAATCTTTCTACTGTTACATTCTTGCAAATATTATTCTCTGAATTTGAAATCAAAATAAAGCTTCTATTACCTTTATCTTCCTTGTTTAAAGAATCTACAGCATCTCCTGTAGTTCCACTACCAGCAAAGAAATCGATTACGATGGAATTTTTATTTGTCGTTGCTCTTACTAATTCTTTCATCAATTTCAAAGGCTTTGGAGTTGAAAAATAAGTTCTATCACCAAATATTTCTTGCATTTCATCTTTGGCACTTGATGTAGTTCCAAAGCAATCAAATATCGCTGGAACTTTACTATCCTTTTCCTTTAATTTATCCCCATCAATATAAGGCTGTTTTATTGAATTCAACTTAGATTCTAATGTGTTCTTACATATAATAATGTACTCATAAGGGGTTTGTTTTTTATTAGGATTTAAAACAATTCTATTCTTATCAAAAAATGGATTTATCTTCTTCCACTTATGAAGCGAAACACAGCCTTCTAAAAATATAGTTTTGCACAAATCAAACAATTCGTCTCTTTCACCTTCATCAATATTGATTACAAGGAATCCATTTTTAGTAAGTAACTTTCGAGCTAGAATGATCCTATCTTTAATAAAGTTGATCCATCCGTCTTTAAAACCTGAATCTTTGTATCCAATATAAGATATATTGGAATTATATGGTGGATCTATCAAAATAGAGTCAACTTTTCCATTCAAAGAATCTTGAATTCCTTTCAACGAATATAGATTATCGGATTCTATTATATAATTGCCTCTACTCTTTCTAACTTCAAGGAAAGCTTTAGTATTTTCCAAAAGATTTTTATCTAAAAAAGTATCTTTATAAATAGAGACCTTTTCTAAAGAAGAACAATGAGCAAAAGCCCATTCTCCTATGTAAGTAACCCAATCAGGAACAAAGACATCCCTTAAACTATTGCAATTAGTAAAACAACTTTTTCCTATGGTTGAGACATTCTTTAAATCAATTGAAGTCATAAGATCACATCCAGAAAATGCACTTCTTTCCAACACATTTACAGACTCAGGCATAACAAAATCCCCAACAGCCTTGTTTCTAGGGCAACAAATTATTTTAGTCTTGTCTTTGTTAAATAAGATGCCATTATCTACTACAAATTCAGTACTATTAGAAACAAATTCTATATCACCGCATTGAACAAATGGATTATATCCAATAACCTTCAATGATTTTGGTAGAATCAATTTTTTTATACCATTACAAGAATAGAATGAATTCCTACATATTCTTTCTGTTCCATTTTTAATTACAAGCTCTGAAGTTTTACATGAGCACAAACATCCTATAACTTCTTTATTCGTCGAATAAACAACAGAACCATCTATTTCATAAAATCTACTATGATTTTCTAAGGTTAGACTTTTACATCCGGAAAAAGGAAAATTCTTCATATGAATCAAAGAAGAAGGAATAACTACTTTTGTTAGCTTATCGCACATATAGAAAGCATGTTTTCCTATGAGCTTAATTCCATTAGGAATAATATATTCACCTTGCTTCTTTATACTACAATAAATAACACCATCTTTCTTTCCGATAAGTACATATTCTTTATATTCAAATTCAGTGGATTGATTATCCAATTCAAGATTAGGACATCCTGCAAAAGGATTATCACCCATAGAAACGACATTCTTACCGATAGTAAATCTCTTTAAATTTCGACAATTGTAGAATAGATCACCGCCAAGTTCTTCTACACTATCCGGACAAATAACCTCTTCTATTATTTGATTGTCCCAGAACAAACCAGATGCCAATTTTCTAACCCCATCTGGAACTATAGCTACCTTTCCATTTCCATCATAGCTGACGGCCTCATCACCCACGATTTCAAACCCGTTCAATTTATAAGGCTTAGATAAAACACTGAGTTTCAAATCACCAAATCTACTTTCAAAGAATCCAAAATCATATATAGTTTCATCACCATTTTTTATGATTTCTTTTCTATCTATCAGTCCACTATATAGTCTAGAAGAATAAAGAATAGAAAGATAGCTTCCCTCTTTCTTTGGATTTGGAATGGAATTTGGATTCATATCTAATCCCCACTCGACGCAACGAATATACGAATTACCACAATACACATCGAATTCGTTATCCAAATCAACTATTATTGTGGAAGCTGGATATCCCAAGCTCAAAAGTCTATCAATACATTCTAGAACAGCAAATGACTTATGCGTGTTCAGTTTTAATCCATAACTATTGACTATAGTTATTCCTTTATCAAAGGTAGCTATTCCTAACTTTGCTGAAATAGTGCAACTGGTAGAACCATATTTTTTAACAAAGATATCAGGTTCTATTTCTTCAAATCCTAAGGTCCAATACAAAGCGATATATTTCATATCCTTTGTAATTCTATTATCAATTGGAGTTTTCATTCATTTTATCCTCCTATCTTAATAAACTCAGGTTCTTTATTTGAATTGTCTTCTATTTCTTTAAATCTTTTCAAGATAAGCTCACTATTTTCATTAGGAGTTCTAAAATCAGTTTCAATCCATAAAGTTTCCAATTTATACTTCTTACAAAAGAATTCCATTTTTTCATAAATCATAGAAGATAGAGATATCTTCTTGATATCACTATCTTTAGGGTCTCTTTGTTTTAATCTTTGAAGTATGGTGGAAGGAGTTGCGTACAAAATTACAGTCAAAGCAGGTTTACCTAATTTGGATAATAAGAAGTCATAGACATCTTGATTATATTCAGCACCAGACCAAGCGTAGTTAGAGCATAGATGTCTATCAGTGACAATGTTATTATCTTTGTACTTTCCATACATATAAACTGATCCTAACCCATAGAATAGAGAAGTGAAATTTCTATCAGGATTAGAATTGACTTTGTCTCTTATCCTTAAATACTCGTCAAAAGAATTACCTTCATCAAACAATTCATGAAGTGGTTTTTCAATAAACTTAAATCCCAATTGTTTGGCTACTATATTTGAGATAGTAGTTTTTCCAACTCCATCAAATCCTTCAATTGATATATGCTTCATCCTTGTTCTCCTCCTTTAAATGAATAAGTTCATCCAAAGACATAGGCGTAAAATCAGTAACATTCATTTCATCTCGGCTAAATCTTTAAATGGTCTATGACACACTTTGAAGACAAACCTGTCTTCAAAGTGTAAATCAGATGTTTGATAAATCATTTCAATTAGGCCTCCTATTCTTTACTTCAGCTTTCTTGCCATCAGTAAACCCATCAAGAATTTCTAAATAACCAGAGACACGTCTAATTCTAGTGATATCGATAGAGCCACAAGAAGTACATTTGTCAAAGACACCTTTATTCTTACATTTATTACATACATCCATAGGAAAATTAAATCCAAGATAATGAACACCAGACTGGATGGCAATTTCCATCAAATCCTTTAGACCTTCAATATTTCCTAATGGGGCTTCTTTTAATTCAACATAAGATATCGATCCCCCATTACAGTATTTATGAAATGGTCCCTCGATCATTAGTTTTCTATAAGCCGGCATACAAGAATCCACATCAACATGAAAGGAATTAGTATAAAAGCCTTTCTTAATAATATCGTTTGAAGAAGTAAATACTTTGGAATCTAATTTAGTAAATCTTCCACTTATGAGTTCTCCGCTAGTCGCTAACAAGGAAAAATTCAATTTGTATTCTTTAGTTAAAGAATCACAATAAATTCTCATATACTTAACAAACTCTAAAGTCATTTTCTTTATAGACTCATCTTCCCAATACTTCTTACCAGATAATATTTCTATCATCTCACTAAGTCCTATGAATCCGATAGATAGAGTTCCATGTTTGAATACATCATATAAAGAATTATTATTAAAATTTTCACACCACATATTATATTTAGAATTTTGAGGAAACTTATCAGATCCAAGTCGACATGTTTTATTGAACCTATCCAAAAGAATATCCTTGGTTATAGAAGCTATATGAGACCATTTTAGCTTAAGAGCTTCTATTTTATCCTTAAGACCATAAGTAGGGTGTTCCTTATTGATTTCAAATGCCAATCTAGGAAGATTAATAGAAATGTTATCTATATTTCCTCTACCTATAGAGCCATTCTTTCCATACAAATCATCTACAACTCTGGTTCTACAGCCCATAACTGAAATAATCCTAGGATCAATAAGCTTATCTTCTTCACAATCACACAGTAAATAATTAGGCATCATCTTAGAAGATGTACAATCTAATGCCAAATTTAATAAATCGAAGTTTTTATCTCCTTCAAATCTATTAATTCCATCATGCACTTTGAATACTAAATTTGGTTTATAGACTAAAGGGCCTAAAGATTTAAATTCCTCTATTGTTACTTTTGCTATGAACCTAGCCAAATCAGTTTTAGCTAATCCTATATTCAAAGTGACATAATAGCTAGTAAGACCCATTCTATTATGATTTCCATTGCACCAAAGAATAAAGCTTTTGATTGAAGTTCTTAATATATCAAGATTGGATTCATTTTCGATAAATCCAAGCTTGACTAAAATCTCAGCTAAATCATCATCCCAATTCGCAAATGACATTCCTCCACTTTGCTCATTACCATAATTTTCTATCATCAATTCAAAGTACTGAATCAATAATATAGGTAATTCAGAAGATTTCAAACCTTTAAATATAGAATAATTAAAATTACTCAAATCAAAAGTAAGACAATTGTAAGACTGACCATAAGCATCCAAATCATGAATATGGATATATCCATCTTTATGAAGTTTAGACCATTCTTCAGGTAAAGAATTCAAAATAGCATTCTTGAATTCTTTCTCACCTAAAGAATAATTATTTCCTACATAACTATATCTGTTAGCTGCATTTTCATTATTATTTTGTTTCATTATGTTTACCTCAATTTTTCAAAAACTTGATTTGAAGATCCGACAAACGGAATAGTGGAAGTACGTTTAGATAATATGAAAGGACCATATTTTAAATAATTGATCTTAGATAGTATGTCTTTAGGAACGTCCTCTTTCCTATGACCTGTATAAAGGACGATGTTAAATTGCTCTTTATACAACTCATCCACCAGAGTTTTCAAAGCTTCTAGTTGGAATAAAGGTTCTCCACCTGTTATGGTCACTTTTTTAGTGATACTGTTCTTCTTCAACTCATTTATTAGTACCTTAATAGACCATTTATGCCCACCCTTTATATCCCATATCTTCTGGTTTTGACAAAAAGGACATCTAAGGTCGCAACCTTGCATGAATATCAGTGTTCTAAGACCCGGTCCATCAATGATACTATAATCATAACAAATACAATTTAAGTAAATATCATCCATATTCCTATTCCTCCAGTTCTGAATTTATAATCTTGAACCTACACACATATCTATCTTCTTTTTTCCATTTCAAGTAATTCGAAGAAAGAATACTAGAATTTCCAATTCTTTTAGTAGACCTATTAATCCTTAATGATTTGACTCTATTCTTTAGGCCTATACAATTCTTAATATCCTTTGAATTCCTACACTGAAGATATGGATCATTCCGATTTATTTCCATAAGTTCTTTATATTCGTCATAGTCAATTTCAATTACTGAGATTACATCATTCAAGCTATGATGTTTAACCCTTGGTTTATTTATGGCTATTTCCATAGCCATACCTTTGGACATAGCTCTTATGGCAAATGCTATAGGAACATATTTCTTTCTACCCACATGACCACATCTACAAACAACTTTATAATACTTTGAATAATCCATTTAAGGAATCCTCCGTTGAGTAACTTAAATATAGAAATTCAATGGATTTAAATGGTCGCTTTGAAAGCGACATTTAGGAAAAATAGTCTTTCAAAGAATCAGTTATTTTCATAATAATTACAAAGTTCCTCAAAGTACATCTTCGGATTGGAGTCTTTATAATTGACAATTGCTTTATAAAGCCTTGTTTTTTTATAATCGATAAATGAATTGTATTGTTGAAGAGAATAAGCTTTCCAATTCCTAATGATATCTAATTCATTAGAAATAGAATAATTAAAAATTTTATTGTAATTTTCTTGCTTTTTAATATCACCAATTTCTTTTTTAGGTTCTTCAAAGAGAAGGAAAGTTTCTTCCTCATCAATCATGGAGCATGTTTTAAATTTTAAAAAACAATTACATCCAGAGTTAAGCATTATTTTAAAATAAGCTCTAGATTCAATTTCTAGATTTGTTACTTCTCTTTTTTTCATTTCTTTTCTCGGCTCACTTCCAAAAAAAGAAGGAACTTCTATTTCTTCGTCTATATAGAAATTATTATTTAATAAATAATCTTTTTCGCTTTGATCAACAACATCCAACATTAGCTTTAAAGCCTCTAGCAAATGAGAATCACATACTTTATCTCGCTTTAAATCATAAGTAAAATCATATAATTTAGAAATTTCCCATCTTTTTTCTTCAAGCTTTAATTGTTTGACATTTTCTACTTGAGTTTTAACAAATTCTTTCTCATCATTTTCTGATAGATATCCAAGTTGATTTGAGCCGTATTTAATAAAAGAATAATAATTGTAGTCAAATTTAAAATATTGTTTTATCTTTATAAAAGTCATCATTTCTTTAAAAGATAACGAATTCTCAGCCCATTTAGGTAACAATTCAAAAAATCTACTTTTTACCATTTTAACATGAGAATAAAATTCTTTTAATTCATCTATATTATCTTCGTTAATTTCATCCTTGAAATCATAATTTTCCAATGTGTAATTCCTATTGATATATTCCTCATTGGATTCTGAATTTAAATGACCATTTAAAATGTCGTCAACGGAGACATTAAATAATTTGGAAATTAAATATATATTTTCTGTTTTAATACCTTTTCCGTTTTCCCATTGGGAAACAGCAGCCTTACTAACACCGATAGCCTTGGCCAAATTATCTTGTTTTAAATGTGAATCATCTCTTAGTCTTTTTATTAATTCTCCAATTTCTCCGTTACTTATCATTTTCTTCTTCCTCCAATGGATGCAAATATTCTTTTCTTATATCATCTAAAGTCAATTTATCTAGTCTTTCATATAGTTCTTTAGTTGCTTTCTTGTCCCTAGCTTTTTTTATTTTTTCAAAAGTGCAGTATTGATTCCATTCATAGAAATTATTTCTCTGCTCTAAGAAATCTTTGCCACCACAATACACTTTCTTTTCACTTTGATAATACTTTTCTCCAGATTCTAACCTAGAAAATAAATCTTCAAATTCTTTAGTATGTATTTCTATTTCTTTCTCTTTTTCTTTATATTCATTCCATTGCTTTCTAATTCCAACTACGCAAATTCTTATATCCGCCTCTACATAAATCCATTCTCTATTAGTATCAATATTATTTTTCTTTGCAAACTCTAGAAGTAAATCATTAGGAATTTCTTCATTTTTCTTTATGATTTCATACCATTCAAGAGGAGTTCTTTCATTAAAATAATAATTTAAAGAATTTACTAACTGACCATCATGAATAAATCTGTTCTTTGGGGTGTTTTCAACTTTATAATGCTTAATCTCTTCGCCATCTTTTATATAAACATCTAATGGTTTTTTACATTCCAAATAAAGTTCTTCAATTCTATCTATCAATCTTTTATTTTCTTTCTTTAACAAATAGAAATTTAAATAATTCTTATTAATGCAAGCACCATTATCTATTAAGAATTTTATCACTTTTCTATTTTCACTTTCTCTGTCATATGGTTTACCAGTAAGTCCTTCATGTCTCTTTAAATATTTGGATCCCGATTGTGCCTCATCATAAGTGGGATCACATACTTGTATGGCAGTTAGAATCATATCCTTTTGCCAAAAATCTAGCTTTTTAAATCTTTTTTCGATAATAGAACTACTATTGAGGACAAAATCATGGATAAAATATAATTGAAAATCAACATCTTTCTTAAGTATAAATAATTTTTTTAATTCCCATATTTGCTCTTGCATTTTGCATTCTTTAAATTTAAGTAATGTATATTTGATTGAATAGTGAAGTTTTGAACATTCATCTTGGATGTTCATAGCTCCATCAAGGTTTCTACAATAATCTGTCAATTGAAAGAAATTATTGAAAAGAAAATCAAATTCCTTTTTTTCATTCGATGTCAATTCTCTTTGAGTATACTTTTCTAGTAGTGATTCAAAAGTATCAATAGCAAGAATATATTGTTCTTGATATATATTAAACAAATTGAAATTTCTATCCAAAGGTAAACTATTAATATAAGACTGATTAAGAATAGAGTATTTCTTTAAGAAATCTATTTCTTTCTTCTTCTCACCATCCATCAATTCATCAACTGTAACACCTAGAATTTTGCATAACGTAGAAATTTTATCAAGATCAGGTAATGTCTTCCCATTTTTCCAATCGCTGACAGCTTTAGCTGAAGTTTGTAAATATTGTTCGCACAATTTTTTAGCTAAATCGTCCTGGCTTAACTTTAAATCACATCTTAAAGTCTTAATGAAATTTCCTATTTTTATTGAATTAATTTTGTTCATATAATTCTCCTCTCTTAAATTCTCTATCTAACTCTCTAGAATAAGATTCGAATCTAATTCTTTGACCCATCCTAGATTTCTTATAAGTGACAGATTCTTCTTCCAATTTAACATCTTCATCCTTTACGGCATTCATTCTTCTTTGATCGGTAGAATTATGGACTTTGAAATAAGGATCTGCTCCCATTGCTTTTAGCCCAAGAAGATATTCTTCAAATGAAATTGTCCGAACATCTTCAATAGCTTTTTTCTTATGATGCTTCACCCTTGGAGTATTCCTAATTATTTGAGCTGCCTCTTTTTTACTTTCTTCTTCGACATAAAACCATTTTTCAATATAGTGTCCCTTTTTGACATGACCGCATCTAGCTAGAACTTTGTAATAATTCATGTACCATCCCCTTTATGCACATAATTCTATAAAAAGAATATTTGATATTAAACTAGTATAGTCTTAACAATTTTCTTATCTTAATTTATTAAATTAAGTATTCCCACATATTTGATTAAAATAGTTTATAGCAAACTCTATTGCAATCAATAGCATTAACTTTTTTTTTGTTTTTATAATTAGTTTGTTGTGTACACATAAACTTGAACTGATTAACGTGGCTCGAGAAAGAGGCACACAACTATGGTGATTTCAAAAGAAGAGAAGTTAAGGCTCAACAGGGAGTATCTCGATAGGAAGCATTTGGAAGCATCCGAAGGATACAAAAGTCGAAATTTTTTCGTGAACAGTCTCAGGAGCTAGGTCAGGAAGTACCAAAATGACGGCAAGGCGGGTCTCGTCAGAGCAAGAAAGTCCGCAGCAATCCCCGAGTTTAAATCTTGCATATCTTGCGAATCTCAGGCAGTGCGGAGATCTCAAACTATACAAAAAATGGAAGCAAAATCTTTGCTTCCATATAGAACACACGAATTATCTAGGCAGAAAGGCACTTTTTCAAATAAGAGACACAGTTTGGTAGGCCTATCCTAATTCTTTTGATCTAACAATCTCAATCCATTCACGAAGATATTTTACGGGATATGGGTAAACAGTATAATTATTCCATTTAACAAATAAAACACTCATAGATTCTAAAATGGATTCTATGATAGCCTCGCCTTTAACAACTTGGCATTCATAAAATAAGGAAGCGTTAGGTAAAGAACTAGGCATTCCTTTATCAAACGTACCAACATTATAAAAAATCCTATCATCAATTTTATAAAGATTTATGCCAGATAATCCAGCCATATGATTTTCAACATTCTTTATAGATCTAGAAGGATTGAGGAATACTTCTTCATCAGGCAAAGCAAAAGAACCAGTACAAGAAATGACATTAATGTTGCCTTTATCATCTGCAATTAATGTTTTACCTTTTCCTTTAAAGCTTTGAAGAATAAAATCTAAATTCTTATAAAAATCAGTTTTATAAGTTTTAAACATTCCAGTAGGATGAATTGTTTTAAATGTTCCATCAGGGTTTATTTCAAGAAAATATGAAACATCATTATCCAATAAACCAAATACCCATTTCTTCGTAAAATTAAATGATGCCCAATCATCTAAAGTTATTTTGCCTTTATTTATTATGTCATTTTTAATCGCCAGCTCTTTCAAAATAGTTTTGCATATTATTTCTGTGCAATCAATTCCTACATCTTCAGCCGTTACACATTGAATCACATTATTTCTTTTAAAAGATTTATAAGGATCATCAATCTTATTATTTAAGTAATAATCTTCATTATGAAGAAAGACAACATTGAGACTTTTATCTTCAATATTAGGCGATATTTTAACATTAAAGCCATTGGATATGGATGATAAGTTTTGAACTAAAATATCAAACATAGTATTATCTTCAGGAGTGATATCCAGGTTTACAAAATTAATAGTTTTATCTTTTAAAGAATCCAATGTTCTATCGAAGAAATCTTTATCTTTTTTAGAAGTCAATCTTTTTTCAATGTTAAAAGTTTTTAACATTATAGAAGATAATCCATCATATCTTTTATTATATTCTTCAATTGTTTTATGCAGAACAAAGCATTTAGTCTTCTCTATATCTTTTTTGCTGAAAGATATGAAGGGAATTCTAGTCTTAGAATTTGAAAATGATTTATGCACATATAAAGAAGAATCTTCATCATCCATTACTCTTTTCATAGTACTATTATTTGAAAAATAATATCTAGGATATCCTTTTATATCATCCTTATTTTTAAATGCGTCCGCCCTAGTAAATGATGTAGCATTAGCTTCTATTTTTAAAGACTCATTAAAATTAGTCAAATCAATACTTAAGGCTTTTAAATATTTAAGATTCTTTCCAGAGAAAAAAACATAGAGTTTTCCTGTCAAATTATTAAATTGAAAATCCGAAAAAATAGAATTACTTAAAGCATATAAAAACAACCTGCCTAGAATCAATGGCTTTAGTTCTATAGGCAAGACCTTTCTAACCATGATACTTTTATCATCTATTTGGTTTTGAAGATCTTGCAGTCGAATAGATTTCTTTTCAAACATAGCAAAAGCACTTTTACCATTATCAAAAGTGATACTTTGAGCCTTTATTGGAGACTCGACTAAATCTAACACCTTTGCTCCTTTCAAAATATACTTTTCGGATGTCTTCATTTGAAAGAAATCATAAATTTCATCAATTTTATCTAACTTAAAACTCAACTCAATTTCATTAGTTTTAGTTTTCATCAGCAATGGTCCCTTTTAAATATTCATCAATTTTAAAAATAGCTTCGTCATTAGTAATAAAACATCCATTTTTTGTCTTTTTTATTAAATTTGGCATTACATAAATCATTTTACCATTTCGTTTCCTAGTATAGGGTTGATAAGAATCTTCCTCGAAAATATTAATCACAAAAGCAAATCTACCATTAATTTCATCCAATTTATCAAAACATTTATCTAAATATTTATCATCATCAACTTTAAAAGAGCTAGACCAATATTTAAAGTCGACATATATTCCTTTTTCATCAGAAACAACGAAATCAAACTTTTCAAATTTCTTAGAATCAGTAATAGGCATCAATTTTATCGACTTCAATTTTGATTCAAAAATACACTGTCCAGCCGCTTCACCTAATGCCCCTCTGTAAATGTCGTGCATGATATTAAGTAAGAGAATATAATCTTTCTTTTCGAATGAAATAGCATACCCTTTATTGATAAAGTAATTCTTTATATATGTACATTTCATCAAGTCATCTAAACCGGCAGAATTCGAACTCATCGCCAAAGAATTTTTACCATCTAAATTATTATATGAAATACCAGTTATACTGTCGTCCTCACTATCCATTGAAAAATAATACGAATTGATCTTACCATTACTTGAGCAATGAAAATAAAATGAATTGAATTCGGGATTTTTCCTATATTCATCCTCAGATAAAGTCGGATGTTTTAAAACAAAGTCTCTTGCCCTTATCCACTGGTCCATGTTATTTTGAACCCATCCACCTTTTTTTGTATCCATCAAATTATGATATTTATTTGTTGATATTTTAATGTTGGTCAATGCCTTATTTAGTTCGTTTTCATCGACACTACTAATCTTTCCTTTAAAATCGTCAAATTTCAAAAGCTCATTAAATTCATTAGTTTGTAATTTCCCTTTTTCATCCTTGAAAGAAATATTGTTTAAAACATCATCATCTACAAATATATTTGTTACTTCCAACTTATTTCTATTTCTACTAATTCTTCCTATGGCTTGCTTAATTATAGCAACTAAAGAATTGTTCACGCTTCTAGTAGAATACAAATCCCTGAATTTCTTTCCCAATGAATGATTTGAGTATCCAAAAGAAGCAAAAGCTGATTTAATATAAGAACTAGAATCAGTGCAAGATATTTCACCCTCCATTCTCAATGATTCAATTTGATAAATAAATTTTGTTAAATCAGACAAGGAAGAACTATCATCTATTTTTACTAAAGCATAAGTTGGTTTCTCTAAATATATAGAGTCAATATCGTATTCTTTTAATACTTCATTTTCATTAAAATCATAATACAAGTTCTGACCAGTACTTACAGTATTGTAGGATGTAGCCACGATTACTTTTTTACCAGAATCAATATAATTTTTAAAATCTTCTTTCTTTTTATCAAACTCAGAGCTGTTAACAGATACTAATTCTACATCATTCTTTAAATTTAACTCTTTATTAATCAATTCAATACATTTATTAATAATGTTCTTATTAAATATCTTATTATCGCCATCTTTTAATAGCCTAGTTGTCATTAGAAGCAAACACCTAGATGATGGACATTTGATAAATTCATAGATAGTCTTTATCACTTTACAAAATCTTTTTATTTCAAAATTGTCGGAAGAATAAGGCTGAATTATATTTTTAAATTGTTCTTGATAAGGAGCAGTTTGAAATACACTTTTTTCCGGATTTTCCTCATTAATCGATATTTTTAAAGTTGAAAAATTAGTCTGCCTATTTTCAAGCTTGTCATATTTGTCTTTCAGTTCATCCAATGTATCATTATCAGGAATACAAAAGTCATCGACCAAATTTTCTTCTAAATATTGAATGTTGAAGTTTCCAAGGACTGTTTTAGAAAGTGCAGTAGCAGAAAGAAGAACAACCTTAGTCTTCTTTGCTAATGTTAACAAGAATTTTTCTGGAGTATCATCCAAGAAAGACATATCCAATCTAGTCGTCATGTTATGGGAATCGTCATCGGAAAAGCTATAGAATTCAAATACCTCTGTGTACATATCATATTGAAGAACATTATTGCTTTCCGATAATCTCGACAAATGACTATCATTCAAAATGATTCTTTGCAAAGTATTCGTGTTTTGCAATTTGAAAGCACTCAGTATAGATGAAATGGAATCTTCCAATTGCAAAGATTCATTTTTATCTTTTCTTTGGCTATCGATATAATTCTTATAATTTTTCGCTGCCAATGAGACAAAGCCTATAAAGAAATTTAAAGCACCATTAAGTTGTCTTACCAATTTATTAAACGAAATAAAACTGTCCTTTTCATCAGTAGTTATAATATTAAGCTTTTTATTTTCGTCAATTTTAATATATAGCTTTTTATTTTCATTTCCAAATATCGTAGTAGTTATAAAATCATGAAATAAGAAATATTGTTTAGTGTTTTTATCTTTCCCATCCAATTTAAACTGATATTTTAAATTACAAGTCTTATAAGTATCTTTTAATACTTCCTTAAGCTTATTAAAAGCACTTATAGTAGTTTTTTCTTTGTTATCTGTTTGAAGTTGCAAAAACATATCATCTGGAACATCATCTTGAACAGTAGAATGATAAAGTATATTTATTAGGTTTATTAAATCTATTTTATAACCACTGCAATTATCTATCATCTGATTCAATAAATCTCTTTTAGATGCATCGCTTTCATCAATAAATATAATTGAATCTTTGATCAGGTCATTATTTAAAAATCTATAAGATTTAGAAACGATTGGATCATTTCCCTGATAAAACTTATCTATAGTAGAAAACAAGACTTTTCTTTGTGAAGTCAAAATTGATGGATAAACTTTTAAAAGCCAAGGATGGTCTTTTTTTATCTTGGCAATTCTTTTCTCTGGGGTTTTGGCATCATCCCATTTTAAAATAATCTCTTCAACTTTGTGCCTAAACTTAGGCTCAAGTTCATTTCTTATAGAATCTTCTATTATGCTTGTTGTTTCATAACTACTACTATTTTTTATTTCATTAAAACTATTGATTCTCCTTTTTAAATTTCTATATTCATCAGTTTTAGTGAATTCATCTTCTCCATTATAATCCAACAAATGTTCCAAAACAGATGAAGCGTTGGCTTGAATATGAAGAATAGAATTATTAATTGCATTTGTCCATCTTTTTTTGTCATCACCAAATATTTTTTCAACTTCGTTGATTGAACCTTTTACATTTTTTCTTTGAGGAGTTAAATAGAATACCCTTTTGATTTTTGAGTCAGCATAATTGTCAATCAAAAAGTCATGAATAAACTTGGCTGCCTTATATGTCTTTCCAGATCCAGTAGGCATCTCATAGACATAAAGACCATTACTTTTATCATCAACTAAAAATTTTTCGAGAGATTCTTTCATCTCTAACCTCTTTCCCCATCCGCTCAATGCAATGATGGCTTACGACAAAATTATAGAATCAAATCTATTTATAATCAATGCAATAATATTAAAAGATAATAGCATTTCAAAAATTGATTAATTAATAATCAAGAACTTGATTATAAAAGTTTTCACCATTGGAGATTCTTCCAGTGTTAGAATATCCGTTTAACCCTAAAGAGGCTTCAAAATAAAAATGCCAAGTTTCATTAGAGCTAGTTAAAAATGCATTAGAATGTATAGAAGTTATGTTTTTTGGTATATACATGTCCATTGGATAATTAGTATTAACGAAATTTTCATTAATAGTTGTTACATCTTTATCATTTTAATACAAAAGCAAGGATATCACCTTCAGTATATTCTTTATTCCATCGAATCAGCAGTTAGCTCAATAAATTCAATTTCATCTTTTGTTAAATTAAAATATAAAAACAATTGTTTATCTATTTCACTTATGCTTGAATCCCAATTGATAGGACTTTTTTTGCTGAAATCCATTAAAGGAACATTACTCCAAGTGTCTTTTGCAGTGTTTTGAGTAACTTTTAAAGTGCCTAGCATGATTCGCATAAATTTAGTCTTAATATATTTCATTAAATTAATAGCGTATTCTTTATTTTCAAAACAGCCAATACTCATATATGTTTGAGTGTATAATTCATTAGGACAACCTATGAAAGGAACACCTAGTTTTTCACCTAATTTTCCTGAACCATTAGAACCTGGCATAATGACTTTATAGCTTTCCAAACTTTTATTATCTTTTATGTATTCCTTGTTTATATATTTAATTACACGTTTGTTAGCCTGCCTTCCGAAAACAGCACAGCTGTTGTTGAACTTATTATTATTAAATATGTTGGGCATTATATCAAAAACCGAAGCATCTATTATGTATTCATTGCCCTTCGTTAATACATGAACATATTCAGGAAAATCAGAATAAAGTTGTGGAGAAAAATTATATGTACTTTTGCTAAATACAATAGTGTTCATAAACTCAGTGGTCTTTGATAGAACTTTTTTCAATATAGAATCAATAATTGGATTATCTGTAAAATGTTTAATAGCTCCATATGATTGTTTATTGTTGTAAATAGTAATGGCAACTCCACCTTTAATATCTACCGAAGGAAACACATCATGAGAATCTTTATAATATTTTACAACTTTAAAATGTGTATCATTTAGCATCTTTTGATTCCATTCTGATGGGGTTAATCCAGCATTAAATAAAAACCTTGCAGGAGATATTAATGTAACAAAACCGCTTATACTTATTGATACATTATAAAAATGATGGTATACAGGAACTGTGCGATGATTGTTATCAATTACGATTTGATACGGTGGATTTCCAACTATAGCATTAAATTTCATTTCTACTCCTCCTTTATTCCAAAAACTTGGAGATTTAATTTTTCGAACTAACTGAGCTTGTTTTTCCTTCATTTGATTGACTAGATCATCGAATGCATGTGCATTGATTTTACCATTTCTATAACCCAGGAGTGTTCTTTGTGTTATAGCCTTAGCCATAGGTGTCTTGCAAATAACATAGATATTGTCATTTACTACTTCATCCCATATCTTTTGTTTTTCTTCAAACGGCAATTCTCTATCACCACATTTATTTTGATAGATACTATATGTGACATACAAAGGATAAAGACCTGTCTTAGAATTAATCTCTAGGATGTTTGCATCAGGATTAGCTAATGTATCTTTAGTTACTTGACCATTGTCCACAAATCTTGGAATATCTATCTCATTTTCGTATTCCTTATCATAAAAGCAGTATCCACCCAATGTCTGAGCCATATGGAGATTCACTACTCTCCAAGGAGTTAATACTGTTTCCTTGTCCGGATTTTTAAACGTAGAGAATAATTCAGCTATTTTTTCCACTCTTTCCCTAGGTTCAAGATTATCCGCATTCTTAGCTATGCTTCTTATTCTTCTAGCACAGGCAATGAACATGTTCTTATCATAATATTTGGTGAATTTATTGAAAAGAGCCTTGCTGACCCCTTTAGGCATAAATTCCTCCCAGGAGGAATCATCTACCTTGTTTACAAAAGTATCAAGATTTATTTCCGTATCGAAATCTACATCCATTCCATATACGAGAAGTGGCATCCTAATAGATATTGCTCTCAATATGTTAATGGCTTTAGCTCTATTGTCTTTCTTCTTCCTAATCTCTTCTAATTCCTTCTTTTCATCTTCCGATAATTCTTTTTTAGGCTTTTGTTGTAGTTCTTCTAATCTTTCATAATCTTCATTGTTAAAGCCTTCTGCATTTATTTCTATATTGTTTACTCTACTACCGGGAACAGAATTGCCGATACTCTTTTTAAGCAGTTCAAATTCACTGATATCCATATCATCCAACCTTAAAAGTTCGTCATTATATAATCTGGTATCATCGAATCCATTTTTAACTACTCTTTCTATATATGCTTTCTTCAATTCTTGTAAAAGCATTCCTACCCTAAATTCTTTCACTTGTGAACCATCAATAGAAACTACAGGACAGAAATTCAAGAATTTTCCAAGCTGTACTTCATCATTTATAGGATTGTTTAATCTTGATTTGGATGTGGCCGAAATATGAGCAGATTCAGCAATCATCTTAAGAGTCCTGTCGGGAGCAAAGTCAAAGACATAACAATTGTCTTTCATCTTTCCTTCTATATTAGCTGGACTTTGAACTCTAAATATAGTTTGAAGGTATTGACTAGCTGCAGTAGAATAAGATCCAGCTAACATCAAAACTGCAGTCCATTCAGGAACAGTCACACCAGTAGTAAGTCTTCCACACGATAAAGTAATAGTGTATTCATTATTTTTTATGGCATTCCTTACTGCTTCTAATGCATTAGTAGTTTCGATTTCCTCATCTCCGTCACCGGCAACATTAACTACTTTGAAATTGTTAAACACTGGATGCCTTTCAAGCAGATAACTCAAAGCCTTAGCTTCTTTAACGCCAGGCAAGACCCATAAAGTATGTTTGAATAAATTCCTATGTTCTTCAGTAGAAAAAGGATAATTCGATGAGTCTGATTCCTTTGAAATCAAATTAAGGAAACTATTTATAGCATCTTCATGAACGAAGTCACCTATCTTTGCATTATCAGGCATATACCTTCCATCAGATTTGACATCGCCTGTCCATGTTCTAAAGAACTCTTTAAAATTAAATGCTTTATCTTCTATATCATAGAAACCTATGATGGATTTCTCCAAGTGATATGTATAGATGTTCATCTTAGGTAACTCTTCATAAGGGTTGGAATCGCCGAAATGTTTCAAAGCCCAGTCTTGCTTAGCTTCTTGTTCCATTATGTAATCCCAAGTGTAAATCTCTTCTCCCTTAAAATTAGAAAGTAGATTGAAAGGAGTTCCGGATAGATCCAACACTTTAGGAGTTCTATCAGGGTTATGATTCTTTAATAAATCTATGACTTTCTTTCCGAGTACGGTCTGAGTTCCTTCATGAGCCTCATCTACAATGACCAAATCCCAATCAATAGAGAAAATCTCATCATTTTTATTGAAATCTCCACCTACGACACTGGAGCCTCTCAAATCCTGCAAAGAAGCAAAATAGACAAAAGGCTTTTCATTTTCTACCAAAGTCTTTATTGATTTCTCTCCAAAGATTTTTGAGCCGAATTGATATTCAGTATTAAAAAAAATCTTTTGAAAATCTTTATACCATCCGTCTTCAACAACAGGTCTATGGGTTATTATAATCGTCTTTTGAAAGTTCATTTCCTTAATGACTTGAAGTGCGGATAAGGTCTTACCAAATCTCATTTTGGCATTCCAAAGCATGTGATCGGATGTTTTAAATCTTTTTACCGTTTTCTTTATAGCATCTTCTTGCTCTGGTCTAAAAACTATAGGATTTCTATCGGTGCTAATTTCATTTGAATTTAACGAAGTTCTACCTTCTTTGACACAAGCAATAGCTTTCTTAGCGGTCTCTAAGTCTGTCTCAAACCATTCATTTTGAGTTTTGTTAGTATCAAAGAATCTGTTTTTAATACCAGATCGTTTTAATACTTCATGGACATCATAATCTCTAAAGGCCTTTTTCTCACCTTTGTCATTTGTTTTAACTGCCAACTCAGTATATAGTAAGTCATAATGTATACCTGCAGTTGACGTGTATTCACCAATTCTTTGATTGGCAGCATAATTTAGTTCATGGCAGTTAGGAAACAATTCATCCATACTTTTAGAAGTATGAACTGTCGCATCTCCAATTTTCAAAGAGCCTTCATGTTTCTTATCGTTGATCCTAAAAATATAGATTAGCTTATAATCAAAAGTACAGTATAACTTTGCATCATTCTTTTCTTCCATGCTATCTGTTTCCTTTCATCAGACTTATAAACTTAATCTTCTTGTTCTTATCCCAATCCATAATCACACATCTCAATCCATTATGCTTTGAAACATCGTTATTCTTACAACCAGGACATAACTCTGGTTTAGGCGGATTATCATCAAACAAAGACATCTGATAGAATTCTGGTACAACATTATGGCAGCTAAAAGGAACTACCATCTTAAGTCCATCCATTTGAAAAAGATTCCAGCTTATTATTTCGGCAACCTTCTTCATGAATTCTAATTTAGGAAGATAGTTGAATCTATTTTGATAGTATTCCAAATAGTCGAAAAACAAATTCTCTCTCGCTATCAAAAGAGAATCTCCTTGAAATTCATATCCGTATATATTCTTTAAAGCTATAACAGATTGCTCTATCCATTCTTCATCGGAAGATGCATTCTCATTTATTACACGCATCTTCCTGTCGAAAAGACCTATCCTACTATTCAAATCAATAAAATTACCAGTGACTGTATCATATCTACTGACAAGATAAGGAGCCTCACCACAGGTTATCTCCAGCCTAGTATCTTTTACATAGTCTTTCCAAGTCTTATCATTCTTAAATTCAACCTTATTAGATGATGTCCAGGATTTATCATCGTCACTGGAAATATTAAATGATCCTTCATATCCAAACCAAGCATCATCTACCAGATTATTTTGTTTATTACATACCCAAGAAGGAGTGAATACCTCGGCCATGGCCTTAATTCTTTTCGTTTGCTCAGCCTTGCTTTTCTCTACTCTGGGTTTTATAGGGTTTCTCTTGCCAATCAAAGAATTGGATTTAATGTTGTCCTGTTCTTTATACCCTCTCTTATCATAATTGTTTGTTGCCCAAACAATATTCTTCTTTGTGGTTCTATCGCAAAGAAGTATATCCAGTATTTCAAGGTTTTCATCCAAGAAAGTTTTATCTTCCATCGGCTTTCAACTCCCTTCCAATATATTTTACGGAGTAATACCACAAAATGAATAATATTTTTCAAAACCTACTATTTGTGAGTCAAATTTGAAGGTTATTATATGATTAGATAAAAAGCATTCACCTATTCTTCTCTTTTTAATATTTTTAAACTTTTATCTTTCCATTCATTCCAGGTATCTAATTTAAAGATTTCTTTTTCATTCTTCTCAATAATAAACCTATCCTCATCGTTCATCATCGAACATTTATATTCAATTCCATTTACTTTAAATTTTAAAACACTCTCTTCTCGTTCTTTACCATTTGTAGGTTTTAGTTCCATAGTTATACTCAAATATTTATTAGCTTCATTCAAAGCCTTTTTCAATGCAAAGGTATAGTATTCACACCATTGTCCGCTTCTAAATTTCTTATCTAAAAGTAAGACATACTTGTCTGAATAATAATAGATATTTCCATTGCGGCACTGTTTGAACACTCCATCATATATAACAAAAAACTTGTACCATACGTTAGAATCTGTTTTTTTGTAATCTTCTATTATTCTTTTAAGAACTTCTTCAATATTATCTTTATTAGGATCAAATAAATTTAAGACTTCTCTAAGACCATCCAATAAATTGAACTTATATTTAACATCCTCAGGATTGTTAGAACTATAGCAGTTCAAGAATGTATGCAATGACATATCACGATCATCATTCAACAAAGGAAAAGACAATAGATTATTACTTTTCTCCCAAAAGAAATGATCTTTTGTTTTTGCTAAGATTGCTCTTAAAAGCAATTCATAATTAGGATTAAATATTACTCCTTTATTACTTATAAAATCACCTGTAAAACTTTGAATAGAAATAATTTGATTTAAAGTCTTTTCAAAAGACTCATAGGAGATGTCTTCAGTCCTTATATTCCTTAATTTATTATTATTTGTGATCAAATAGAAAATAAATCCTAATTGGCCTTTATTTCTTAATTCATTATAACCTTTTTCAAACAAGTCGATAAATCTATTGTCTTTATAGATCAGCCTAGCCTTAAGAATTTCTTCTTCTACCTGTTCTTTACGCAAACCCAGTAATTTACTAATATCAACTTCATTTGATTGAAGAAAATTAAATATTCCGTTCGATTCGATTGATTTATCGATTAAATACTTTGAGGATTTAATAGCTTTTATTAGCGAATCTATGCTATCTAAGTATTTATCTTGATTATCTATCAATCTTTTAAATAAAGTTAGGATCTCATCAAACAATACAATTTCTAAATCAGTAACACAATTACGAGATTTATAAATATTTGAAATCAAATAGTAATATACATATATTTTTAAGCATTCTACATACCCGGGATTTTCTTTGAATAATAGATTGCCGTACCCATCAGCTTGCTTTTCAAAAAGATAGTTAGGATGACTAACAGCGTCAAAGAAATATGAGATAACATCACAAGAAGCTTTATTTTCCCAATCCTTGTTTATCTTTCCTTTATTAAAAACATTATCCCATTCATTCTTAATTTCATTTATAAAAGCAGGAGAAAGAGGTTTTTCTATATTTGACAAATAGTTCAAATAAAATATATTTTTAAAAGAGTTATAAAAATCAGAGTCGAACCTTTCTTCTATAGTACCTGAATTACTGTCTTTTGAGCTTTCCTTCCAAACATATTCAGTCCAGGCTCCATCAAGTTTTGATTTATAATCTTCATTCCTCCAAAGATTATTGATATCCGATTTTAAATTTTCGAAATGAGATAAAGCTTTCCCACGAGCATTAATCTTTATATATAATTCATCATTTTGAATAATATCATCTATATGAATGAAGATAAATTTAAAAGGATTGTCGTCTTCTTTATCATCAATTAAATTTATGATTTCATCGATTGCAATTTCATTTTCAAGATTAAGAATCCTAATTTTTAAAGTATCAATTAAGGATAAAATGTTTTTTATAGATACATCATATTCCCAATCATAGTCAAAAAACCAGTCCTGAATTTTAATGAAAGTAGAACTTTTATTATTAGGATTCCAAAATAAATCATATTCATTTTCCATCGAATTATAAATCCAATCGATAAATGAATTTATGAATCTATCAGTGGATTGTCGGGTCTGATAAGATAGTTTTCCTTTCAATCCCTTAATAGATTCTTTTTCTCCATTTCTAATATTTCTAAAATAAAGCATCAAATATAGGAAATAAAGAGTAGTTAGTCTTTGTTGGCCATCATAAGGATAAAACAATCTGCCTTTATAAGATTCTTCACTTCTCCCATAGACAAAGCCGAGATCAATTACTTTTCTCGATTTTAAAGATTCAAAAATATCATCCAGCAATCTATCTCTTTTATCTTTGAATTCATCAGAACCTTGAATGTAATTTCTTTGAAAAGATGGAACATAAATCAAATACTCATTAAGTATTCTCTTAAAACTATAAATAGAACTATTATTCATTGTCATTCTCCTTTTACTCTAAGAATCTCTTAATCTTGTCCTTTATGTCATTTAAATAATCTTGTCTATTGCTTTCAGACCAAAAATTCAAATTATTATCTTGGTCCAAGCCTGAATAATACTTCAAAAATATTCTTTCTGTACATAAGAATAAAGGAAGTTGATTAAGATCTTTATTTTTACATTTATTTAAAATAATCTTCCTTTTAGTTATAAACAGTGAAGTTCCATAGGATCGATTTGTCGTACGATCCAACAAACATAAATTTCCTAAAGAATCATCAACTTCATCTTTATCGCCTTCTTTATAACAAATATTTACTAATTCTTTAAATGTATCATCACTATCAACTAAAAGGCAATACTTCTTATCGTCGCACTTCAAAAGTTCCTCAAATAATTCAGCTTTTTTCTTTTCATCTTGTTCTTTATTCACTTCATTTAAGAAATCATTAAATATTTCAACTGTATCCTTTTTGTCTCCCTTAATATCCTTTTTTTCAAAAAAAGACTCATATTCTTTTAAATCCAAGAAATTTGTTTTAAGCCATTCAATACGAGATTTCTTATCGGCTTTATCATTAGCTTTAGCATGGATATGCTCTATGTCATATTCCCTTCCATCATTGTATTTATCGAAAGGAAATCTTATATTACTTGATGAATAAGCCTGTAAATTATGAAGTAAAAGTATTCTTTTAATTTTATCTTTATCTTTATTATAATCTTGACCATCAAAAGTTAAATCATCATAAGCATTATTGTCATTCTTTTCGTCACCTATATTTCCATCTTCCTTATATAAACCGACATAGTTTATATCTGATTTAATTTTTCTTTTCACTTCGTCTTTCAATTGTTGAATATTATTTTTTTCAAGACAATAATTAGAGAGAATATTTGATCCGAACCTTCCAGTCTTTAGGTATGCCTAGATAATAGGGGACGCCTCGAAAATGC